>JGI10213J12805_10004036_pt1 | contig 24013 bp, 28 predicted proteins | sample WisNatreferecore_FD_12805 | JGI IMG/M metagenome (IMG submission 12805)
AAAAAGGAGAATCCCCGTAGGGACTCTCCTTTTACTACTTAGCGGGCTTTGTCGATGGCTTTTCGTCGCTGCGCCAGTTTCGCCACACACGAGCAACCTGCTTTCGACCTTCGTTGATAACGATCAGGCCGAGAACAGCTGCTCCTGCAATGGCGAAACCCTTCGCGGCGTCCGATGTAAGCGTTTCGGACATTGTTACCTCCAAATAGTAGGGTTTCATTATATAACGTGTTTTTTCTGCGAAAAAAAGAGAATCCTCGTGGGACTCTCCTTTTTGAGTTACGACGACGAGCTATTCTTAATCACGTAGAGCAGGCAGTACGTGCCCAGCGCAGCAACCGTGAACCCGCCAATGGCGAGCGCGACGGGATGCGTTGCAGGAACGTTCCACCACTTTTTCACGTAATTGAACATAACTTCCTTTCGTAGTAGTTTCATTATACGTCATGTAATTTTCGCGACTTCTTGGGGAAATTTCCCCGCGGGGTTTTTTTAGATTTTAAAAAGAAAAAGGAAGTCCTTGTAAGAGCTTTGCTTGCTCTTATCAGAACTCCCATTTTGACTGCTACTTAGTACTTCCATGAATAACATCCAAATGCCCAATCGAGATAGATCCCGATCCAGAGTTTGGTAAGTTTTTTCATGATTCTCCTTTGTAGGTTTCATTATACATCATGTAATTTTCGCGAGAAAAAAGAGAATCCTTGTTAGGACTCTCTTCGTTTGTGCTACTCATAAAGAGCTTTTATGAGATTGTGTCTTTTCTCCATTTGCTTCAGTCGCCTGTCGACCCAACGATCCATGAGACGGCTAATAACCAGCGCGCTCACGAGCGTTACGCCTGCAACAAGCAGACCTCCAGCGATGGGGGAAAATTCTTCTTCCATAATTTCTCCTTTCGTAGCTTTCATTATACGTCATGTAATTTACGCGAAAAAACTAAGGCCTTGTAGGCCCTAGTCTTGAAACTTGACGGTAGTGTGTCCATCTCGAATCATTTCGATCGCATCTGCTGCTCGTCGCAGAGCAAACTGAATATTTCGAAGATCCTCATCTGTAAGTTCTTTATTAGTATTGAGGATGTTTCCGAGTTCTTCAACATTTGCTCCAGTGACACGTAGCAATTCGACCATGAACTGGTTTCCGAGTCGTTCCACATTTCTCCTTTCGTAGTTTCATTATACTCCATGTTTTCTTTGCGAAAAAAAAATATGAAGAGCCGCTTTCGCGGCCCCTCATATTGAGCTCTCAGGGAACTACGTCTTGATTCGGAACACCATTTGCATCGCTCTCGAGAATATGACGTTCACTTGTTCGTGCCTGATAACCATCAGAATGCCCACAAGATTCGCACCGATGCTGAACAGCGTATCCTTACTCACCGATGAAGGTTTTTCTTCTTCCTTCATTCGATGCAGCTTGACTACACATTCCAACGCCTTTACGTATTCTTGAGAGCCTACTGCATGGTTGCTCAGTTCACGAATCGCTTTGTCAATTTCGAGTTCGAGCAAATTTGGTGTTTTCCTCCTTTCGAACATAAGCTCCTTTCGTAGAGTCTCACTATAGTAAATGTTTTAATCGCGATTGACCTCTACGTCAGAAGCGTCGACCTTGAAAACGACTTGCTTCTTGAATCCAATTGATTCTGGGTATTCATTGAGCTCGAGCGAATATAGAGTTTTTTCTTCATCATGAGTTATAAATATAGTGCCAACATATCTTTGTCTATTTGCAATCCATGCTCGGACTAGGAAGCCTACCCATAATCCAAAAGTATAGGCAAGAACTAACCACAACCAACCCATTAATTCCTCCTAATCGAGCATAGCTACGGTAGGATATGACCTTTCTCCAGCTTCATCTTGTGCACGAATATACTCGACCACTCGAGAAGTTGAAATTACATCGCTGTTTCCTTGTACTTCGATAATATCACCTAGATTATAATCGACTCCGTATTGAAATTGATTCTCGGGAACGATCTCTCCATCTACAGCCTTTATAAGTCGATTTGCTTGAAGTTCCAATCTAGCTTTTTCATTGAGAAGATTAAGAAGCTTGTTTGCATCCAAGGGATTGTTTGGATCGTTCGTAATGTCGCTTGTCAGTACTTGTAATGCGCGCAAATCAAAACCAGTATATTGCGAACCCGACAAACTAGCTATTCCAGGTCCTAGTGTCGCCAAGTTATTGGGGTTATTCTTCGCAAAGGCATATACCAAGGTTTTGAGTGCTGCGATAGATTGAACTTCTTTGATGTTCGCCAAAGAATCCATTTCTGGAGAAAATCGAACAGGTGGATTCACCGTTTGACCGCTTGTCCGATCGAGTCCTTTATAACTCCTAAAGCCGAGAAAATATGAACTATCGGTAGCTGATTCCAAAGTAATTTCCATCCCAATTCGATGCGTCGTAGCAACTTCTCGAAGCGCGTCATAGACACCTGTATAAGGAACGGCTACCGTGATCGGATCTCCGGATTTGTCGTAATCTTTGAGACCTAATCCGGGAATTACCAGTCTTTCTGGGTTAGGAATACCTGTAGCAATTGAACCATTCAAATATGGACTTCCCGCACAACACATCCAATAGACAATCGCCCATAACACCCAGCCAGGAGTTCCAGGACCAACTGACCAAGTTTCCACTTTTGGATCCGCAGATGCACGAACAAATCGATTATTCAACCAGGCAACAAGAGACAATCCAATAAACTTCATCTTCTCTTCTTCAATGGTCATGCTTTCTAGGATCATAATCTTTTCGGATTTATTAATACCAAGGAACATACCTGGTGCCAATTTTTCGATCATCTCTCCAGTTAAGGGAACAACCAGCTCTACTTCGCCATCACCGTAATATCGTTCTGTCCAAATAATCGAATGAAATACATCGATTACATCCTCTTGGAGAAGCTTACGATTCAGAGTAAATACTTCCACTAGAGACCCCCAAATCTTTCAAAATATGTGAGCTCCCAATCTTGTACTCCTGCATCAGTGATTACAGAGAAATCGTTTTCGCCAGGTGGAAATATAGGCCATTCAGAACCTTCTCGTACTACCTTCGAGAGAAGACTTGTAATAACACCCGTACTCATGTTAACGTTTTGAACAAACTTTCGAGTAGGAATAGAGTTCATTTCGAAGTAATTTGTGGGATCGACTGTAGCTACTACACTAAAATATGAAATCTCTTGATCTCCGATCTGAACTCTAATATTGGTAGGAGTTGCGCCTGATACTTGAGTAACCATTACATGCATCCCGATTTCAATACTTCCATCATTATCGATTACAGCTACTGTTTCATCTGTTTCCCGGATTGATTGCCCTGTAATAACTTTTGGTTCAAGAGCAGTAAAATATGGATCAGGACAAATGACCGAAATGACGAATTCTGGATCCTTGCTAAACTGATTAATTTCAGCTGATTCGACAACTCCTCTAATTTGTACAGGAATCATGTCGTCGCTATAGAAGACTAATTGTACAGGTCTTTTCGGCATGAAATATGAATAGAGAAGTCTACGCAAACCTTCGTAGGTCCAATCATTCCAATCCGGACGTAAACCTACTGTAAGGACGATATTTCGCTTCGGTACGCTGCTACCAATAAACGATTCTCCATCGACGGATCCATATGGAGATGTGTTGACAGAAGCCTTGACCGGATCTAGTCCTGCGATGTTTCGAACCTGGACCAAATCTGTTTCAGCTCTGCCAGTATCACTTAAAGGTAGCGTAGGAGCTGACAGCCATGAGCTATAAGCCTTGACTTCTGTCAACACAGCTTTCCTCCTTAGGTAAGAGCGAGTGCTGCTTTGATCTGAGATATCTGGTTCTTCGTCTGTCTGTAAATCTCGATATCTGAAAGTGCCTCCGGGGAATAATTGTTCTGTTCGAATTTGAAAGACGTTCCACCCGGAGCAAGAGCGGCTTCTTCAGCTGCAGCTGTTCCTGTAGATATAGACGCAGCCTGTGCTGAAGAAACACTTGCTGTAATCGGAACAACATTTGTCAATGCTGCCAATTCACCTTGCTTAGCCTGAATTTGCGTTAGATCTAGAACCGGTGTAATTACTGGATTTGGATCCAATTGATCAGTCACAATATCTGAAATATCACGCATAGATCGTTCCATCGCTGTCAATGCATCTTCGGCAGCAACATCGATAGCGTCCGTCAGTATCTGTGATGAATCGGCGAAGCCCTGAGCCATACCCTCCATCGACAGTTGACCAATCTCTGCAAACACTTCAGACGGCGATTTGATTTTCAACTTCCTCTTGATAGTAGTAACCATGGTATTGGCGAGACTGACCATCAAAGCTTCAAGCCGCTTCTTCTCCGATTCCAATCCAGCAAGCAAACCCTTAGCTGCATCGATACCGGCAGCGTAAAGATTCTTTGCGGCGTTGGTACCCAGCGTTTCAGATGCCGAACCAAGATCAGTATCAAGAGACCTTATTTGATTAATCGCAGCCGGACCACCGGCAAGCAACGCCTCAGCAAACTGTTGACCTGCTGTACCTTCTGCCAACAGCATTTGATACGTTGTATCATCCAATCCAGCCGCTCTTAGCTGTTGGAGTATCGTGTTGTATTTCTGAACAGCAGCGACTTGTGCTGTAAGAGCCTCAGTGTACTTCTGTAGCTGTTCTGCTCCAGTAAGTGTACGAGTCTCACCCTCTTCATCTTGAACTTCTCTGATAATCTCGGGCAAAGCAGAATACTGATCTTTGAGTGTTTGAATTGTCTCCGTGACTTTATCTATCGTTTCAAGAAGCTTGCGGTATTCACCAGCTACTTTGAACAACTCAACTTTATTCTTGGTAATGCCTTTGTTCAAATATGTTTGGGCTCTATTTACCGCGTCTAGCACTTCTTTATGCTTGCCGAGAGTAGCATTCAGTTTCTTGAGCTCAGCATCCTCTTCCTTGGTTCGTTCCTTTCCTTCCTTACGCAAAGCATTACGTCGAGCGATTTGTCGCGCAAGTTCAGCTTCTTGTTCAGCCAATCGTCGTCTCAACTCTGCGAAAGCGCCCTTAATATCTTCTTCCGCACCAGTCTTGATACCTTCCGCAAATCCCGCAGTAACCTCTCTACCAACTCTTTTCATAACCTTGGACGGAGAAGTAATTTCAAAGGCATCCTTGAAGGTATTGATAACACCATTACTCACATCGCCAGCTGCATCGACGGCTTTACCATTATCTGACATGCCATTAGCAAGACCCAGAACAACGTTTTGCCCAATTTCCTCTGCAAATTTAGATGGAGACTTAATCCCAAATGCACCTTTAAGCTTATCTTTAACTTTATTGGCAAGATCCGAAGCTTTGGAAAGTAGCTCTCGTCCCTTACTTGCTAAACCGAAGGTCATGCCGTCGATAATAGCGAAACCAATTCTGAGACCTGCATTTCTCATCTGAGGTGCATAAGTCTCGATACTTCTGGCTATTCCGTTCAAGAATGCAACAATTGCCTTGGCACCTGCATCAGCAATCTTGTTGGCATTCTGCTGTAGTGCATTGATAAACTTGATTATCGTATTCGTTGCTGCTGCAATAACTCGTGGCCCAGCAGCTCCGATAGCATTGATAAACGATACAATAACGTTTGTAGCTGCGTTGGCTACTCTTCTAATGTTCTGAGCAATACCATTCAAGAAACTCGTAATGATACGGCCACCAGCTGTAACGACACGTCCGAGACCACCAGCAATAGCACTGAGAAATCTGGTAAGAATGCTAAGTGCAGTCGTAACTACCTTTGCATAATTCCGAGCAATTCCATCGAGAAGAGCAATAATTACTTTTGCTCCCGCGTTGATGACTTTGCCGATATTTCTAGCTATACCCAACAAGAGATTTTGAACAATTTCCAATGCCACTTTCACAACTTCACCAATATGATTTCTAATTCCTGTAAGCAGAGCTAGAATAAGACTGATAGCCGCCTCAATAATCGGTCCTTGTTGCTGATCAAGAACTCGAATAAGGGTTTCTATCAATACCGTTGTTAATTCTTCCACTTTCGGCATTAGCTGAATAAGGGCATCAATAAGGCTTGAAAGAATCTTAACGATAGCGTCCACAAACTGTGGAGCAGTGTCAGCAAACGCCTGTACAATCTCCAACAATCCGAGAACCAAAAGCTTGGCATTTTCGATCAAAGACTTCTGAATATCGATGAATGCTTGCGGAATAACTCCGGCCGCTACTACAATTGCGGAAACGAGTGCGGAGATACCGAGTGCAGCCAACATAATTCCTGCCCCGGCCAAAGCCAAACCAGCGCCAACTAGTGCTACTGCTATACCAAAGGCAAGAATACCCGGCGCGGCTGCGTCCAACAGAATTCCTACACCAGCGATAATACCGAGCGCCGCTGCCAGTGCTATTAAACCTACCGCAAGTGTCTTTATGTCTTGTTTTCCAAGAAGTACCAAAGCGGGAGCGAGAAGAGCTATTCCTGCAGCAGCAATTCCCAATGCAATAGCACCGACTACTGCTCCCGACATAAGGTTCAGAACTCCAACAAGAAGTCCTAGAGAATATGCGAGAGCTCCCATACCTTTGGCCAACTGCTCAAGAGACATTCCGCCCATACTTCTCACTGCTAGAGCGATTCCATTGAGAGCAACCGAAAGAATCAAGAGACCGGCAGCTTGTATCGCCATAGCTGGACCCGGAGGCATCAATCGCATAGCGCCAGCGATAATGACTAGGCCAACGCCAATGGCTGCCATACCTGTACCGAGCGTTCGCAAATCCATTGAGCCCAATGAAAGAACAGCAAGCGCCAGAATATTCAAGGCACCTGCAATTAGAATAAGTCCTGCACCCTGTGCTGCCATAGCTGGTCCCGGTGGCATCATCTTCATATAAGTAGCTATAATAAACAATGAAATACCAATCGCGCCCAGACCTTTTCCGAGCTGCATCAAATCCATTGATCCAAACTGGCGAACAGCAAGTGCTAAAATATTCAATGCTACGGCAATAGCTGTTAGACCGATGCCCGCTTTCAGCATTCCAAAGGAAGCTGCGGACAATGGACCAACTGCTACAATGATAACTCCCAGAAGAACGGCAACTGCGCCAAGACCTTTCGCCAATTCCTCCCAACTGAGAAAGCTGAGTGCTATTACAGAAGCTGAGAGTGTAAATATAGCTCCTGCCAAGATAATCAAGGTTGCTGCGATAACCGGCATCTTGATGAAACCCAGCGACTTACTGACATTACCCAAGATAGCCATAGCTCCCAGCAGCTGACCGAATGCGATCGTTATTGCACCTAGCGCTGTATTAAGTTTCTTCGGATCGACAAATGACAAGGCGACCATCGACGCTGCCAATAGCGCAACCGCAATCGCAATCTCTTTCAGTGTTTTTGCTTTCAAATTCTGTTGCAAAGCAGTTAACGATCCTGTTAGAGCCGCAAATGAAGCATTAATATTCTTGAGAATGCCGCCACCGATACCAGCAAAGCCTCTAGCCAACTGATCCGTGAAGGCGCCCTTACCTAGAAAGTTCTTGAACAGCAAGAATATACCGGCAAGAAGACCTGTTCGGATAACCGCCAGGATTGGTTCGAAACTGAAGTTTGAAAGCGCCTGACCAAGCAAAGAAGGAAGTTTGGCAAGCAAATCGACCCATGCTTGAAGTACTGGCTGGAATATACCTGAAAGTTGACTGACCTGATCGAAAACTTTACCTAGAATATCACCAAAGGCTTCCATTGCTGATGAAAGAGGACCCATAGCTTGAGTCATTCCATCTACAGCTTTGGTAGATCCTCCGGAGAAGGCACTTCTTAATATACCTGACAACTCCATCAAGAGTTCAATAGGCTTTGCCAGAACTTCTCCCAGTCTCTCAAAGAAGTTATTAAGCTTACCGCCTTCTTTCAAAGTTTTATCAAGCTTAACCAACCAATCGCCAACACTGGCAGTAAATTCGAGAAATCCTCCCGTACCATCACCAATAGCACCAAAGACTTTACCGAAGACGGTAAATATACCACCTAGAATTTGTTTACCGATTGAAAGTATCGCAAAGAGTCCTCGAAAAGTTCGTTTTAACAATTCGAGTGTCTCTGGACTTGGCTTAAGCATTTCCGTAAATTCTTTGAAACGTAGAGTCAGTTCGTAAAGTTGCTTTCCTGTTACCGGTGGGAAAATATCACGAAAAGCATCCTTAACAGTCCCAATAATATCACCTAAAGCATGAAAAGTTTCTGATAGAGCGGAAATCAAGACTTTTCGACCACCAAGAGCTTTCCAATCTTTTAATACTTTGTTTCGAGACTGAGCGGATTTCATAATTATCTCGCCAATAGCATCCGAAATACCAGTAAAGAGTACTTTGGCTTCGGCGAAATCGCCAAATATAATTCGCCAAGTTTGAGCCCATCCGGAACCTAGCTGCTCCTTAGTTGTAGAAAGCAATTGAGTTAGAGTTTTGACTTTCGTTGCTGCTTCTACAGCCATCCGAGCTTGTTCTTGAATAGCTTTGATCTGAGCTTCGCTCCAACCCTGAGCTTTCAATTGAGCATCGGTCATATCTCCTGAAAGCTGTTTAAGCGTCTCGGTTAGAACCTTAGAACTCAACCAACCTTCTTTTCCCGGTGCTGCTGAAAGCGAGTTTCGGAAAGACTCTCCATTAACACGAACAGTCTTCATCGGGCCAGCAAGCTCAACTGCACCCTTCTTCAGAGTGCCCATATGCACGGCTGTATTTGCCAGAGCGCGCTGGAACAACGCACCACCCATACCAGCATTGACCACCGAGTTCCAGTCCATTAGTTTAACCGTACCCGAGGAAATGGCCTGTGAAAGCTGATACATTGCGGTCGATGCCTGCTGCGCATTTGATCCTGACACCGCGGCCAAGTTGGCGATACCCTTAATTGACGCAACCGACGTCTTCAAATCAACACCAGCGGCCGTAAAAGTACCAATATTTCGAGTCATCTCGGCGAAATTGTAGATCGTCTTATCCGCGTAACGATTCAACTCGTCTAGAGCTTTATTAACATCTTTGATATTGGTACCCGCAACCGCAGTATTGGCTAAGATCGTTTGAACCGCGTTGATCTGAGTCTCGTATTCATGAAAGCCTTGTAAGAGCGGTTGAATCGTCAACGCTTTGATCATTTGTGTGCCAGCAGCCACAGCTTTCTTTGCTAGATCCGCAAATACCGCAATCGCAACTAGCCGCAAAGCCCCGAGTTTTTCTGCGATACCGTCAATGCCTTTATGGATGTGACCAAAGTCCATTTCCTTGGCTTGAGCCGAAACAACAGACAACGCTTTTCCTGCTTCGGGAAAACGAAGAGCATCTTGGAGTTTTTTGAGTGAGTGAATAGCACTATCAACGCCTTGTTCAAACTTACTCGACTCAAAACTCATTGCTACGACTTTGTCGTCAATAGTTGGCACTCTTTGGTCACCCCCTTAGAGCTCTGTCGGCTTCGGCTGAGATCTGATCAAATATAGGCCTGATCGCAGGCATAATATAGTCACGACCTTGTACATATCCACCATTTCTGGTACCATGACCATACTGAAGAATAACCGCGATGTTTACACCATCTTCAATATGCGTGTTGTGCCAACGAATGGAGTAATATCCTTTTCGTACAACAGTCGTGTAATACCAGCCCTCCGCAGTTCTGCCCGATTCTCGAGGGGTAGCGTTGGAAAGAGCGTTTACTCCCAAAGACCCATATCTACTTAGGACAGAAAGTGCATCGACTTCCTTCATCTTTCTCAAATATCTTTCAGTATTGTCGAACGAACCTTTCTGTGTAAATGTAATCATGATCTTATTCTGCTGTAAGTCGAATGACTACAACGCCTGGATCACCAGCAAGTCGTTCACCTTTGGATTGCCCGTAAATATAAGGCAACTTATTCAGAGGCGAGGCTTTAGCACCGCTTGCACCCCCTGGAACAACATTTTGTGCTCCACTACTAGCATCATTACCTGGTGTATCTCCTGGTCCATATACTGACGTGTCTCCAGGATTATATGAACCACGTCCTCCACTGGTAGCGGCGTTACACGTGGTTCCTCCATACTTACCGACGCCACCAGCACCGCCGCCTCCTCCTTGTCCGATGTTATGGACGACAGTGTTATATGTGCCGTCGGCACCAGGTGTGCCAGGCGTTCCAGGGCCACCTGCGGAGGGAGTACCAGCAAGCCCGCCAGCAGCTCCGCCTCCAGCAACTGTACGATTTCCCAATCCACCTTCGCCACCATGCGCTTGTGTAGAAACCGTTAGAGAATTCGATTGAGCACGTTTACCGCCCTTACCACCGGAAGCACGACATGTCGTACCATTAAAGGACGAAACTCCTCCGTCCCCGCCATCAGTAGTATTGGCAGGATCACTGGTATGTTCGGTCCCCAAAGCGCCACCAGCCCCGACAACAACGGGACACGAGCTCGGGAGGGCGGATAGTAGGCCTCGAACACGGTGAAAGCCTCCCCCACCACCGGCTCCTCCATAGTTTCTGACAAGAGTTCCTGTGTTTGCAGTATCAATACCTCCACCCATCCCTCCTCCGCCACCAATACAAATAACATCGAAATGTGTATAGCCCAAATCAATATACTTCTGAGTATCAAAATTTTGGTTGCTATCGAATTTTAGAATTAGTGGGTCGGGATGGATTAGACTTCCGGCGAGTTCTAATCTCATTTTAGCCGCCCAAACAAACTATATATGGCACAAAGACAGTTGGCTGCACATTTTCGTGTGGGATATTACCACCTTCGGGATTAATAGGATGTGCGTGACGAGTATTGGCACCACCTGTCCAAAAGGAGTGAAGATGATCAACACCACCACCGTTAGACACTGGAACTTCAGGCATATTACCACCTGGAGAAGGCGCCAAACCTGTCACCTGATTTGCTGTACCATCTGCTCTACCAGTTGAAATTCGATTCCAAGCGACTGTATGTGAGTGCGCTAGTGAACGATCGGCCGCACCAGTAGTTCCTCCGTGTGCATGATCAGGCGTATCATGGCCAGTACCACCACCATGACTATGATATGCCATTTCAGCAGAAGTAATAGCATGTGTTTCTTTTCCAGTTCTGGCTGCCAATGTAATTGCTACCGAACGAGTCATACGATTTGCGCGAGAACCACCCGGCATGGCATCCATTCCGGTAGCTACCAAGCCTCGTAGATCAGGAACACGGAAATTGCTAGGACCAGGATCACTGGCGCCAGCAAAAGTATTCCATGCATCTGAAATATGTGCAGCCGCAAGTGGATAATTCGCAATCGGATAATATGCTCCATCCGCCCATACCCACTTACCGTAAGTTGCTTCTTCGGGAAGCACATCACCGGACCAAAGTTTAACTTCGCCAGGTATTGCCGCAATTCCTGGTGGCCCAGGAGGACCCTGCGGACCCGATGGGCCGTCTACAGGCCCAGCATTCAATTCTGTTCCATCATGTTTGATAAGAATTAAGTCACCATCAACAACTTTACCGTCAATAATTGAAGCAGCTTCAATCTCCAACATTCTTTCTGCTGTAAGACCAGTAACTGTAGCCATTTCACCTCCTTAACCTGGCTCGCCGATGTTCGTGGATGAAATTTGATATGTATCTGGATCTAAATAGGTGGTATCCGCATTATCTATCTGAAAGGTAGTAGAATTAATCATAGAAATATATGTATTTGATTCATCAACAGCAGACCACATACCACCACCATGATCAACAATAAGAAGAGCACCCAAATATCCAAAGAATTCGGCAATATCTTGCATGGATGGAAGCTGAGGTTCAAATTTATCTGTTCCATAAAGCATGTCTTCCAACACTTTTAAAAGATCCGGAGGTGTTTTTGTTGAATCGATAGAAAGATGGACTGTTGGTCTAAATCCTTTAATCCTTGCGGGAGGTGTTCCACTCAAAGACCAACTGAATTCAATTGGTTCAACTCCTGAATCTGAAAGCGTAACGAATGATGAAGATTCAGGACTAGCGACAACATTATAAAGGAGATGAATTTTATACCCGTATTCCATTCCTTGAATGTCATCGCCAAGCATCGTTCTATATGACAAACTAAAACTTTTTAATAGTTGATCGTGGTAGTATAACCCTGGAATAGGATTTTCTACAGGTGAGGTTCCATGAGCGACATCAATAATTCCCATAATTTCATCAAATTCGTCAGGATACGTAAATGCTGAAAGTTTTCCTTGATAATCTCCTGGAATCACAGCTTCTAAATACTTCATTCCATCAAGATGAAACGGTTTTACTTCAACATCGGAAGAATCTTCTACATTGGTAATTCCATTCCAAACTGCTACTCTACCGTCTTGAAGATAAAGAACTCCTCGATCAACACCAGTTTGATAAAATCGTTCACCCGGTCGATCCCAAACAAGAGCTGTCATGTCATTCCTCTTCTTCCACAGGTGTCTCTGAGGAAAAATTAGGCACAAGAGCTAAAACCGATAAGATAGTTACATATAAAACTTGATGTCCCCAAAATACAGCTCCGATAGCAGAAAGAAGAAGTGTCCAAAATCCAAATGCTCTGCGATCGCGAGAATCAAATTTATTTACAACCCAATCGGGGGGACCATAGATCATACGATTAATCACAAAGCATCACCCCCTTCTAACCCTTTGTACCGAGTTGTGCTCGACGTTGAGCATTGAGTTCTCGATTCCTACGTGCAATCTCAGACCGACTCATCTTCTGAGGTTTCGCTTGTTTGATGTTGCATACTCGAATCAGAGTAAACAATCTATTGAGATGCCAGTTTTCACACTCGAATGGAATCTGAAAAACAATCATCCAGTAGTAGATAAGCTCAGCAGTAATGACATCTCGACTTCTCGGAGCACCAGGAGGTTCGTTAAACCAAGTAGCAGTCATCTTGGCATCAATGTAGTTATTAATGTCTGTAACATTCTTTTCAGTAAGTTTGGAAAACACTTCATCCGGGACATCCGGAGTCAATGTCATAAGTTTTATGTAGCCAATAACTTCTTCGGTTGTTTTTTCTCCTTCGCCCAAGAACGGTTTCTCATACTTCGACTCCCATTTTGACAGTGAGACCAGAGAATGTTCTAGCTCCAAGACAATGTCATTCTGAGTATAAAACTCTTCCGTCTTTTCATTGTATATTGGCTCGCCTGGAACTACAATCGTGAGCATTCTCTGGCCTCCTATCAACTATCTTAAGTTGCTCGACCCGAAGTCCAAGTAGTTCCGTTCCAATACATTTCACCTGGTGCACCCGCAGTGCTTCCCTGCACATACTGACCAGTTGTCCAGGCTGAACTTGGGCTAGCGGTAACACTGGCAGAATTAGCAGCAGCGGCATTAGCTGGTGGAGTCGATCCACCAGGAGTCCAGCTTCCCGGACTACCAGAAGTTGCTCCTGTAGCCGCACCAGAACCTCCACCACTGAACATAGCAAGCACATCGTCTGGAGTCGGAAGAGTTGGATCACCTGAAGCGCCATACAAAAGATCTTCCAGATCGGCGAGCTCACCTGCATCGACCACCGTCGAATCGATCACAATCAAAGAAGTTGGCTTATGATCGGTAACCGGTGCTGGCGTTGACGTGAACTCCCAGCTAAAGGCAATCGCTTCTGGCGAATCATTAATCGTTGCATAAGCTTTCTCTGATGGTGAAGCTTGACAACCATAAAGCAAATGCAACTTATAACCGTATTCCGTTCCCTCGATATCGTTACCGACTCGGGTACGATAGGACATACCGAAAGACCTTCGTGGCTGCTGACCAACAGCAACACCTGGCCCAGGAACGAATGTTCCATCGCAGACCGCGAATTCATCGGGATAAGTAAATGCTTCGATCGTTCCACCAAACTCCTCGGCAGAAATCAGGTTCAAATACTTAATGTTATCTGCATACTGTGGCGAAGGCTCTGCTCCAGAGGGTGATTCGGTGACAGTTGTAAGTCCATTCCAAGCGAAGCCGGAGTCATAAACACCAGCTGCATCTGGAAGATACAGAACGCCATGGTCTACGCCGACTTCGTACAGGCGTTCACCAATTTCGTCCCATGTCAACGGTGCCATTTGCTTCCTTTCTTAGAAATAGACGTTATAAACGTCATGATTCAAATTATCAGCTGTATAAAATCTATTAAATAAGCTCATAGGCATTGAAGCTACCTTAGCTGGAATCTCACTGTCTGGGTCTGGATCAACGATGATAACCATATACCTTAGTGTATGATTATATGGCTTGTCATCCGCGAATTTTGTTTCTGCGAAGTCACGTTTATAGATAATACAAGGATACTCTAACTGTATGTTAGTTGGTGGCTGAAAATATACATTATCCACAAACGTCTCTAGGATTTGGTGTAGATCAAGGCGTTGGCCCATTATACACCTCCCCTAATCTCAGCAGAAGACGGGGACTCTGTACTTCGACGCTAGAAACTGTCCACAAAGCCCCCGCCCATTCTACATAACGAATGGCAAAGAAATGATCGTTGGCATATTGATCGGCGACAATGCTGATCGAATTCTGTACGCTGAGATCAGGATTAAGATTCTCTCCTTCTCGGAGATTTCTCGCATTACGAATAACATCTCCGTAATATGAATGTTCAACAATCTCATCAACCCATACACCAGGAGCTGTTTCTACTGTTTCGCCGTAACCAACACGACCAAAGAATCTTGCCATGAAGGACCTACCTTAGGCTGCCCTATGCTGGAAAGTCCACTCGTCATCCGCGTTGTTTGCAAAGTACTTACCTGCATCCGGGTTAGCCTGAACCGTAAGCGAATCGCCTTCAGCTAGAACAACCGGCGAGGCAGTAGTAAGCGTAGCGCCCGTTTCCTTGTTCTTATACGTGATACCTGGCGTAGTCTTCACAGTAACAGTATGCGTCTCTGGATCGAAATCAGGCTGCTGTGGTGTAACCAATGCGCTGCCAACCGGTGCCCGCTTGATAACCATCGCGGAACGGATCTTCGTCAGTGCACCTGAGATTCGAGTCTCATACAGATACTTGTACTGGTTGTAATCAATGTCAAAGTCGTCGAAGAAGTTAACCTCTCCACCCTTATCGGCACCAATCGTGTAATCCTTCATGTTCACGATAATGCCAAGAAGATCCTGCTCACTCTCCATGACTTCGACAGTAACGATGCTGGAAACACCCATCTCAGAAGCGAGCTCTGCCGGAGTCTTCCACAGACGATGACCAAGAGTATCTCTAGCAAGCAACAACGATGTAAGAACCGGCAACGTCGTGTAGAATGTGGGAGAACCGGAACCCTTGTAATACTGCGCAGCCGAAATAATTCCATCGACAACTTCAGGCGGTGGCGCAGAGTCGTCGACACTGATCGTCGTCACATAAAGATCATGATCATGAAGAATTGAACGAACTCCTGCACCTTCGCTAGCGCCTGCAGGATCCTTGATCTTGTCTTCATCATCGACGTCACGACCATCACCGATTAGAACTGCGCGTGCAAGCTCTTCGTCAAGCATGAGACGCATCTCAGCCTTGAGCCACATCACGATATCGAAATCGGTAATATCGACGATATCATCACGATCCAACTTCTGCTTCTTGTAGACCGTGCTTGGCGTCGTGGTGCGCTTTGAAACGGCAAACCACTCTTCCTTCTTGAAATTCCCCTTGATGTAGCCTCTTGCCCTTGCTTCATCAAAGGTAATATCAGCGACAAGCGACTTAATGCGGGAGAACGGCGAGTGCTTGGTCCCATTCATGACATTGGAAACCCACTCGACTCTCCGCGAATCAAACTCTGGAGTCTCAGTAACCAACTTGGCATCCGGGAAGAGGACCTCGATGTTATCGATGCCGTGCTTGAGTGCATATGTTTCGACGGCTTCTTTCAGCGATCCGCCTCTCTTGGCATCCTCTACAATGCCTCGAATCGCGTCATGAGTGAGAACATGCTCTTCCTTTTTGCCTTCGCTCTCTTGCTCGAAGACGTTGCGCGACATTCGCCGTCCTTCCTCTTCATCATCTTTATGGGCAAGTTCTGATGTCGACTCCTCGTCGTCAGAAGTAGCTGACTGTCGAACAGTCTGACCAGTCTCTTCGTTAGTGAGCGCCTCAGCCATCGAGTCGAGTGCGGCGCCAACCATATAATGAACGACATCTTTTTGTTCAGGAGTCATTGAATCATAAACTTCTTGAACCGTTGGATTCTCTTCAGAGTGAGCTACCTCTTCGGTTTTCTCTTCTTTGGTCTCTTCTTTTGTCTCTTCTGAAGATTCTCCATCAGCGTGATGCAATTCCAAACCAGTGTAAATAATTGCTTCATCATCCAACGTAACTAGCTCACCATCAGCATGAGCTAGAGTAACATTATCAATAAGTGCACCAGGATTAGCACCAGACAATACCAAACTTAGCTCACGAATAAATCCGTGAAGAACCTGCTTAGCTTTCTCAGTGAGCTGATTGGCATAGATGGAGAGCGACTTGATATCCCCATGCTGCACTAGTGTTCTGGCATTCTTTGCCTGCTCAGTGTCATTGAAGAAACCGTAGCAATAAACACCATCTTCACGATGTTCAAGTGTTGCATAACCTAGTACATTGCTGGGCTCGTTGTGCCCATGCTGCCAGACCAGTGGAACAGTTTCCTTATCCTGATGCTTGAAGGCATCTGGTGTAATCGTCCGGCCATCAGAGCACTTAAGACCAGCCTTCGTGGCGTAGCCGCTAAAGTCAGGCGTAGCCTCAGCTCCCATTTTGACTGCTCCTCCTAACTTTTGCATCATTGATAGCAGATGTCACCTCGGGCATAACTGGATACGCTACCGATACAGCTCCATTAGTTGAATCGCCTTGAGGCATGTTACTATTGATCAACTGATCTGCCTTTGGATCATCATGTGGAGCCATACCAACTACTTGTCGCATCTCATTCGACGTCATAATCTCGTTACGAGTAAACTTGTCGGCAATCTCAGCAATGTTCTCAATCGGAACCAAGCGAAATGGATCTCGAAAGAACTGAATCGTTTGCTTTTGAGTCCGAGCGGTTTTAGTCAAAAAGGTACGTCGCATAGATTCAACAATAGCTGTAAGTACGGGCTCGATTGTACGGTTCCAATAATTCAACATAGCTTTCTCATCGGCTGTACCGTTCATAACTTCTTCAGTTAAGCCAAGCTGACCATAAAGCATCTCAGTCAAAAATTCAATTTGGGCCATTAGGTTGTTCTCGGCCGGACGATTCAACTGAGTGATCTTTTCGGTTCCGTCTGTATAGGCAATTCCGTATTGACTACCTTTAAGCTGAAACTCAATGTCCGCACGACGTTGCTCTGCCTGTTGCCTACGAGCTTCAGACTTAATTACGTACGGAAGCTGAATGATAAGATCGAGTTTTCCAGAAGCAGATTGGTTATCAATAGCATCCAACAATTCAAGTTTATTAAGAAGACGTTGAAGAGTTGAATTCTGTTCATTCATTACAGCGAACAATGGATTTTCAATAATAGCAACCGCTCGCTTCTCTAAAGTAATCTCTTCGCGCTTCCCAATCGCCTCGTTATACAGACTTACCCTTACATGCTTTGGATACCAAGCTACAATATCACCAACACGTAGCGTCAAAATCTCATAGCCGCCAGATTGTTCTGGACTAACTGACGTATCAACCGGAACAAGCGCTGCGACACCTCTATCAAAAAGAGTCAGAGCGACATCTTGTCGAAAAGCTCGCGCAGCTTGATCAATATTGGCTTCAACAGTCAAACAATTATTAAGACCACTATCTATGTCTTCGACATATCGATTTTGGTCGTCGTTTCTTATATGACGCATATCGACAGAAGCAACATCGATACTAAGACGTGTATAAATCGAGGTGATTATTGTACGCGCATTAGGAATTCGGAGTCTTACGCGATCTGGTCTCGATCCGGAAGACGCACCATAAGCACCATTAGACTCAATACTAGCACCAGGTTGCCAAGGCCAAGTAGGATATCGCCTTAGATCTTGTTCTTGATTAGCAAAGACATTCCAGGCGTGTTTTAACGCCGTGCCAAATCGCGACACACCTCACCTCCTCTCTACTTATTGACTAGCTCGTTTACGCTGGCCTCTTTCGAAACCTTTACGTATCGCAAGTGTAGTGCCAGTGTATCCAGCAAGTGCTGCAGGAACTACTCCGGCCGTTGGTAGTGCAAGACCACCCGCTAATATTCCAGCTACAACTTTCTCTCCTCGAGTAAAGCGCAAAGCTGTTGCTCTGTCCGGATTATTTAGATGAACTTTTAGCAGCTTTTCACGTTGAGCTGGACTCTTTGCCGTTAAAACATTAATATAATCTTGATGTGTTTGTATACGTGCTCGATGAATTTCAGCTGTTCTTTGTGCACTCGTAGGGAATCTTGCACGAAATGAACTTGACCTTTGAGCAGCTTTTCCAGCTTTATATCCAGCGGATTGTGATCTTTGACGAACTCCCCACTTCTGACCTTTGACACCATGATGCTCGAGAATATCCGTGGGAGAGCCCGGCTTTTCAACAGAGACTTTCATTAAGCCTCCTTAATTACTCGAATGCCTCCTTATTCGCTTTATACGCAACCCAGGCATCCAGAAGGGCTGCGACGTTGTCGATCTTTTCGTCCTGACGCTTCTTCAACAATTTGCGATTCCCATTGGTATCTTCCAGAGTAATTGCATTACCCATAGCAAATGACATGAGCGCCTGATCAAAAACCAGAAGTCGTTCTTCGCTCATGATCTTAAGTTCACCCAAAGGAACCGATTCCGTCTTCGCTCCTTGAATCACTTTCGTAATACCAAAGGGTCCATTCTCTGCTTCCCAACGAGCAACGAATTCTTTAGCATTATATGGATCATAGCCAAGTGTACGGACGTCGTACTCGGACGCCAAGATGAATTGATCAAGATCTTCATAGACATCCATCATATCGAGAATGTTTCCTGGCATTACATGAAGACTTCCTTCATTGATAAATTCTTCATACTTTTGTCGCATAGCTGCAGGAAGCTTAAACAAGGTAAGTTCAGTAATGTAGCTACGAGTTTTTACACCATACTTCTCTCGCCCTAACGGAAAGAGAAAAGTGAACGCACAGAAGTCATCACCCTGTGAAAGATCCGCTCCCATCGAGCAGGCCATCTGCCAGAATTCTCGTTGTCGATGAGGTAGAGTCTCCTCATAGGTGAAGAAGTAGGTGTACCCCTCCATTGGAATTCCGAAACGCTTTGCGAGGATGTCATTTCGTGAGGCAGGTGCTTTTTCTGCCCGTTCAACGTCAAGCTGGTAAGTTTCATAAGAAACTGTCGCTCCTAAATTTGGATTTGCCTTCAGCCACATCGCTGGATCGGCAACTTCTTCAATTTCATCCAACTTGTAATGCCAGATTGAAACATGCGGCGCGAGGTACTCTCCTTTGAGGATGTCAGCAAGTTCCATTTTGATAGTGTCTCCTGAACCTGCACGAACCGTTCCCTCCGAGCTAACAGCAACGATCAAATAGTCCTCGAGTTTGGATGCTCCCTGCTCAACAGCACCTACTACATCCTCTCGAAGATCACCGGACAACCACTCGTCGATGGTAGAGATCTTTGGACGAAGGCCTTGCAACTTATTGATCGCCATCGGACGAACTTCGAGCAAGGATCCGGTAAGAAAGTTCTCGATACCTTTCTTCGTCGCTGCCAACTTCACTCGGTTAGCTCTTGAACCGGTTGTGTTCTGCAGAGATCCTTCTGTTAAGAACTTGAACAGTGGTCCTCGCGCGCGCGTAATAGCAGTGCGAATCGGAGACATGACTTCGTCTGCTTGCTTCATAGTTGGAGCCGTGGTAACCTGATGCGTAGTCGACGTATCGACATTTAGAAAGTAACTTTGAATAGCTGACTCATACATCGATTTGGCTGCGCCACGGGCGACGATTAGGTATTGCTTAAGGGTTAGGCGTTTCTTGATTAGGCGTTTCTCATAATGTCCACCGTGATTGTCTTTGGTAGGTATGTAGACACTGCGTTCAACAAAGTAATACCAACCAAAAATTTGTTCAGCCCAAAGCTTAAACGAATCAAGAAGATGCAGGTCGGATCCATCCGTTAAAGTTAATTCTCCTTCACAATAACGGATGAATCCTTCTACAGCTTCGTCATCGTAATACATGTTCGGGTTAGCTATGAGCGCATCGATCCGATTCATCTCCATAGAAATCTCGCGATTTACAGGGATTTCACCATTAACAACCTGTTCGCGAAATCGGCCATAGTAGATCGGTACAGCAGTATTAGATAGGCCCAACACTAACCCCCTCTCTAAGCGGCGGCTACTGCAGCGACCCGTGCTGCTCTCTTAGCCATAACGTAACTCATGGCTTTCTCTCCACCTTTTGTTGCGCCTTGTCTTCCTATATCTTGAGCTGCACCTTTTCCGGTTTGTCCAAGAAGAGTGTAAACAAATTTCTTAACTGCAGTCGAATCCTGATAGCGAAGACGCTTGGCATTTTGTTCTAAGTTCAATCGTTTATTATACGCTTCCAATTCTTCATTTGAAAGCGCTTTAAAACCGCTCTTCTTACTAATCTGTCCAGTTTTCAAAACCTTGATAGCATCTGAATGCGTCGGATGTCCTTCACCACCAGAAGTTTTAGCACGTTTTGTTATTCGTCCCAATCTTGCATCACGAACAACAACTTCCTGTGGTCCGACTGTAGCTTTTCGGCGAACACCCCACTTTTGACCTTTAACGCCATGATGCTCGAGAACATCTTCTATTAGTCCGTCTATAACTTCGGAGGTATCCATCTCACCTCCTATTCTTCTACAGGTTCTTCAGACTCTTCCGAAATCACTCCCTGCCTAATCTGTCTAGCTCGATTCTCCTCAGCTTTGTGCTGATCTCTACGTTCTCTCTCTTCTACTGCTACACGTTCTCTTTCTTTTGCCCTACTTCTTCTTTCTTCTGCTTCACGTTCTCCTTCTTCTGCTGCTGTATCTTCTTGTCCCTCTTCAAGTCCTTCTACTCCCACTATCCTACCTCCTCAATTAAACCCGGATCAGGATCCGTCCATCTTGTCTCTTCTCGAACCACATTCAAACGCCATTCAAGCTCTTCAATCTGCTTTTCTTTTGCTGTAATCAAATATGATGTCTGCGGAGGATCGAAAAGCATTGAGACTTTGAGAAACACATATGACTTTACCGAATTGTACTGACGTTCATCAGGATCTTCAGGGAGAAAATCATCCCACTCCGTAGAAGCGTCCTCAATCATAAACCCTTCGGCTGGTCCGACCCCTAGCTGGGTAAGAGTGGAGAAAGCGGTGTTAATATGCATGATAATATCTTCGTCAAATACGGTGTAATCTTCGGCAACTCCCAGAACTTTCTTAGTACTAATAAGAATACTCTGTTCCATCTATCTCACCCACTTCTTTAAATATGAATTAGTTTTCGTCGTTTTCTGTTGTCTGGCCTTCTTCATCCCCTTCTTCTCTTTCCTCGGGAGGAGAAGTATCAGGAGCTGGAATACCAGGAGAATCAGGTGGTGCATCAACGGGAACTGTTCCAGGCGGTGGCTCTTCTGGAAGCTGGCTTGGCTCTTCTGGAAGCTCCGAAGGATCCATTGGCTGAGTCTCTTCGCCAGTATGCTCTGTTGTAGTCTCTTCGTTCAAGTTAATCTCCTTTTAGTTTGTCATGGAATCGTCTTTAATATTTATTTTATTTGCTTTCTCTCGCTCATGACGTTCAGCTAAAACACGTAGTAATCCTCTAGCAAGCAATACGTCAGACGCAGGTTCCTTTGACCAATCATTCCCCTGGGAACCGGACAAGCGCGTAACCACGGACTTCGCTAGGTGAACGAGTTCTCGCAAAGGCACCTCCTCCATTAGATTGCGAGCCTGAACTGCCTGCGCTAGTATTTCCACCGTAAGTAAGCGTGTTCGACCCGCTGAATCCACGTACAGTTTCCACATGAACGCCGTAACCACCGATTACAACCAAATCACCCTTCTTCACTTTCGAACGATCAGTCGTCCAACCTTTAAAACAGCCAGCTTTGTCTTTAGCATACTCTTCAATCGAAGCGACCGAAGCCATCCACGATCCAAGACCTTTAACTCCACCTGCTTCAAGACCGTAATAACACCAACAACCACACCAAGGCTGATAACGCAGCCATGTTCCGCCAGAAGCGGTATGATCCTGCGCTGTGCGAATACCATCCGAACGACTGTCGCAATTTGATCTAGCTGGCTGTTCCGTATAGCCAACTCGTTTCTCAAGATGTTTCATAGTTGCATCTCGACCAGAACCACCAGAGTCAGGCGTTTTGTAACCTTTATACAATTCGATCGAGCGTGCATCGAACGCCCACTCGTGATGCATTTCACGTTTGGCTTTTAATAGCTTTTTATGCGTTGATTCTCCGTAATGACCTTGTGGCGGACCGCCACCAGAACCTGTAATCCCTACAGATTTCTGAAAAGCTATGCAACCAGCTTTTGCTTGTTCTCCATAAACGTTCGTAAAATCTTGCCAGGGAATAAAACCAGCGCGTGAGAGCGCACGTTTGACTGCGAGACAATCGTCACCTGACATTGGATAACGTTTATCCGGCGGACCATAGAGATCACGCTTAAAAGCAAATGAAGGTGGCTCATCTGGTACAATTGCCTCCGCATACAATTTTGTCGAGTAGTCATCCCAAGCTGGATCAGAATATCCTTCACGAAATGCTTCTAAAAGTTCGTCATGTGTTGATTCACCATAGTGACCTAGAGGATCGCCACCATTAGGACCCTTGATTCCAACATCACGTTGAAATTGACGACAAGCGTTCTCCGCTCCTTCGCCATAAACGTTTGTAAACTCTTGCCAAGGTAAATATCCAGCTCGTGAAAGTACTCGTTTAATGGCGATCACGTCGTCACCCGACATCGGATACTTTTTCGGATCCGATCTCGGCCCATATAAATCGCGATAAAAAGCTGGGCCTGGCATCAATCCTCCTTTATTCCCAAATCACGCAGAACCAGGCGAGCAACCGCAATCATCAAACTTTTATTCGGCTCTGGAACATCCTTCCACGGAACCGCCGATGTCTTGCGCGACGTGTATCCGAACTCAGGCGCCAAGCGTTCATAATGATCGTGAAATATCTGTGCTAGCTGTTCTGCTGTCATTACTCTCTACCTTCCCTTCACCAAAGCGTCGTATCGCCGCGTTCTCGTACGATAGGACCTCTTGGTAGTAAACTTTCATCGCCATAATGAATAGCGTTGTGAGTTTGAAGCGATGTAGTTACCAAATATTCAGGATTAACGAGAGATTCGTCACCATGCATAATCTCTTCTAAAACTATCGGATTCATGTGATGAACTATTAACCCTGAATAAATTTCGTATCCTGGAACACCCAGATCACATCCATTGTCTCGAGTTATCACGTAATTTTTAACTAGTTCCCACTCTCGAGACTTGTAAAAACGCTGGTTAACCCACCTATCGAAACCGAAAGTACTCAGTCCAACAGATCCGCCTAGCTTAAGATACTCGTATCGTTCTTCAAATGTTTCTAATAACTTAAGTTCAGAATATGTTCTAACTCTCGTCATCTTGATCAGAAGTTGATGGATTTCCCGCATAATTTCGCATTGCTTGAAGAGCTTCCAAATAAAGCTCCTCTACACGCTTCTGAGATTCGATAGCTTCGATCTTTACTCGAGTTAATTCGTTTTCATGCTCGAGTCGCTCCTGTTCAAGCTGTTCACGACTTGATCCCAGCTTTAAGAAGTGCGTAATCACTTGAGACGACGCATTTCCATCGCGAATTTGCTGTTCAGCAAGATCAATAGCTAGTCCAATGACTTCATTCTCTCGACCCTCAGGAGTTGTCGCGGGTTTGTGTGGAGTTTTCTCCTGTTCTGACCTTCTTCTCCTTGCCGGCACGCGACCTCCTTTCA
>JGI10213J12805_10043514_pt1 | contig 22355 bp, 19 predicted proteins | sample WisNatreferecore_FD_12805 | JGI IMG/M metagenome (IMG submission 12805)
CCAACTATACTTGCTTCTGGTTTTCTTGGGATATCACAGGACATCTTCAAAAGATTATATAACTTGAATGTCGGGGCAATTGTCAGTAAGTCAATTAGTACGGAACCAATTGACGGATACAGAAATCCGACCTTAGTATCATTAGATGAAGGCAGTTATGTTAATGCAGTAGGGCTTGCAAATCCTGGTGCAGAGGCATTTTCAGAGGAAATTGTGGACAACAGAAATATTCCTATTGTGGTAAGCCTAGTTGGATCTTCTGACAAAGAATTTCCTTTACTAATAAAAAAATTCGATCAACTCAATATCATTGGTTATGAAATTAATCTTTCTTGTCCACATGTAGCAAAAATGGGAATGGAAGTGGGTGATGATCCTGAGATGGTATATCGAATCGTCAAATCGACGAAAGCATATACAAGCAAACCAGTATTTGTAAAAGTAGGAATAGGTAATGCAGATATGCTTAGTATTGCATCTACTGCGAAAAATGCAGGCGCTGATGGAATCACCGCGATTAATACCCTTCGGGCTATGACTATCGATATTGAAACTGGAATGCCTATTCTAAGCAATAAAATAGGCGGGCTTTCTGGCAAGCCAATAAAGCCTCTGGCTATAAGGTGTATTTATGAAATCTCCAAACATGTCAGAATTCCAGTAATTGGCTGCGGAGGTATCTTCACATGGGAAGATGCGGTTGAGGTCATGCTTGCAGGCGCATCGGCGGTGCAATTGGGTAGTGTTATAGCATATCAAGGACTAACGATTTTTAACACTATTTGTGTAGGCATCAAGAATTATTTGGAAAGGAAAAACCTGAAGAACGTAATGGAGATAGTAGGACTTGCGCACAAATATTGATAGACTTAGAATTGTAAGTATAGAGAAAATCATAGATGAAACTCCTTCTGTAAGAACACTATTCTTTAGAGATGAAATCAGTTCCAAGGCAAAAGCAGGACAATTCCTGATGGTTTGGATTCCGAGGATGGAAGAACTTCCTATGAGTGTAATGATATCGAACAAATACCATTATGCAGCTTTGACTATTCGTAAAAAGGGATTTGGTTCTAGCACATTGTATAACAAAGCCAAAGGAGACAGTTTAGGAATAAGAGGTCCCTATGGAAATTCATTTAAGGTTAGTAAAGCAGATGGAAAAGTGCTCCTGGTCGGAGGAGGAACAGGCTTGGTTCCCTTACTTGGGCTTACAAAAAACCTAAATGAGGCTCACATTGACACAACTCTAATCATTGGCGCAAAGTCAAAGACAGAAGTATTTTTCGAAAAAAAAGCTAAAGATTATTTAGCAGACACAAAGCACAAAATTATTGTTGCTACAGAAGACGGTAGCTACGGAATAAAAGGATATGCTACGGATGCCATGTTAAGGATTATAAGTAAAAACAAATTTGATACTGTGTATACATGTGGACCCGAGTTAATGATGAGAAAGGTCTTTGATATTGCATCAGCAATTTCAATTCCCGTTCAGGCAAGTCTTGAACGATATATGAAATGTGGAATTGGTATATGTGCAAGCTGTTGCATTGGAGACAGGCTAGTGTGTAAAGATGGTACTATTTTTAACAGTAGAGATTTGAGGGTTCTATCAGAGTTTGGTAGGGCATATAGAGACAAATCAGGTCGTAAATGTAGATATTGACAGAATCAAAGTCGTATTTTTCAATGATGAGATTTAACACATAGTGATCTGAACTATTGATCTATATCCTTAGAATATTCCCTTGATAATTAATTATTTGTCGTCACATCATAGCTTTGATTTATAGCGGTAGCATTACAATTCCGCAACTACCTTCATCTTTTATTTCTGGATTTTGTAATTTTCTTTGTTGTAATTGTATTTGTTCTTCTCTCAACTTTTATTCAGAGTAAGGATGACGATCTTGTTTATCAATATATTTTGTGTTTAGAAACCTTTTTTGCTTTAATAAAATCTACAAAGTAAAAAAGATATGTTCTCTCATTTATTTTTAGTATCCATGGAATAAATGATTCCTTCGAGGCAGTATTATCAATGATCTCAAATTTAGAATGTTGTAGAAATTTCCTAAATGATTGGCTATTGAATGTTGTGCTTGGTTGTGCTTCCCGATTAAAATCGTACGGATCTGCAATGATGACATCTGCAGACGGTTTCAACAGAAAATGTATAGAAGATAACAACTTTTCTGTATTTACCAAATTTATCAGGTTAAATACAAGAATCAAATCAAACTTTAGTGGATTAAACGGGCTATGGATAGAGTCTGCAACACAAAATTCTACACTGCCCTGCCTTGACTCAAACATTCTTCTTCTTGCCTCTTTTATAAAAGAGAAGGATAGGTCAATCCCTATCGTAAATGCATACTTTCTAGCAAGCATGAGAGTGCTGTATCCCAGAGAACATCCCATGTCAAGTGCTACTCCATCCATTTTAGGTTTTATTCCATGGATAACTCTATTGTATAATTCATTAGGTTTTAGATGCCATCGTAATGAACTAAGAAATCTATCATTAGCATGATGGTCGTATTGTGTCCATCGATAAGGAATAAACCAAACACCTTCTCCTTCGTATCGATCATTCCTAAGTTCTGAACGTGTGATGCGTTTACTAGTCTCTTTTAGAAAACCTTTCATCTTATCTGTTTTTGCTTTTAATAACAACTTTCCATAGGTTGAAATCCTTCCCTGGATGTACCTTTGGAAGTCTTTTACAAGCATTGCAACTCCCTCTATGATAGGGTACGATGTCTCACAGTAAGAACAATATAAAAACCCCTCAACACATTCTTTTTCGTCAACGTTGCGCAATGAATTCAACGAAAGTGGTAGCTGCTTTTCTGTATGTTGTAGGCACACAAGATGATTCGTAAATTGTGTTTTCATAAGATCTATTTGTGTATAAATCTAGATCGTTATAACAGTATGTCATAACGAGGAAATAAATTTGACATGTATAGATAATAAAATAAGAGTAGTTACAGCTCAGGCCAATGATAGTTAAACCAAGATCATACTTCAGTTCTTTACCTAATATAGGCAACCAGTAAGAACAATTTTTTTTAGCTAGCATACTACAGAACGGTATGCAGACACTAATAATATAATTAGTTGATAATAACTAAAAGGCAAATTACCAAATAGTTAGATAATACACTTCATTTCCTCATAATACAAAATATTGTACGAGGTACCTAGTGTTAAGAAGTCACTTGCTAGATCACACATATCAGTATTTTAGTTTAATATGGATTTGTTTCTAATACAATAAGTATATAAACACAAGCCTTATGCCAATGAACTTACTTTCATTTTGTTCCCAAGATATCATATAACTGTCTATAAGACGTCTGGAGGTTGCGGCTTTGCTCAAAAATTGATTTGATATTGAGTAAGTTTGCTCTTATTTTGCTACTATTTTTTTTGTATATTGTATTTCTAAGTCTATCGGCTTCATTTACATAATTATGAATATACTTTCTTACTCGCAAGTTCTCAGAAATAATTGAAACTATGAGCTCGGGGTCATCGGTCAAAATGCTTTCTATTAAGAGCAGTTGTACTCTAAAAGAGGTTCCAGATATCTTTTCTAAATATGGAAATTCTTCTTTTGATAGTAAATTAGCAAATACAATATTTGAATAATAGGTTAATCCAAGGATTATTGCCATGCATTTATCATGAATTCGAGCATTACGAAGTACTATAATATTTGCACCTCCTAATACAGAGTAGAGAATTTTTAGTTCATTTTCCTTGTTCTTTACGGGTATCATTAGAACCTTTGTATCTTTAATACTGGATGCCCCAGGACCGAACATTGGATGTATGCAAAGTGGTATTATATTTTTTGAATATTTTTTAAGTGTTGCGAAGGTTTTGCTTTTAATGGACGATATTTCCGCAAGTACAGCACCAGTTTTCATGTTAGAGGCACATTCCTTGATAACTAGTGGGGTGCTGCTAATCGGAACACATATGAGCACGAGATCAGCATTCTTTACACAAGCACACACACTTTCGTAAATGATTACCATGGTAGAAGGTTTTATTGACACTGCGTTGATATCGTAAACTGAGAGCCTTATGCCTCGCTTCTTAGAAAAATATTCTAAAAACCATGAACCCATTTTGCCTCCAGCTCCTATAATAGCTATCTGCTGAATCACATGAATTTACCTGGTGAAGAGTACCAACCTTAAAGTCTCCAGTCCTTTTTCCAAAATATATTCTGGCTGGCATGCAGAGATTCTAATAAATTGTCGATAGTATTGACCAAATCCACTTCCTGGCGCGATGGCAACGCCTAAATCTAAAAGCTTTTCAACTAGTGTTATGTCGTCCTCAATTAAACCTTTTAGTTTTGGATAAACATACATTGCACCATCAGGACGGATAAAAGGAAGTGACATATGATGTAATTTGTTTGATATCAAATCTAACCTTTTCTTTATTAGTTTCACGTTTTCTGCAGGGGTTTGGTCCAATGCTGCTAATGCAGCATGTTGCATTGGTTCTGCTACACTAGTTAAAGCAATTGCCTGGATTCTAGCCATTTTACCAATGATTTCTTTATTGGCAACTCCATATCCAACTCTAAAACCAGTCATAGCATGCGCTTTAGAAAACGATGATACCATCACGCTCTTGTCATATCCATATTCCAGAATACTCTTAAAGCCGTTAAATGCATAATCGGAATAAACCTCATCACTGATAATATATAATCCATTATCTTTAGCCAAGGAAACAATTTTGGCAATATTTTTTTCATCTAGAACCTTCCCTGTAGGATTATTAGGATAGTTTATAATAATTATTTTTGTATGATAACCTATCATTTGTCGAAGCTGGTTTATATCAGGGGTCCATTTTTCTTCTAATGTTGTTCTGAGGATTTTCATCTTGCCGCCAACAAAATCGACAAATTCTTTGTAGGCAGGCCAAGAGGGCTCGATCGAAATTACCTCCTCTCCCGGCTTTAATAAAGAAATAATAGCAGAAAATATGGCGAACCTTCCTCCCGCAGTGATAATTACCTCATTCTCTTCTACACCACAACCAATTTTTCTACCAATAGCTTGACGTAACTTCAAAACTCCCCTAGGATCCGTATAATGATATTGTTTCGTATTGTACGATTTGATGAGGGCTTTCTTTATGCTCTTTGGTGCTGGATAGTCTGGTTCTCCCACTTCCAAATGGATAATTTTTTTACCTGACGCTTCAAGTTGTTTGGCTTTCATAAAAATGCTTAAATGAGTATGTCTTGGAGAGTTCTTTTCTTGTTGTTTTTGTTGCAACTGAATTGATTCCAATAATAACATATTTAAAAGCCTTCCAGAAAAGATGGGATCCATTCGAATTGTTTTTGATAATTCCAAGACTGATTTACGGACGTCTTGTTCAACCTTTTCATCTTCTATATCAATTTTTAACTCCCTTTTAATGTCTCCAATCTGTTCTGAAATTTCCATCCTCTTCTGTATCTTAAATATGATCTCCAATGTAATATCAAGCATTTCTGATCGTAGTTTATCTAGATCTCGATAATTTCTTATTTTGACCATTTCTTCAAAACTGGCTCTATAAATCCACATCTAATAGCATGATCGGCCATGACCATCGATACTACTGACTCTATCACTGGAGGAGCCCTTGGTACAACGCAAGGATCATGTCTTCCAGGCACATTTAGATCAACTTCTAAACCAGTGGAAATATTTATCGATTTCTGTGTTTTGGCTATTGAAGCAGCGGGTTTGAAACCTACTCTAAGTGTGATTGGCATGCCATTTGATAATCCACCTAGAATACCTCCTGCATTATTACTTTTGGTAACTATTTTACCATCTTCTAATGTATACAAATCATTATTTTCGGACCCTTTTTTCTCAGATCCTTTAAATCCTGAGCCAAATTCAACAGCTTTGACTGCAGGAATGCTGAATAATGCTTTACTAATATCTGACTCCAAAGATCCAAAAATTGGTTCACCAAGACCTACTGGTAATCCTGTACAAATGCATTCAATTACTCCGCCTAGAGAATCACCACTTTTACGTGCTTCTAAGATTGCTTCTTTCATTTTTTCAGCGGCTGGTATATTAGGACACCGTACATCGTTTGTGTATCGATTCTTTTTTGCTTCTTGCAGATTTATATTATTTTCAACGATATGACCAATTTGAACTGTATAAGCTGTTATTTCTATTCCAAGCGTATTAAATATCAATTTGTGAGCAATCGCACCAGCCATTACAAATGTAGCAGTTAGTCTGCCTGAAAATCTACCACCACCTCGATAGTCTGCAAATCCACTATACTTTACTAATGCAGGATAGTCCGAATGTCCAGGCCTTGGTATTGCTTTTAGTACCTCGTAAGGTCGCGAATCTAAGTCCTTATTCCTGATTATCATGCAAATTGGTGCTCCAGTAGTAAACCCTTCAAAAACTCCCGATAGAATTTCAACCTTGTCTTCTTCTTTTCTCTGTGTAGTAATCACAGTTTGACCTGGTTTCCTCAGATCCAGCTGTAATTGTATATCTGATTCATGAAGCGGTAAACCTGCAGGACAACCATCAACAATCATGCCAATGCATTTTCCGTGGCTTTCTCCAAAACTCATACAAACGAAACGTTCACCAATTACATTTCCAACCATTGGACTAGTATAGCAACTTTGCTACTGCTCTATATATTCTCTTTTTACCTCGACGTTTAACAGGGCTGCAATCTCAGAATATATTACGTCCTCTTCTATATGTAGTAATTTATTAATTTAGAATATAGATTTTTGATACCCTCAATCGGGGCATAGCAAAAAGTGAATTTAATAATAAGAATAATGAAATATGACAAAAGCTCAAGATGCAAATATCATACAGATTATGATAATTCTATGTCAGCACCAAGTGCTTTTAGATCTTGCAAAAAGTTTGGATATGAGACTTTACTAGATTCTGCACCTGACACAGTCGAACTTTTTGTTAGCAATGATGCTATGCTAAATGCCATAAATAACCTGTGGTCATTAAATGTCTCAATAGATGCATTTTTCAAAACTTTTGGAGCAGTTATCAACAATTGATCGTTTTGTTCTTTTACGGTAGCTCCGAACTTTGTTATTTGGGAAGCAATGTTTGCTACCCTATCCGTTTCCTTTAACCGTGCGTGAGCGATACCAGATATTCTAACAGTAGATCTAGATTTTAATGCCAGTATGGAAACTACTGGTAAAAGATCAGGTGTATCCTTAAGATCGAAATTTCCTCCCTCTAAAATATTCGAACCTGTTACATTTATCTCTCCACGTTGTTTATCGACCTTTACTTTTGCACCCATTTCATCGAATATATCTAATATCTTTGAATCTCCTTGGGGCAATGAAAAATTTAAGTCTCTTAGCGTCAGGCTCCCTCCTGCCAAAATGCCAGCTGAGAGAATCAAAGCACCGGTAGAAAAGTCAGTAGGAACATCAAATTTAGTTGCCCTATATTCTTTATTTCTAATATAATATTCTAAAAAATCTAATTTATAATCTATTTCTACACCAAATGCTTTCATGGTTGCTAATGTAGACATAATATATGGCTTCGACACTTGTTGTCCCTTTATCATGATCAATACGGGAGACTTTGCGTATACAGATGAAATCAATAGGGATGACAAAAATTGGCTTGAAATGGTTCCATCTAATATTACCGTTCCTCCTTTAATACCTCCACCCCTAATCAAAAGAGGAGCGGTTCCGTTCATTCGAGCGGAATAACACTCAACCTCAAGTTGTGCTAATGCATCAAGTATAGGTTGCATGGGGCGTCTACGAAGGCTCGCGTCACCAGTCAAAATTGTAAAACCCTTCTTGACAAGGGCTGATATTGCAGCAAATATTCTTATAGTAGTTCCAGAATTCTCTGCATTGATGACATTATGAGGTGCATCAAAACTATGTTTGCCTTCGACATGCAATCTTGAATTTTCATAATTGGTATTCACTCCAAATGCGTTTGAGGCTGCAACGGTAGCAAGAGTATCTCTGGAGATCAAGGGATTTCTAATAACAGATTGCTTCTCTGTAAGTGACGCGATAGCAATTGCTCTGTGCGTATAGCTCTTACTTGATGGACATCTTATAATCCCATCTATTTTCGATTTTCTTATTCGAACGCTAACCAACTATCACTTTAGCACTTGCCTTTTCATTATTTATCTTCGAAACTAAAGTCTTACCATCAAATCTTTCAAATGTGCCTTTAATCGCATCTATATGTTCTCTGTATGCAACAGCAGCTATCGAAGGGCCATTCCCAGAAATACTCGCTGCTAAAGCTCCTTTTTGTAAGCTTGCCAATATAGGTTCATATTTTCCTGATAATATAGCAGTAGCAAGGAGCCCATTCAACTTCATTGCCTTCCAATACTCACGAGCTTTGGCCAACTTAAATGCATCCATAAAGAGATCTGATAATATATTCAACTTATGAACATCTCCTCGTTGCAAACTCTGTGGAAGAAATATTATTGCATAGAGATCCTCTGGTGCATCTTCTTGAGATATTAGTTTGCAGCCATAGTTATCGGTTACCACGAATCCTCCGAAATAACAGGCAGTAGAATCATCGTAGGCTCCTGTAAGGGTAATACCTGCATTTAATGATGCACGAACTGCCGAATCTAAAACAACACGGTCATCGATCTTATCTTTGACAAGACTTATGCAAGCTAATGCAATAGCACTAGATACTGCACTGGAGCTTTTTAACCCTACGCCTATGGGAATTTCTGATTCTATATTTATTGTTACTGAATTGTGTTGTATTATGTCCTTCGGAACAGTATTGCTAATAATATTGGTTATCAACCTGTCTCTGGTATGAGATCGGAATATTATTCCTTTGCCTTTTTGTAGCTCTATTTCAGCTCTGACCTTCAAAGATATTCCTAGCGCGGACCCGTAGCCTGTGGCAATTGCATTGACTATAGAAATTGCACCATGTACGGTTGACTGAACTTTACTCTTCATACAGGCTCACCAAATGTTCCTAATAGAGCTTTTTTCATTACATCTACAGGGGCAGGCAACCCGGTCCATATTTCAAAAGACCTTGCACCCTGATTCAAAAGCATCTCATAGCCATATATTACTTGAGCTCCAGCATATTTTGCATTTTCAAGCAAGTCAGTGGTCGCAGGTTTGTAAACAATATCATAAACTATACTATCTTTATTTATATGATGATAATCTATTACGCTCTTCTCATTATTCATTCCTACGGCTGTTGTATTTACAATTAAATTTGCTGTTTTTGCATATTCTTGAATCATTTGCCAGGGAATTAAGTTGCAATTTAAACCAAGTTTTGTACCTATTTCTGACAACTGTTTTGCCTTTAGTTGTGACCTATTAGCTATAATTATTTTGGATATACTTTTCTCAGCGGATAGAGCAGCCACTACTGCCCTCGCTGCCCCACCTGCGCCTATTAAAAGTATGGTCATTCCATTAAACTTTACATGCCGTGTGTGCAATGGGTGAATAAAACCATAGATATCTGTATTGTATGCCCTAAAAAGGCCCCTGATGTTGTGAACGGTATTCACTGCGTTGGCTTTATGAGCAGTCGAGTCCATTGAATCTATGTAATTTATGACCTCAATCTTGTGTGGTATAGTAACATTGAACCCTGAGATATTAATGGCGCGAAGTGAGTCAATAGATTCTTTAAGCTCTCCTTTTGGAACTCTAAATGCAATGTAAACGCTGTTAAGTCCTAACGAATTGAATACTGCATTGTACATGGCTGGTGACAAGGAATATTGAACAGGATCGCCAATAATACAGTAAGTATTGCTTTTACTTTGCATTAGGTTTGCCAGAGCAGGAAATACTAATTCTGTCATATAATCTTCTCATTTGTGTAAGGCTTATCTGCCCTGGCGCAGTAGTATGTCTATCTACTGCTGCATAGGTAAATGGTGCATTACCTGCGATTGTACAAAGAATTCTGGACACAACTCCAGCCTCTCCCATTGCAAAGGCGATTAAGTTTAATCCGGTTATATTTTCATAAACATCAAGCAAGCGAAAAGCATCTCTTATGTCCTTAGCCGTTGTAACGACCTTAGCATAATTACTATAAATTCTCATATTATTGATAATATCTAATAACGCTTCATTCATTGGAGTTTCTTCAAAGTCATGCCAAGAAACAAGGATAGGCGTATTCAGCTCATCCAAATAATCGGCCAAATCATCATTATCCCTGATAGTATTATATTCAACATCGAGTAGCATTGGTTTTGATATTGATAATCTCTTTAACAAATCAAGTCTCTCAGCTTCACTTCCTTTAAATTTACCTGCTTGGTCTACTGACCGAAGAGTAAATACAGCTTTTGACTTTATTGTTTCAGCAATTCTTATAGCCTGTTCAACATCAGAGATCTTCAAGTAATCAAAACGAATTTCTATAAAGTCCGCTCCGAGAGAAAAAGCTTCATGAATTTTCCTTTGTAGGGTCTGCAAATCTATAGCCCCTATCGATGCACAAATTTTATTCAATCAGATCCTCCTATTAAATATTAATTACAAATATTTTATTTTCTTCCATTTATGGATAATATACAAACTAGAACAATACGATACCAGAAAAGGGTTATTATTACAAGACGTCAAATGCATTAAGTTTAATAACTAACTAACTATTGTATATATTGCTACAATTACTACAATTCCTCTGGTCCATCTGTCTAAGAATACTAAAATTCTCCTAGTATCAAAAATGATAATTCATATAATTCATAAATTGCGGTAACGACATGACTTACTTTAGGAGATTATTTTTAAATATATTATCTTTTGAAATGTCAACCAATCACAATTAACAATGAGCTGAAAAGAATTCAAATCTTCTTCTTCATTCAATCAGAGGCAGCAAATAGGTTAGTTTCCAACACGTTGAAACATTATACACAGAGCCAACCTAAGTTAAAATGATAGGTTTAAGTTAACAGAGCCTCTAATTATCAAGTAAACTTTATAGTATATGCGATCAAAGATAATAATTTCTACTGGTAATAATTTGCCACTTTTTTGTGCGCTGTCATATATGAAGAATTCACGAAAAATCTTAAGACAGCTTAATTGGACTTACTAATTTCTAAGTGCAATGTTTATAGTGTGATGGGATTTTTTTCCAGTTTGCAATAAGCGCTTCTGATCTTATATGTAGCTGTTCATTAGTTAATCGTGATATTGCTAATCTATTGTATTCCTTGACTATGTCTATGCCAATATAGTGGCGCCGAAAATGAAAAGCTACCTTTGTTGTCTGTCCACTTCCATTGAAGGGATCTAAAATAGTATCATTCTCATATGAATATAATTTCATTAGACGGTAAGGAATTTCTTCTGGAAAAGGACATGGATGCTCTATGAACCCTGGCGGAACAGGAGGAATATGCCAAACTGAATTTGCAATCTCTTTTGTCCATTCTTCATGTGTAGCAGGAAGCATTTCCCTCCGTTCAGTTCTTCCACTGTTGACATCTCCTTTTCTTAATACAAGAACAAATTCGTGCATAATATTTGCTCTATAATATTTTGGATAGGGATTGATCACAAAAGAACCATATCTATTTGTTCCACCAGTAACTTTGTGCCAGATAATCTCTTCATGAAGATTCCAATTGCCTGATGGCTGTACGATTTTTGATAGGAGCATATGAGGTAGCGGTAAAATAGTACCGTTAACAACCTCATTACCAATTACAATACAACAATATCCACCTTCTTTACTTACTCTGTATATTTCATTATTAAAAATATCTGCCATTTCTTGTAAATACTCTGCAGTTTCAATCTTGGTCTGACCACGGTAATACCCTCCGTTTCCTGATACATGGATATCATAATCTATAGCATTTCCGTAAGGAGGAGAAGTAATCGTAAGTTGAACTGAATTGGATGTAATATCTGATAGTACATTTTTGCAATCACCTGTTACTATTTCATCTACTATTGCCTTCTGAACAAGCATAATAATTACCGATAGATTTTCTGCCCATATTTGGAATACTTTAAAATAATGAACTTTCAGATAAACAAAGATTGCTTGCTTAAGTGCTTATTTACGATATATTCTACTTTTCTAAAATAAATTCATCAACTTCCATTCCAAAATGACGGCCAGATTGCGCTCTTGTATAAGCTAGTATTTCATCTCCAATTTTGACCTCTGTAACAGATAATAATTTTCCTTCTTTTGTTACTAATCTTATTGTTTCAGCATTCTGCAAAATAATAGTGCCTATTTCACCATTAGTTTCAGCCTTCACCAATTTTAGAGGGCGTGTTTCAGTTTTTGATCGTCCAACAGTGACATGTCTTGAAGCACCTTCCCTATTAACGATCAAAATCTCTGCTCCAGATTCAATTTCAGATAGGTATTTGGTCTTTCCATCTGGTAATAAAGTGTAGCAGTAAACAGCACCTGCATTTACTCTGAATGGACGTGGTGATGTAAATGACGAACCGACAGACTCGTTATGTACAAGGAAGAGAAAATTGGCTCTACTGCCCACAAGCATACACTCCCCTACATTTAGCATGGAGGCTGTGTCTATACAGACTCTGTCACCTATACCTACTTCCTTAACTTCTAAAATTCGAGCAGGTAGAATATGTATATATTTATTCTGTAAATACCAACCTAATTCGTCAATTTCGTTTTCATTATCTGTTGAGAATATTACTCCATCTACTCCCAACTCTAAAATACTAAACATTGTTCTTACCTCTTGTGTACTATTTGCGATAGTGTAAATTTTTGTGGATGTTTTATGAAGCCTTGCAATGATGTTTTCCAGAGGAATAATCTTCCAATCATCAGTTTCAACGATAACAAGATCTGCGCCTATCTCTGACGCAAGAACAATCTCTTCCAGATCATCGTTCTTAAATACTTTCTTGTTGTATCCACAAATTTTTTTGGACGACTTGAATTTCTTTAATTCATTTATTGTCTTGCATATAACAATATCTGCCTGTTCAGATGGATAAATAGTTTTAAGATCTGAATCTTGTACAAACTTGGGATCAAAATATATAATTTTAATATTTCTTTCTCTCATTTTAGAAAGAAAACCATCTACGTCTCTATTTGATACTGCTGGCTTAATTACTAATTCTTTATTTTTGACTCTTTCCAAGCTCTTCAATTACCTCATCAGGATTCTTACCACCCATAACAACCTTATGTAGTGCCTTAACAATAGCTGGAGGATTCTTATGCTGAAAAATATTTCGTCCGAATGTTACACCTTTGGCACCTGCCTTCATAGCATCTGCGCACATTCTGATAATCTCATGATCTGTGTTTACTTTCGGACCGCCTGCTATCACTACAGGAACTGGACAGCTCTTTGTAACTTTTCTAAATGAAGTAATGTCACCAGTATATACAGCTTTGACTATGTCCGCACCTGCTTCCGCACCTATTCGAGCAACATGTGCTACAACGTCAGGATCATGGGGATCCTTTATATTTTCCCCTCTAGGATACATCATTGCAATTAGAGGAATACTCCATTGAGTACATTGGTCAGAAATGGCTCCCAATTTTTGCAACATGTCTGGCTCCTCTTTTGCACCAATATTGATATGCACTGAAACAGCATCAGCTCCAAGCCTTAAAGCCTCTTCTACACTTCCCATTAAAACTTTTTTGTTCGGTGATGGACCGAGTGATGTGCTACCTGATAAATGAGCTATTAAGCCAATTCTTGTTGGTCTTGGTAATGTCTTTATAATACCTTTATTAACCAAAATACAAGTCAGACCTGCATCCTCGCATTGATAAATCATAGTATGAGGATCTTCTAGGCCAAGAATAGGCCCATTACTAATTCCATGATCCATGGGTATGCAGAGCATCTTCTTATCTTCTAGAATTCTGTTAAGTCTAATGTCTCTGCCTATGACCATACCTAACATTTTTTAAACCTATTTAAAAGTGATATGTTTTTCAAAAATCTTGGTATTCCAGTTTCTGCTTTTTAGAATATTGTTTTTTATAGTACAATTAACAGTTGTCGTATAACTTTACGAATTCAATATTGGATGTATGCATTTCTACAATAAGTATAGAGTAGTATATTTGCCGACTACAATTTCTAATAGACAAAATTTTCCCTTCGACTCTAAATGCATAGTGTAAAGATTCAAGATAGTTTTTTTGCTAGAATTGCAAATTCTCTGAGTCATGAGTTGTCTTAAATGAGCAGTATACAGAATACATTAGTTCATTTTAATTTATTGGCGATATAAATGAAATGGAAACAATTCTGCGAATATACTTATAAAGTTATTTAGGGCAGCAAATTCTTGTATCCTGAGATTGTATTTGATAGGTAAGTAAATAGATAACGAATTTAGCCTTTTTGTGGAATATAGGTAAGAACTAGATAAGATATACTGTAATAACTTAGCCCTCTGAATACTCTTTGACCTCAACCTTGTATATATTACTTGCTCTGCCGGTTTTCGATAATAATACAAAGTTTGCTAGTATGCATAACTATAACTTATAAAATAGTTCAATCAATTATCTGACATGGGAGGCAATAAGAAACAAACTACTCTGAATAAAACTACTGCTTCTGGACCTGTAGCAGAAGCCAAAAAAGATACGAGAGAAGATAATACAAAGAAGCCAGAAGACAGAGGGAAGCAAAAACAGAGACTATCTGTTTTTGTAGAAGAATCACAGGGGAGAAAAGTATTGGAAGGCATGAAGGCTATTACAGTTCAGGGATTAGCCAGAGCCACAGGTATCAAGATATCTGTTGCAAACAGCTTTGTAAAATCATTAGAATCAAGAGGAATAGTAGAGAATGTGGGTGGCTACAGCGGTCATAGAGTTTATAAATTGATTAAGTAGCCATCACCTATTATTAAGTTGGCTTATGATTTTGGCTAGAAACTTTTGATGATTTGAAAAAGTACAAGTCTAGAACAACGAAGTAATTGTGTTGCAATATAGTATTTTCATAAGCTTATAGTTCTCGTCTTACAGTTAGAATATCTCCAGTGGTTATTCCTTTCAATAACTCTAAATTAGACACTATCGTTCCGAGAGGATTCATTGGAGTGGATATGGTATCATTTATAAATATACATATTGAGCCGTGAAAAGTCATATACGCCATCTGACCTTTCTTGAACTGTGTTCTTTGTTTTTCTCGTCCTATATTTAACTCAGTTTCAATATATATGAATTTATTTTGGAAATTATGGGCAATTTGCTGTAGAGGCAGTGACTTTAATACTTCAGACGCCGTTAATGGAGCTGAATGACGCACTATTTCAGCTTTAGCTAAACCTTTATCTTGCAATTCCAAAAGTATCTGGACCCTTGAGACTGAGCTTACCTTCACGACTAATTACAGCAATATTAATGATGTTGCCAAAATATAAATCAAAATGACATCAATCTTACTTTGAAAAATTCGCAACATTTAATTAGATATCTATTATCTTTTGCAGTGTTCTTGGTAGTACAATTTTCTTTGAATAGAACCACTATACATAAGAAAGTAACCCCATCCAAACAAAAATCTATCAAGAAAATAAGTTCAAACACTAGTAGAGCAGGATCTGCTAGAATTACTAAAAAAGGATCACCGGCTAATAAAGCGTTAACCCAAAAGAAACTAAGAGAACTAGAAGAGGTACAACATATAAAAAAATCAGATCGCCCTGAAGATGAAGTTGTCACATACAATGAGATAGATTTTGAACTTAAAGAAATAACAGCTGACAGGAATCAAGTCTTAATTGGACCACAATCACTTACAAGATTTGAGAGAGCTAGGATAACAGGAGCAAGATCTTTGCAACTATCTCTAGGAGCTCCATCTCTAATTATGGTTCCAGACGAGATTAAAGATTCTGTGTCATTGGCAGCTACAGAACTATATGCCAAGGCTTTACCGATTTCTATTAGACGTGTATTGCCAAACGGCTTGTATCAAGATATACCGATCGACTGGCTGAAGTAAAACTATAATAAACAACAAAATACTAATTATCTTCCAACCACTTTCAATTGTCAAACCGTTCAAATCAATAATAGAGTTTCTATGCAAAAATCATCTTGTCAATAAAGCTAAAAATATGACAATTTTGGAGTTGTGCTGCAACACTTAAATTTGCAACTCTAAAATTTCTTTAAGGGTTAAAAAATTCCAACACTTCAGCAATTGTATAATGGCTATAAAGGAAAACTAATGCTCGATGATGGCACAGTTCTTTCTGGAATTGGTTTTGGATATCCACGGGAAACAGCTGGCGAAGTTATTTTCAATACTGGTATGGTAGGATATACCGAAACTCTAACTGACCCGTCATATCGGGGACAAATATTGTGTATGACTTATCCATTGATAGGAAACTATGGAGTTCCTAGTAAGAAAATACAGGATCAGTATGGGTTACCGAAGTACTTTGAATCAGAACAGATTCAGGTCAAGGGACTTTTAATTCACAACCTATCAAATATTGCCAGCCATTGGACTTGTATCAAGACTTTAGATCAGTGGCTATATGAAGAGAAAATTCCAGGAATTTATGGAATTGACACAAGAGAACTCACAAAAAAATTGAGAGTTAAAGGAGTAATGATGGGAGCAATGTCGGTTTCTGAAACTTCTATAACAAATGAATCAAGGTTGATAGAATTAATTAACAAGGAGAATTATGAAGGTCGAAATTTTATGTCTGAGGTTTCCGTGAATAAACCTTGCCTATATGGGGACAAAAACAAAGAATGTATTGTCCTATTAGATACAGGAACAAAATACAGTATAATACGAAACATTATAGGTTCAGGATATAATGCTCTTTTGTTACCGTGGAACTCTTCATATGAAGATATTGTTAGATACAATCCTGTCGGTGTTATAATTAGCAATGGTCCGGGGGATCCTAGGGTTTGCAAAGGCACAATTCAAACAGCTACAAAACTAATTGATTCCTCTACGCCTACTCTCGGTATCTGCCTAGGAAACCAAATACTAGCTCTGGCAGCAGGTGCAGAAACTTTCAAGTTAAAATTTGGGCACAGAGCTCAGAATAAACCGTGTAGGGAGCTGAATAATGGCCAAACCTATATTACAAGTCAGAATCACGGCTATGGAATTGACCCAGAAAGTCTAAAAGGTACAGGATTTAAGATATGGTTTTCAAATGTTGATGATTCGACAGTAGAAGGAATAGAACATGAAGAAAAACCAATTATCGCAGTGCAATTTCATCCTGAGGCTTCCCCTGGGCCATATGACTGTATGTTTGTATTCGATAGATTCAAGGAATTAATTGTCAAAAATAACATCAAAATTATGAAAGGAAAAAGTTCTTGTGGAAGAGAAGATAGCAGGAAAAATGTGAGGAGGAAAATTGCCTAAGTATGAAACAATAAGAAAAGTTCTTGTTCTTGGAAGTGGCGCTATTAAAATCGGAGAAGCAGGCGAAAGTCAGTAAGACTGACCGTTAATTCGATTACTCCGGTTCGCAGTGCCTGAAAGCACTTAAAGAAGATGGTGTGAAAAGTGTCTTAATAAATCCAAATATTGCCACCATTCAAACAGATAGCAGGTTTGCTGAAAAAGTCTATTTATTGCCCATCACTAGAACCTACGTAGAGAATGTTATTGAAAAAGAGAGACCAGATTCGATCATGTTGAGTTTTGGAGGGCAGACTGCACTCAACTGTGGTGTAGCGCTTGAAACTACAGGAATTTTAAGTAAATATGGGATAAATGTGTTAGGCACTCAGATAGATGGAATTAAGATTACAGAAGACAGACAGCTATTCAAAGAAGCTATGGAGAAAAGTCATGTCTCGGTTTTACCCAGCGCACCTGCGTATTCCTTGTCAGAGGCTTTGAAAATTGCACAAGAGATCAGCTATCCGGTTATTGTTCGTGTGGCATATACATTAGGTGGAAAGGGTGGCGGCGTAGCATATAACGAATATGAATTGGGAGAAATTGTGCAGCGTGGGCTTTCACATAGCGTTGTACATCAAGTATTAATTGAAAGGTATGTCGGTAATTGGAAACAGATTGAATATGAGTTAATGCGTGACCATCTTGGAAATAGTGTAGTAATTTGCAACATGGAAAATATCCTTGCGATGAGGGTTCATACTGGGGATAATATTGTGGTAGCACCGTCACAAACATTGAATAATATTGAGTATCACACATTGCGTTCAGCCGCGCAAAGGGCTACATCGTATTGCAATATAATAGGAGAATGTAATATTCAGTTTGGACTGCATCCCTTTTCTGAAGAATATTGTGCTATCGAAATCAATGCCAGACTCTCAAGGTCTTCTGCATTAGCCAGCAAAGCAACAGGCTACCCACTTGCATATATGGCAGCAAAGATTGGACTTGGATACAGTCTTCCAGAACTTATTAATAGAATTACCAAAGTTACTACTGCTTGTTTTGAACCCTCATTGGATTATATTACTTTAAAGATGCCTAGATGGGATTTTCAAAAATTTGAACAAGTAAAGCGAAGATTAGGAAGTACTATGAAATCTGTGGGCGAAGTAATGGCCATAGGAAGAAATTTTGAAGAGGTAATTCAAAAGGCAATCAGGATGTGTGAAATTGATAAAGATGGACTTGTATGCAATGGCAACGATTTAGAGGTGCACTCTGCTGAGGAAATAGAGAAGATAGAGCAAGCTCTCCTTTATCCAGATGATGATATAATATTTACAGTTGTTCGAGCATTATCAGCAGGAATAAGTATCAAAAGGATAAACCAACTGTCTCATATTGATCCGTGGTTTCTGCTACGTATCAACAATATTATACATATGAAACAAAAACTAAGTACTTCAAATTTTGATGAAAGCTTAATCAAAGAAGCAAAGAAAATTGGATATTCTGATAAACAAATAGCAAGATGTATGAATATTGACGAGAAACAGATAAGAATCTTAAGAGGGAAATTCGGAATAAAACCGATCATTAAGCAGATCGATACTCTTGCAGCTGAATGGCCCGCAAAAACAAACTATCTGTATATGACATATAATGGTGACGATGATGATATTCACATTGAAGATGGTCAGAGAAGCATAATCGTGGTTGGTGCTGGTCCTTATCGAATAGGAAGCAGTGTGGAATTTGATTGGGGGACTGTTAACATGGTATGGGGTTTAAAAGAAAATGGGATCAAAAATGTATCAGTAATAAATTGTAATCCTGAAACTGTTTCTACAGATTATGATATTTCAGATCGGTTGTATTTCGAAGAATTAACCTTTGAAAGAGTATTGGATATCTATGAAAAGGAGAATGCTAGCGGAATTGTGACATGTGTGGGTGGACAGACAGCAAACAATCTAACCCCAAAGCTATCTAAGAATGGGGTCGTAATTGTTGGAACAAGTAGCGAAAATGTTGACAGAGCAGAAGACCGTGCAAAATTTGGGAGACTACTGGATTCACTACATATTAAACAACCTGCCTGGAAAAAATTTACTGAAATAACTGAAGCAAAAAGGTTTGCAGAAACTGTGGGATATCCTGTTCTTGTCAGGCCTTCGTATGTTCTAAGTGGGGCGGCGATGAAAGTTGTATGGGCCGATCACCAATTTGAACAGTTTTTGATGAACGCAACAAGGATCAGCGCTGAACATCCTGTGGTAATCAGCAAATTCTTACAAGAAGCCGCAGAAGTAGAAGTTGATGCTGTGGCAGGAGGACCAGAGGTTATAATAGGATCAATTATTGAGCATATTGACAATGCTGGTATCCACTCTGGCGATGCGATCATGTGTATTCCTCCGTGGAGGTTAGATAGAAAGACCATAGAAACAATTAAAGAATATTCAATAAGAATAGGGAACGCTCTGAATATTGTAGGTCCTTTTAACATTCAATATTTGATAAAGAATGAAGAGGTATCAGTGATTGAGGCAAATGTAAGAGCATCAAGGTCCATGCCTTTTGTTTCAAAGTTTATAGGAGTTAACCTAATGGGCCTTGCTGCAAAGGCCATGACTGGTAAAGATCTTCCTGATTCTACAAAGGACTTATGGTTAAAAACAACAAATTTTGGAATCAAAGTCCCACAATTTTCATTTATGCAATTAGAAGGTGCAGACATTGTTCTCGGTGTAGAAATGCAGTCGACAGGTGAAGTTGCATGCTTTGGAAAAAGCTTTTATGATGCATTATCCAAAGCATACTTAGCAGCAGGATATTCACTTCCGCTGTCAGGTTCTGCGTTGATTACTGTTGGAGGGCATAAAAATAAGACAAGGCTGCTTCCCTTAATCTCACTGATTTGTTCTTTAGGGTATCATATCATGGCAACAGAGCATACTGCAGAATTCCTAGAAAATAACCTTTTTAAAAATGTGAACAGGGTCTACAAGATAAGCGAACCAGAACGCAAACCCAACATCTCAAATCTCCTGTACGAGCGAAAAATTGACTTTATTATCAATATTCCTTCTACTTCAACAATTGAAAAATATGTTGGCATGCTCTATGACGAATATATGATAAGAAGAAAGGCTGTGGAGATAGGTGTTCCTGTCTTAACGACTATAGAAGGATCAAGCTCCTTTATAAATACACTGGAATGGTTAAGATCAGGGACTCCTACTATAGAGTCGCTAAGAAATTACATTAATTTATAACGAACATTATAATATCTTGATTTTAGCATTGTATAATATCTTGCAAAGATGTTATGTCTCCAATAATTGAACCATCGAGTGTCAGAGCTAGCATCCTTTGAATTACATCATCTTTTGCTGCACGCCTAAGTATAGGAGAAATCAGCTTCTTTTTATTGTATCCAGACAGCCTATAAGGACTTTCATAAAAGGATGGCATTACTATTATGTCTAATGAACCTGTAGTATTTGGAAAAACTGCTTCTTTTCTAACCTTAAGATAAACCCATACTCTTTGTCCATCTACAATATTTCCAGGTTTGAAAAAAACGGGATGGATATGGCCCATTATGATTCTTTTTACAGATGATCTAATTATTGACGGCATTGTATGACCATGCATAAGCAGAGTATCTTCTAAAACCATTCCGCTTGGAGAAATGAGATAAACGTTTTTTGGAGCTAGGTATTTTATGTAGCTATCGTGATTGCCTGGTATCAAATATATCTCTGCATGTTGGGAAATGGACTTTAGAATAGATGGAATGTTGTCCCGTTCAAATTTGGTTATAGTGTAAATATCGCTCTTCAGATCTCCAAGTAATATGACTCCATCAGCGTTAGTCAATTTTATTAAATAAATTAATCTATCAATAGTTCTTTGAAGAAATAATTTGGAGTTTAAGTTGATTCCGCTTGAGGTTTTCTCATATTCGACTCCGATATGCAGATCTGATGCTGCAATAAACCTTCTCTCTATTTGATTCAAATAACCCTCAATTGATAGGACCGGCTCAGGACAAAGTGGACGAATTATAGACATTACTGTAATTTGTAGACATGATATAGATGATTTATTATAGCTAAATAATTTAGATGCGTATTTTGCATTAAAAGCTGTTATAATTAATGTAAGCCTGTGAAAATAATATCAACTTAAAATTATTGCTTTATCAAGACTGCATTTATACAACCGTTCTGTCCAGGCCTAGAAATTACTTTTGCCATACCAGATTCAGTTTCTATCAGAGCACCTTTGCTAATAACTCCTCTTCTTTCATAATCCTTGTTAGCAGGATTTTTTAAGACTTGCAATATCCTTGAATTGATTGTTTTCCTTGATATCGGATCAGAGATATTTACGAAGGCTCCATACTTTAACGCAGCCTTTGTATTGTTTCCTCTTACACGTCTGGTTATTATATTAGTATCACCTAGAATAGCTTCATTAGGATACCTATCAATTTCAAACTTTCGTCGTCCCCTCATAGGGACTCTGCGACCACCAGTAAATTTTCGTCCTGATAGGTTCTCTATGGATTTATGCATTACGTGCCAATAATAAGACCATCGTTATTATTAATGCTTCTGTATTAGACCATGTTGTTTTTAACTTTTCGTCGCTTCTAGCTTTTCTTTCAAAGTATTAATGTCAGCAATGCCAAAATAATCTTGGAATCTTTTTGTAGTCCTATATATCCTTAATCTTCCAACTTTTTCATGTTGGATAAATCCCACTCCCTCAAGTTCCTTTAAATGAGAATAAACTTGGGATCCTCTTATTTGGACAAGTCTCTTTGAGAGAAGGGGTTGCTCGTAAGCTATATAGGACAGAGTCTTTAAGGC
>JGI10213J12805_10008589_pt1 | contig 19578 bp, 17 predicted proteins | sample WisNatreferecore_FD_12805 | JGI IMG/M metagenome (IMG submission 12805)
CGCTTCATTCAGAAAAGTATTCAGTGGAATGTATGCCGACGAAAGGAGGGAGATCTTTACACTAATTGGTACACTACGGTTTCGGATTTTTGAAGAAATATGGATTCCTTTGGAATTCGAGTATGACCCAGCGAAAGGAAACGTATTTGGGTTCATAAATGCAAGACTGAATTTCACCGCACTTAAAAAAGCTGTGGGAAAGAATTAAAAATTCTACACTTCAAATTACATATTGCAATTTGGAGATGCGATCCTAAATGACTATTTGTTTAAGTAATCAGTGATCATGGTAGCGGTTGCTTCAATCATTTTGCTGTCTTTCTTGGCACATACTTCTCCTATAAAAGAACCATGATCTCCTGGCAATATTGCCAATCTTGAATTGGGAATAAGCTTCGACATTTGTACCTGGTGTTCAGGCAAAACAACATCTTTATCACCGGCTAATAATAACGCAGGTGCTTTGATGGATTTCAATGCATCATCCGGAATATCTTTAAATCCTCTCATACGGTCACGATCCTTGGTAAACATTACAATTAAGCCATCCTTTTTGGGGGCAACTTTCAAATAGGCGTCCTTTAATGGCTGAGGCATATTGTCCAGTGTGGCATTTTCCATTCCTTCAAAAAATCCCGGCACCATTCCATCTCTTTTGCTACTAGCTGAAACAACAACAAGTTTATTTACGATATCCGGATGTCGTATACCTATTTGCAATGAGGTAGTTCCTCCATTGCTGAACCCAAAGAAATTGGCTTTATCAACTTTTAGATATTTAAGTAATGCCGCCACATCGTCTGCATCCTGTTCGAATGATTCAGGCGCATCGCGATCAGTGGTACGTCCATGGGCTTGCAATTCAATGGCGATGATCTTGTGATGTTTTGAAAGAAGTGGAAGAATATTTCCGAAACTTGATTCAATGGTCGAGCCACCACCATGTATCAAAACCAAAGGAATATCGCCCTTGCCATGGATCTCATAATACATATTGATGCCATTCACTGGCGCAAGTCCTGACGTAATTGGTTTACCCATCTTATTGTTTTGTTGTGAGTGTGCTAATGCTATTCCCGTGAATACAAATGTTGAAACCAGAACTAATGACTTGATATACGAAAATGAATGATTCAGAATTTGCATCAGCATGGATTGTAGATCAAAAGTAAAGAACCAATTCCGGCTTAACATAAGACGTCTATCCTGCGTTAGTAAAAAAAAAATTAGAAAAAGTTTTGGCGATTAAATATTTATCGTAATATTGCGATAAGAAATGGGTGCGACGAAATCATATGAATTCGGGGTTAAAGAGAATAAGCTAGCGAAGTATGCAAAGGCATTAGGTCATCCGGCGAGAATTGCAATATTGAAATACCTCGCTGGAAAAGCAGCTTGTCAATGCGGTGATATCGTTGAGGAATTGCCATTATCTCAAAGCACAGTATCACAACATTTGAAAGAACTCAAGGATGCCGGATTGATCAAGGGCGAAATAGAGGGAGCCAGGGTTTGTTATTGCATTGATGAAAAAGAATGGAAAGCTGCACAAACCTGGCTTAATCAGTTATTCGATTCTTACAAAGGAATTTCAAGCTGTAGCTGAGATTTTTTTTGCTCTTATTCATCGCAATATTACGATAACTATTAAACTTAAATACAATGGAAAATGTAAAGGAACTTGTAAGACAGAAATACTCAGAGATTGTCTTGCAGGACAAAACACAGAATGGAAGCTCATGTTGTGGTTCCGGTTGTTGCACTACAGATGAGGCTAGTGTAATGGCTGATGATTATTCGCAATTAAAAGGATATAACCCTGACGCGGATCTCGGGTTGGGTTGCGGTCTTCCGACACAGTATGCAAAGATTAAAAAAGGTGATGTTGTGATTGACCTGGGCAGCGGTGCGGGAAATGATGCTTTTATTGCAAGACATGAAACGGGCGAAACAGGTAAAGTAATCGGAATTGATTTTACGCCGGCAATGATTGATAAGGCGAAACAAAACGTAGAGAAACTGGGGTACGACAATGTCGAATTCAGATTGGGTGATATCGAGAATATGCCGGTTGCAGCTAACACGGCCGATGTGATCGTGAGCAATTGCGTGTTAAACCTTGTGCCAAATAAGGCTGGAGTAATAACTGAGATTTACAGGGTCTTAAAACCAGGCGCTCATTTTTCGATTTCTGATATCGTATTAGAAGGGGAGTTGCCGAATGAGATCAAAGAAGCTGCAGAAATGTATGCCGGCTGTGTATCGGGAGCAATACAAAAGAAGGAATACTTAAATTTGATTGAAGCAAAAGGTTTCGAAAATATCACTGTGCAAAAAGACAAACCAATCATTTTGCCCGACGATATTCTGAGTCAATATCTTTCGAAGGAAAAGCTTGCCGATTTTAAAGCATCTGGGTTTGGAATAAGAAGTATTACCGTTTATGCTGAAAAGCCGGTAAAGGAAAAAAGCTCTTGTTGTGACCCTGAGTGCTGTAATTAAGATCAAGGATAAATGAATAGTCAATACAAAATAACAAAAGCAACAAACCAACAAAGGAAATTGATCATTCCTTTGTTGGTTGCTGAAGGTCTGCCGGTAGAAGATTTACCGAAATCCCTGGATAATTTTCTTGTTTCGTTGGAAGGAAACAATATAATTGGCGTTGTCGGATTAGAACGTTATGAAAATTATGGACTGCTGCGATCACTGGTAATTGATAAGAATCATAGAAATAAAAATATCGCATCAGCTTTAGTGAAGGAACTGGAATCCATGGCTGCTTCGCTTGGAATTGACTCCATTTATTTACTTACGGAAACGGCGCCACGGTATTTTGAAGGGAAGGGTTATCAGAAAATTGAACGAACTGAGGTTCCAAAACCGGTTCAGAGCTCTTCGGAATTCAGTTCTGTTTGTCCCGTTAGTGCGATCGTAATGAAAAAATCAATCCGGTAGTTTATGGCTAACATTTTGGTGCTTTGTACAGGTAACAGCTGCCGGAGCCAGATGGCTGAGGGTTATCTAAAGCATTTTGCAAAGGGAAAGGCCGAAGTGTACAGTGCAGGAATTGAAGCTCACGGTTTGAATCCAAAAGCCGTGCAGGTGATGAACGAGGATGGAATTGATATATCCAATCAAACTTCAAATACGATCGGGGAATATAGAAATATTGATTTCGACACGATAATTACCGTTTGCGATAATGCAAAGGAAAGATGCCCGGTTTTTCCTTCGAATGCAAAAAAGTTCCATCAGGATTTTCCGGATCCCGCAAAGGCTAAGGGAACGGAAGAAGAGATCTTGAATCAGTTCAGAAAGGTGAGAGATATGATTAAAGACTATTCCAGAAACTTTATTGGAGATAATTTATAGATAGCTTTCTCCATTCGTCCTGCAAAAATCATTTTCTTTACTGACTAAAATCAGCCCGCAGTCTGTAGTACTGGTTTAGCTTTAACTGATAAAAGCTTCCAGATGGAAAGCATAAAAACTCTTCCCGCTTCAGAAAGTTTACAATCTCGAAATGCAATCCGCAGAGTTTTGCTCTGCTGTGGTTTCATTTCTTCCCTGCTTTATATTGGTACAGACATTTTGGGTTCCATAATCTGGGAAGGATATAACTATATTTCTCAAACCATCAGCGAACTATCTTCAATTGGATCTCCATCCAGACCGATCGTGGTTCCACTTTTCCTAACTTATAGTTTTCTCGTTATTGGCTTCGGCTTTGGCATACGCGAATCATCATTTCGAAAACGTTCTGTTCGGATCCTGGGAGTTTTGATGATTGTTTACGGTATTCTTTGTTTGTCCGGGCCATTTGTGCCAATGCACCAACGAGGAGAGGAGTTAGGCCTCACCGATACCATGCATATTCTTGTAACAATAATCACCGTAATATTTATCTTCCTTATAGTTGGTTTCGGCGCAGCTTCTTTTGGCAAAGCATTTCGCATTTATTCCATCATAACTATTCTTGTAATTCTCGGCTTCGGTACATTAACCGGTTTGGATGGTCCCCGCCTTGCTGCAAATGAACCTACACCATGGATGGGGCTCACTGAACGTGTAAACGTCTATTGTTTCATGATCTGGGTAGCCTTTCTGTCGGCTAATCTACTAAGGATAGAAAAGGTAGACAAACCAATTGATTGATAATTTAACGGCTTCTTTATAGTTTAAAATAAGAAACCTGCCGAGGTTTAAGATAAGAAACCTGCCGACATAGATCGGCAGGTTCATCAACAAATCAACTCACTATTCTTAAGACTGAGTCCTGAGTACAAATCCATCCAGGATCACTTCCGTAACACCATCGTGTTTTACTACTCTCATTTTTGTAGGGTAATAACCGGTCTTTTGAACTTTAGCAGGTTGAGGAATTGCTCTCTCGTAATTGCTGTTGTTCTTCAGGAAGTCCAATGTGATCATGGGTTCATAGAAAGTCACTTTACCATCAAAGGAACCGAAAATAAAAGTTTGGGTAAAGGTTTGACCATGGAACTCCGGTGAAGTTACATCCACCCAGTGTGCGCCCATTTGAGGAACTCCACCGCCTGGATTGATATAGGTCTGCGGGAAGTAAGCTGCTGCTGGAACATTATCAAATTTTTCCTTTGCAACCTCATAAGGAGGAATTGCTGCAATTTCCTGAGGGGTGGGGATGTAAAAATGGAAATCAAAATGCGGAACGGTGTAAATATGATCCGGTTCATGTCCATTTGGATTCCAACCCATGCCCACATGGTTGAATGGAGTGGCAGCTGCTTTTGGATGGAACTTTAATGTCCACATATTTTCCGACATGTCATGACCATGACCGCTACCGTCACCAGCAGGTACGCTGTTCAACGCCTTGTCGGTAATGGTGACCGCAACGCGTGCAGGGTTTCCCTGGCTGTCAACCTGAAACCAGGTCCAGGCTTTACCACCATGAACCTTTAATTCGGGTCCTTTAAAAATGCCATTTTTACCATCATCGTCTTTTTTGCAAGCAGTGAACAAGCCAGCCAAAACGAGAACGGACAGAAGAATTTTTTTCATAAATAAGATTGTTATTGATTTAAATAATAACGCAAAATTGAAGTGCGGAAAAGGGGAAGTAAATCCATGATTGCATGAATTGCGTTTAATCATGCATGAAATGAGACAGACGCGAAGTATTCAATGACGTGATTGAATTGACGACCAGTTAATAAGAAAATTTGGAGATGTTAGAGTTAGTTGATCGGGTTGAATAGTTGCCCCAAAGCTTCGGGAGGTTGACTGGTTAACTAGTTAACCAGTTAACCAGTCAACTATTTTATTAGGCATTGCGTAGATCAGATGTCATTCCATCTATTCTTCTTCTAGTTTGAATATAAACGGCTGGATATAAATAGTTCTTTTCGGTTTGCCTTTACTGTCTTTTCGTGGAGCGATAGGGTTTTTTCTGATTATATCCATCACCACATCATTGATCTCTTTCTTTACTTTATAATCACAAGTCTTGCAACTATTTTTCAGAATGTCAATGTAGCTGATCCTTCCATTGGCTTCAACAGTAAATTTTGCCTGTACTGTAATTGAAGTACTGTCCCGTAGCAGGGAGGTATCTCCGAAATGCTTAAGATTAACAACCTCGGTGGTATCTGTTTGTCCCTGGGAGAAGCTGGAAATATTCAAAAACAGAATACTTACTATTATTAAGGATCTCGTTTTCATAAATGCTGGTCCATTTTAAAAGAATTCATTAAGAGAGAGGTTCAGGTTTCGGTGCGGCGGAGGGTTTTGATTTTTCTTCAGGAAGCGGAATGAATTCCTTGTTGTCATTGGGTGGAAGTATAATACGTCCTTGCTTCCAATCTTCTTTAGCCTGTTCAATCCTTTCTCTGCGGGAATGAACAAAATTCCACCAAATGAATCGTTCTCCTAAAGGTTCGCCCCCGAGTAACATAAGAGTGGAATCTTCATTAGCAATCAAGGTTGGATCTTCTTCTTTTAAAAATACGATCATTTGGCCTGCATGATAAATTTGCCCATTCAATTCAATACTTCCTTTGGCAATATATATCCCACGCTCCGGGTGTTCTTTCGGCAACCCAAATTTCGTGTTGGCTTGAAGGTTGGCATGCAAATAAAATAGAGGAGAATGAGTTTTCACATCATTTCGTAATCCATAAGCATTGCCGGCAATCAACCGCATCCACAGACCTTTATCAGTATAAACTGGTAACTGTTCTGGTTTGTAATTGTCAAATGCCGGAGCTGATTCTTCGTCCTTTTCCGGTAGCGCTACCCAGGTTTGGAGCATTTCTAATTGGCCACCAGCTAGCGTGGTCGGGTCTTCGAATCGTTCTGAATGTGCAATACCTTTTCCAGCCGTCATCCAATTTACTTCACCGGGACGGATCACCTGCTCTACGCCTAAACTATCCCGGTGCGTCACCTGACCACCAAAAAGATAACTGACTGTCGATAATCCGATATGTGGATGTGGCAATACATCCAGCGATGAGGGATTGGGAGGAACGTTTTCGATTGGGCCTGCATGATCCATAAATATGAACGGCCCCACCATCCGCTTTAGTCGGAATGGAAGGATGCGTTTAACCTTCATCGATTTGCTAATCGCAGCATTTCGAGCTTCAATCACTATTTCAGGCATGGCAGTTATTCTTTTGAATTCTATGAATTATTCCCAACAATCTATATCAAATTTACGCAGCAGTCCGCTGATTATTCTTCTTTGTTTGAGGAACTGAATTCCAATGTTATTCCTAAATAGCGGTGGGTTTTCCTAATATAGAACCGTTTTGCTCCTTACCATAAGCTTAATTTCGGGGAATTTTATTTTACACTTTTTTATTCTATAACTGTGCAGTTTATGAAAGGCAGGGCTAACAAAAAATACCTGATTCTAATTCTGGGTTTGATAACCGCTCTCGGACCTTTTTCTATTGATATGTATCTGCCAGCCTTTCCAGATATAGCAAAAGGATTGCAAACCGATGTATCAAAAGTCATGCTTTCCTTGTCCAGCTTTTTTGTTGGGATATCTATAGGGCAGTTGATATATGGGCCCTTGCTGGAAAGATACGGCAGGAAGAAACCGTTATATGTTGGACTGACCATTTATCTATTGGCATCTGTTGGATGCGCCTTGTCTGTCTCGGTAAATTCATTGATCTTATTGAGGTTCGCACAAGCATTAGGTAGCTGCGCTGGTCTTGTAGCAGGAAGAGCAATTGTTCGGGATCTCTTTGAGGTGAAAGAAAATGCAAAGATCTTTTCCGCACTAATGCTGGTAGTGGCGGTATCACCAATCGTTGCCCCCACGCTTGGAGGTTATATCACGGCAGGATTGGGCTGGCGATATGTATTTGGAGCACTGATCCTGGTAGATCTTATCATTCTTGCGGGCGTATTCTTTTTATTGCCCGAAAGCAAAAAGCCCGATCCGGGTTTTTCTTTGAAGCCGAAAGCGATCATTAAAAACTTCATTGGAGTTATCAGGCATCCGCAGTTTTCTACCTATGCATTCACGGCGGCTGTATCTTTTGCGGGACTCTATGCTTATATCAGCGGCTCGCCATATGTTTTTATGGAACTCTTCCAAGTAAGTGAAAAAGAATATGGATGGATATTTGCGATCATCGCCGTCGGGATTATTGGCGCAAGCCAGTTGAATAATATCGCGTTGAGAAAAAATTCAAGTGAACAGATCATAAAAATTGCATTATACGCCCAAACCATTGTTGGTATTCTGTTGGTATTTTTCACCGTAATGGGGTTGAACGGATTGTATCTAACTATTTTTCTCATTTTTCTCTACCTCTGTTGCCAGGGATTCATCTTCCCTAATTCTTCCGCACTTTCAATGACGCCTTTTGGTCACAATGCAGGACCTGCTTCCGCATTGATGGGCTCGATTCAAATGTGTATAGGCGCAGGCGCATCCGCTCTCGTAAGTCTTTTACAGAATCACAGCGCAATGCCTATGACTACAGTAATGGCCTGCGCTTCTATTGGTGCGCTATGCATATTCACATTTGGCTCGAGAGTTATAATCCATCGCGCAAAACTGGAAAAAGTAGAGGAAGAAGATGTGGAAATGATCAGTTCGCTATAAATAACGGCAAAATTTGTAAATTTTCATTGTAAATATCGTATCCAACTACAGTTACGATTTCAAAATGATCTCGAGGGATATAAAACCAAATGCCAGGATTGCCGATTATGTTGACCGGATACTCTTAATTGAGTATAACGACCTCTCAACTGGTTTTGACCTGCCACTATACGCAAACGGAGTTCCGACAATACTTTTTATATCCAAAAGAGGTAAGATTGGGAAAACTATTGCAGGCCATTTAACACTCTTCGGGCAAACTGTGAGCCCCCAAAATTTAAGCCTTCCCAAAGAAGTTAGCCTAATCGCATATTTCTTCAAGCCTTATTCATTGCTATCTCTCTTTAGAGTTGCAGCCGGGGAATTGACAGATAGGCCGCTAGACTTAGAGTTGTTAACCCCGCGTACCGCAAATGAACTTCAGGAAAGACTATTAAATGCTGAATCAATTGAGAGTACGATTGAATTAATGGATGATTTTGTTTCATGTTTGATCGCTAAATCAAAACCGGATTGTCCTGTAATAAAATATGCGACCACAAAAATAATAGCTAATCCCAGTAAGGAGGTTCTAATTTCGGTTCAAAGGGAATTAAGGATGACGGAAAGAACATTTCAACGAAATTTTGAATCGAAGATTGGAGTGGCTCCGAATCAATACCGACGAATTACACAATTTAATTCAGCATTTTATCAATTGGTCAGAAAGCAATACAGTAAATTATCAGATATCGCCTTTGATTGGGGCTATGCAGATCAAAGTCACTACATCAGGGCATTTAAGGAATTTACAAACATCACACCAACGGAATATTTAAATTTCGGAACTTAAATCGCCATGTCGGGTTTGTTCTATTTTGATTTTGTGTTCAATTCTATATTTGAACCTAAATTAAAATAAACAGCGATGACTAATCAAATCTATCCTTGCCTATGGTTTGACGGACAAGCCAAGGCAGCAGCAGACTATTACTGCTCCATTTTCAAGAATTCCAGGATTATTTCTGAAAACTCAATTGTAGTTCAATTTGAGCTGAATGGAACCCGGTTCATGGGGCTGAATGGAGGACCAAAGTACAAGTTCACACCTGCCACTTCTTTTGTAATTGAATGCGAAACACAAAAGGAAATAGATCATTACTGGGATAAATTAGGTGCTGAAGGGAGGTACGACCAATGCGGTTGGCTTGACGATAAGTTTGGAGTATCCTGGCAAGTTGTGCCTTCCGTGTTGCAAAAACTAATGGGCAATCCAGAAAAGGCACCCAGAGTAGTGAATGCATTTATGAAGATGTCAAAATTCGATATTGAAACTCTGTTGAATGCCTGAAAAGGTCAGGTTGGAGATAACATTGGAAGAAGACTTTTTGATTTATAAGTAACTTAACCACCAATGTTTCTGCTGATGAGTTCTTTTATAATTGTCAAACCATTTACATACCGGATACAAAAGGAAGATCAATCCGATCCATATTAAATAGACTGTGGTCAGATCAAAACCAAATCCTTTCAGTTCGGTTGTTCTGTAAACACTTTTGCTTAAAACGATCATTCCAGGATAGCCGGTGATAATCCCCACAATCGATGCAAAGAAATGAATCAGGAAAAAATGTGCTAAATAATAAAACATTGGTACCCTGCCGAAGATCACGATTTTTTCACCCAATGATCTTAATGGCCTTTCGGCCAGAGAAAGAAATATCAATGCCGGGCCTACCGTGATCAATATGTACAATAAGGAAGGGGGATACTTTGAAACATTTATAAATGAAAGAAAGCTATAAAGCATGTTTTTTTGCTCGGTCCAGGGAGCCGGCTCTCCATATGTATCGTCTATTCGCAATATCATGAATAGCAGGATAGCGCTTACTCCCACGGAAAATATTAGTATTCTCCTTTTCCATTCATTGTAACTTTTCGCATACAAACTGCCGAAACAGTATCCTAAAGCCATGAGACCTATCCATGGCAATAAAGGATATTGGGCAAAAATTGAAAAATGTCCGACTTCGAACATCTTTTGCTCGTGTAACACGGACCATAGAAAAGACAAAAATCCATCGCCACGCATATGAACCTTATCCAATAAATTATGACCAAAAACCAATATGGTGCCCAAAAGCAAAATATAAATCGTCCTCATATGAATCAATGCTGAGAGTACGATCATGCTTATTCCGATTGCCCAAATCACCTGCAATTGCAGATATGGATATGTCGGATTAAAGGTTTTTAATAAAGGCATTACGAAAAGCTCAATCAAAACCAGGAAACTGCCTCTCTTTAAAAGGAAGATTGATAGTTCACGCGTGCTCTTTTTCCTGCCAGACAAATAGGCTGATGTTCCAGCGAGAAAAACAAAAACCGGTGCACAATAATGGGTAATGAATCTCGTGAAGAATAGAAAGGGAGAGGTTTGTGTTAGGTCGGTGGGACCGTAATAAAAAGCATCATTGTGAAAATAATCACGAACATGGTCCAACGCCATAATGATCATTACAATACCTCTTAAAAGATCTATTGATTCAATTCGTTTTGATTGAGCATTTATTGTTGACGCAAGCGCCAATCCCTCAAATTTCTTAATTGACGTGGGCTGTTCCCCAACTGTCATTTTATTTTGCATGACTTTTCGTTTTGGTTGAGTCGATCCGCACTCGGACTAATCATTTAACATTGAATGCAATCCTTGCAAAAACATAGCGACCGTTAAAACCCATTTGTTCAACGCGCCGGCTGTAAATGAATCTGCCTAAGGACACATTGCCGCTGTGTACATGCTCATCCTGGTACACATCAAAAATGTTATTGGATCCCAATGTAAATGCGAGGTTCTTGGTTAACTCATAGCTGACCGAAACATCAGTTACCGTTTTGGGGCTGAATTCCTGGTCCAGTGTTTCTTTCTGCCCGGTAAATGCATTGACAGGGAAAGCATCAGGATTAGAAGGATTTATAGTCGGATCAATGTAAACGACCTTTCCAAAATAGGCAAAGCGAATCATGGCCCCAAGTTTCTTATGACTATAGTTGATGATGAAACTGCCCTTCGACGAAGGTGATGCCACTTCTATTCTACTCTGATCTTCTCTATTAAAATAGCTGCCTAACTGACCGGAGTTAACCAATATTTCGGATGCCTTGATTATCGGTTTGCCATCTGGTCCTTTTTTAACCTCATTCTCAATGAATGTGGCAGCAAGCGTAAGTTTAAGTTTATTAGACTTTGCAAAACTTGTGTGATAACTTAGGATTGCATCAATACCTTTTGCTCTTGTGTCTATTGCATTGGTAAAAAAGTTTGCAAGACTGGCTCCGTTGTCTTTCAATTCTTGAGTCAGGGCAGTATTATTTCCGCCTCCAAAATTGTTAGTTAATACGATTCTGTCTTTTATGTTAATGAGGTAGCCATCTATCGAAAGTTCAAATCCATTTATTGGGGTCGTAACAAATCCAAAAGAGTAATTGTCCGAAGTTTCCTCCTTCAAGGCAGGGATTCCCAATATTTCAGCCGGCTTGCTGTCATTTGGGAATGTACCGATTTCATTAGGCACAAGACCATTTGGAGTAGAAACAAATATGGTATTTGTTTTAGCATAGAATTTTTGTTGAAGTGATGGTGCCCTGAAACCGGTAGAGGCTGCAGCTCTTAACATGAAGTGATCACCGAGTTTATAACGTGTTGCAGCTTTATAATTCAGCGTGCTTCCGAAATCAGAATAATTCTCAAATCGTAGTGCTAGTTCAAGCAGCCATTCTTTGGTAAATTCCTGTTCGAGGTCTATGTATAAGCCGAGATTATTTCGTGAATGCCTGTTCGCATAAGCCGGGACAAAGCCGGGAAATACCTGCGCACCAGCAATGGCAGCAGAGTTGATATTGTAATTTTTATAAGAGGCTTCTTCACCTGCGCGTTGGGCATATTGATCGATTCTAAACTCGGCTCCATAAGCAACATTTAATCCGTACAAAACGCTAAAGCTCCGGGATAGATCTGCATTAATCGTATTTTGTAAAAACCTGAGACCTCCCGCATCAAATTTCGTTTGTGGATTTGCGGTAACTTCAAACTGAGTATAGTTGACTGAATGATCAACTGAAAAATCAAAATTGTTTGCTCCTATTGTATTGTAAAGGCTGGCATTCCAATTACCCAACTTACCATCGACGCCAATTGAAAAGAAGAAATCCTTAATATCGGTCTTGATCAGCGGTAAAAAGCCATTGGGATATAGGGTCAGCGCCTGGTTTGCAAATGTGGCCGCGCCGCTGGTTATTGAAGAAGGATAACGAAAAAAACCTGCCGCCTCTCCATTTTTCTGATTGTATTCTGCCGTGAACTTTAATTTCCAGCTATCATTTAGTGCAATCCCTGCATTTACCATGAACGAACCGCTTACAATTCTTGAATTTCCGATTCGCATGTCAAAATCATTCCTGGTCAATGACCGCGCATTTAAAATGGAATCATCTTTATTTACACCATTGACGTTGGAAAATACCTGTCCCGTGTAAGTACCTGTTCTGTTCGTTTTATCTCTCACTGCATATTCACCAGTAAGATTGATGAATCCATTTTTTCCAATGCTGAAACCATAATTCAGGCCTGCGTGAAAATTTTGTCCGTCATAAACTTTTTTATCCTCAACGGAAGTATTCCTTAACTTTTCAAATGCATAATCTTTTTTGTATTGCGTAATATGCTGTCCAAACGAGACGCTACCATTTAAGAAATTCGTACTTTTTTTTAAAATGATATTTATCACCCCGGCTATCGCATCGGAACCATATTGCGCAGCAGCGCCATCTCTTAGTATTTCTATCTTCTCAATAGCCGAAATTGGAATAGCGCCGAAATCAGTCCCAACCTGTCCACGGTTAACGGTTCCGTTCACATTTACCAGCGCTGATTGATGACGTCGTTTGCCATTGATCAACACTAATACCTGGTCGGAACCCAAACCACGCAGTTGCGCGGGATCCAAATGATCGGTGCCGTCGGAAATTGCTTGCCGGGCGGATTGAAAAGAAGGGGCTGTGTAGCTGAGCAATTGGCTTAAATCTACCTGCGCGACATCTTTTGAGATTTCACTTATCGGAAGGATATCAACTGGCACCGGGGTATTCAGTTTAGTTCTGGCTTGTCTCGAGCGCGATCCGGTGGCAACAACCGCAATGAGATCGAGAGTTTCCCCGATCTTAAAATTTTGTTCTGTAGTGGAGCCAGAGGAAATGGTAACGACTGAGCTTTGTGCAACCTGTCCAACAAATGAAGCTATGATTGTGTATTGGCCCGCTGGGAGTTTTAATGAATAATTGCCATTTAGATCGGTTGTTGTGCCTGTTTTCTTCCCTTGAACCGTAATGGAAGCGCCGGTTAGAGGATTCCCATTTATATCTTTTACATTTCCATTGAGTGTACCGGGTTGACTATATCCTGATTGGAATGCAAGTAATAATAGAATAATGAAACTGGTAATAGGAAAAAGGTAAACGTTCTTTTTCATAAATAGGATGTTTTAAAAAAGGTTTAATAGTTAATGGTACCATACAAAAGATTTTGGGTGAGGGAAATACGAAACAAAAATCAAATTGGATTTCTAGAATAATCTCAGGGTTATTCCCTATATAACTCTATTCGATACCCTATTTTATGATAATTAATTGCGAGGGGTGATTGAAGATTACGGCGGATTGAAAACTCAAAGAAGTTTAGTTACTTCGTTTAATGGTTAATATATATGAGGATGTATTATTTTATGATTTCAAGGCGTATTTTAGACCTTTGAATGTATAAAAGCCAGCTCACCAGATGACTAAAACAGTTTGCGCTATATTTTCCTTTTTCGCAATCACGACGCTCCTCGCTCAGGATAGACAATTGAAACTATGGTACGACAAAACCGCAACTGTTTGGAACGAGGCATTACCCATTGGTAATGGCCGACTGGCGGCAATGGTTTTTGGAACAGCAGAGAAAGAGTGTTTGCAGTTGAATGAAGAAACAGTTTGGGCCGGCGAGCCAGGAAATAATATCATCGAAAATGTTTATGATAGCATTCAGGCTATCCGTAAGTTAATTTTTGAAGGTAAGTATAAAGAGGCGCAGGAATTATCAAACAGGACATTTCCCAGGCAAGCCCCAAAGAATAGCAATTATGGAATGCAGTATCAGCCAGTAGGAAATCTATTCATAGATTTTCCCGGGCATCAATCTCCAACTGATTACTATCGTGATTTGGATATTCAAAACGCTATTGCTTCTGTTTCTTATAAAATAAAGGATGTACACTTCAAAAGAGAAATTTTTGCATCACTAACCGATGGAGTCATAATCATCCGGCTAACGGCCGACAAATCAAAACAGATTAATTGCAAAATTTTTACCAGTACACTTCACAAAAACGGTGGCGTTAGAACACAAAACAATCAACTTATTCTTACGGGGGTAAGTAGTGACGCGGATAATAAAAAGGGAAGAGTACGGTTTGAAGCACAGATCCAACCGAAGATAGAAGGTGGAAAACTGACAATCACCGATACGAGCCTTATCATATCAGGTTCTGATGCCGTTACTCTTTATATCAGCATCGGCACCAACTTTAAGAACTATCGTGATATCAGTGGCAATGCATCCGGCAAAGCAGCTAAATTTTTGACATCTGCCATTGCAAAGCGATATGAAACACAAAAAGCAGAACACGTTAAACTCTATCGTAAGTATTTCGACAGAGTATCGCTTGATCTCGGGACTTCGGATCAAGCAAAGAAACCTACGAATCTTCGCATTGCTGAATTTAATACTTCACAGGATCCGCAACTCGTTTCGCTATATTTTCAATTTGGACGTTACCTGATGATCTCGGGTTCTTTCCCAGGTTCGCAAGCAACCAATCTCCAGGGAAAATGGAATGATAGAATGAGTCCGCCATGGGATAGCAAGTACACCATCAATATCAACACCGAAATGAATTATTGGCCCGCGGAGTCTACCAACCTGAGTGAGTTTCATACTCCGCTATTTGATTTAATAAAAGATATTTCCGTTACCGGCCGTGAATCGGCTTCAAAAATGTATCGTGCACGTGGATGGGTAACACATCATAATACTGATCTATGGCGAATCAACGGTCCTGTAGATGGCGGATTTTATGGTATGTGGCCAATGGGTGGTGCATGGTTGACGCAACATTTGTGGTACCATTATTTGTACACTGGCGATAAAAAGTTCTTGAAAGATGTTTACCCGATTCTCAAGGAATGCGCAACATTTTATGTAGATGTACTCCAGGAAGAACCTACGCATAAGTGGCTGGTGGTTTCGCCCTCGATGTCGCCTGAGAATTCTTATCAATCTGGCGTTGCCATTTCTGCCGGTACCACAATGGATAATCAATTAGTATTTGATGTCTTTTCAAATTGCATAAGGGCTGGTACGATATTGAACATAGATAAAGCCTTTGCTGATACTTTGAAGTTGAAGCGGGATAGGCTTCCACCTATGCAAATCGGCCAGTATGGACAATTGCAGGAATGGTTGCAGGATTGGGATCGACTTGATGACAAGCATCGGCATATATCTCATTTGTATGGATTATTTCCCGGCAACCAGATATCGCCTTACACAAATCTGGAGTTGTTGGGGGCTGCAGAAACTTCATTGATCAATCGCGGTGATAAATCAACCGGGTGGTCGATGGGATGGAAAGTAAACTGGTGGGCGAGACTCCTGAATGGAAACAGGGCTTATAAACTCATCGCTGATCAGTTGACTCCTGCGCCTGTGCAAGATCAGGGACAGGACGGTGGCACCTACCCGAATCTTTTTGATGCGCATCCACCATTTCAGATTGACGGTAATTTTGGATGTACTTCGGGAATTGCAGAAATGCTTGTTCAATCACATGATGGGGCCATTCATCTGTTACCAGCATTACCGGATCGTTGGCCCAATGGAACTGTGAAAGGCCTGGTGGCAAGAGGAGGATTTGTTGTTGATATTGTATGGAAGGATCATAAGGTCGATTCATTAAAAATCACTTCGAGGTTAGGTGGCAATTGCAGATTAAGAGTTAATGATGAAGTGCATGCATCAAGCAGTATCATATTGACAAAAGCCGAAGGGATTAATGCTAATTCCTTCTTCATCGTCGAAAAATCAAAACCACCGATTATTATTCCAACCCAACTACGGGACGTTGGAATCAAGCAGGTTTATGAATATGATTTAGCAACTCAGTCGGGCAAAACCTATGTTTTCAAATTTTGATAAGTAGTCCGATCAACGAGGATTATTCAATTTGCAGGACAAACGAGTGAAATACAATTGTGCTATGAATGATAAATCCGCTTCATCAAGACCTTACGAATTCTCGGGATCAGTAGCTGCACACTATGACCAGTATTTGGGACCGCTTTTCTTTGAACCTTACGCTATCGAAGTCGCTAATCGCATTGATCCGAAGAATATCAATACTGCTCTTGAGCTTGCTGCTGGTACTGGTATAGTTACACGGCATCTAAGGAAATTATTGCCAAAGGAATCAACTCTGATTGCGTCTGATGTCAGCGCAGATATGCTTCAGATTGCAAAGGACAAGTTGAAAGCTGAGGATATTGAATGGCAGATTATCGACGCACAGGAACTGAATTTTGCAGACAATAGCATCGACCTGATTGTTTGTAGCTTTGGTTACATGCTTGTGCCTGATAAAGTAAAAGCTTACTCTGAAGCATTTCGTGTTTTGAAAAAGGGAGCCATGCTCTTGATTACTACCTGGGATAAATTAGAAAAAGTAGGTGCATCAAACGTTTATCGTAAAATAGTAAAAAAATATTTGCCTGATCCTATTCCTGAATGCTATCGACTTCCATTTTCGATGTTTGATGAAAACGAGATCAAGAATAATTTACAGGATGCCGGATTTACGAGAATTCAGGTTGAGAAAGTCGAAAGGCTTTCATATAGCGATTCAGCTAAAGATGCAACCGAAGGATTGACTCAGGGTGGTTTGATATACAATGAAATCATGAATAATAACCCGGCGTCGATGGATGAAATAAAGTCCGAAGTTGAAAAGCAATTAACAGAAAAATTCGGAGCGGCGCCAATGGTGGCGCCGATGAGTGCATTGATAACACAGGCCTGGAAATAATTGCAAGAAATAATTTGTGAGCCCTCGAGAAACGAGTTTAGATCTAAAGCCGATTGGGAACTATTTTTTATTTAACCACTTTCCCATCCTTCATCACAAAACTCACTTTCTCCATTACTTTGATATCCTGCAGCGGGTCGCCGTCAACGGCGATAATATCGGCCATAGCAGATTTGCTTATCTCACCCAGCACACCGGTTTTGTTTAATAGCTCTGCGGCTACGGTTGTAGCGGATTTGATTGCTTGCATCGGTGTCATGCCCCATTGAACGTAAAAGGAGAATTCACGATTCTGCGGAACCTTATCCCAATCCAAGCCACCGACATCTGTACCAAATGCAATTTTAACTCCTTTCTGTAATGCCCTTTTAAAAACCTTCGGCATTGTTTTAAGCATTTGTAAGTTGATTGAATTACCCGCCCTTGCTCTTCCTTCCGCAACGAAGTCAAGAACGGTAATCGTTGGACACCAGTACGCATTTTTCTTTATCATCAGTTCCATGCATTCCTCATCCATCGCAAATCCATGTTCAATGGTTCTTGCGCCAGCGTTAAGTGAATAAATAATTCCGTCGCGTGTTACCGCATGTGCAGCAAGAAATTTTCCTGAGTTTATGGTTTCATCGGCGATCGCGTCTATTTCTGCCTTGGTGAAATTAGCCCGGCTGCGATAGCTGCTGTCAGGAAGCCGGTAATAACCACGGTCTGCATAAATCTTTATCCAGTCGGCGCCATAACTGATCTGTTCACGGACAGCCTTCCTTGCTTCATCGGCACCGGTAATTTCCTGCAAACCTTTTGGCATATGCAGCTCCCAACTATAATCCGAATTACCAAGAAGATAATGTCCTGTTGTATTGATGGCTCTTGTAGAAACAAACATTCTCGGTCCCGGGATCACGTTATTATTGATCGCCTTCTTCAAGTCCACATCGGCATACATGGCCCCTTCAGTTTCCAGGTCGCGGATTGTAGTGAATCCATTCATCAATGCGATCTTACACGCTACACTTGCGCGCAATGTGCGGTAAGGAATACTTTCTTTCAGTATTTGTTCGGCATAATCTTCTGCAGTTATATCTCCTTGCAACAATACATGAGTATGGCAGTCAATCAATCCCGGCAATACGGTTTTATTATTCAGATCAATCACTGTTGCATTGGCCGGAATCGCCGATTGCTCAACAATGTCTTTTATTATGTTACCCTCAATGATGATGGCTTTGTTCAGGAGAGGCTGATCGCTTTTGCCATCAATGAGTTTACCGCATTTAACTGCGGTGACTTGTGAGGTAGTGACAATGGTAAGTAGGAGAAAACCTGCGGTGAATAGAATTCTCATGCAATTAGTTTTGAGAAGAAGGTACGATAAATTTTAGAGGAGGCGTCAAAGGCGGCGCTTCAAATGGTGAGATACTTATATTGAATATGACGTAGAATACGCTGTCAAATCAACGTTTCCTTGTTGTATTTGCTTAATTGCTGAATAGAAAAGCTCAATTATTGAACTTTTTAAGCTGCCCGGCATCCCGCATTTGTGGGATGGGCTTTGCAACCAATTCTATCGAAATAAGAAAACTTAATCATCAACCTGATCTGCATTTGGGTCATCGCTACGCCGTATCAACCAAATTCGTTTTCAATCCTACTATTTAGGGATACTCGGGCTCCTGCTTAGAAGATATCTTAGTGCAACTTTTAGTACGGCGCATTACATTCCCCCAATTAAAAACTAGAGTGTCATTTTGAGGACGCTAAGAAAGCTTTTTATAAATGTTGACTTAAAAAACATAAGATGAGACTGTATTTCCTAATTAGCATTTTTTCTATTTCCTGCCTGGTTTGTTTTTCACAAACGGGAAAAAAACCTGTAAAAAAGGAAGCTTCTTCAACACAGTCACAAATCGATAAAGCGATGGAAGAGGCGATGAAAGGCATGAGCGAAGAAGAGAAGGAAGAGATGAGGAAATTGATGGGTGAAGCAAAGAAAACAGCGGAGGAGATGAAGAGCTTGAATGTAAAAGGGGCTAATTCAGGCAATAGCATACCGAAGATTCCAATAAAACAGACGGTGTTATTGCAACAAATTCCCTTGCTACAAACACAGCAACAATTGAATGCCTATTACAATAAACTTTTTACAGAATGCAAAAAAAATATTCCTGCTGATATTATAACGAAAGTTGATCAAATGATCAGCGCTCAGGCAGCTAATGAAAACGAAATAGCCAGGTTACCCATTTTCCTTTTTCTGAGCAAAAACAGAAAAGCAGCCGTATATGCTGCTGTTAAGGTTTTGCAATTGAAGGG
>JGI10213J12805_10065314_pt1 | contig 18380 bp, 16 predicted proteins | sample WisNatreferecore_FD_12805 | JGI IMG/M metagenome (IMG submission 12805)
CAATGTAAAGACCTATACCGACTATAGAAAACTGCTCGAACAGAAGGATATCGATGCGGTAATCATTGGCACGCCTGATCACTGGCATGCATTGATTATGATTGAGGCTGTTCAGGCGGGTAAGCATGTTTATGTTGAAAAACCAGTCGGTAATTCTATTGAAGAATGTCGTGCAATGGTTGCTGCGCAAGAAAAGTATAAAAAAGCGGTACAGGCTGGTCAATGGCAAAGGAGCCAGCAGCATTTCCGTGATGCGGTTGATTTTATTCGCACTGGTCAATTGGGTAATATACGCACAGTGAAAGTTTGGTGTTACCAGGGATGGATGAAGCCCGAACCAAAGGTTCCGGATTCCGCACCTCCTCCCGGTGTTGACTATGCGATGTGGTTAGGTCCGGCACAGAAGCGTCAATTCAATGCCAGTCGTTTTCATTTTCATTTCCGCTGGTTCTGGGATTATGCTGGTGGATTGATGACAGACTGGGGAGTACATCTGATGGATTATGCTGTATTTGGAATGGATGCACCAGTGCCAAAATCAGTTTCAGCATTAGGTGGAAATTTTGCATATCCCGATCTCAGCCAGGAAACACCAGATACCATGGGTGCACTGTATGAGTTTGATAAGTTCAATCTCATTTGGGACCACGCAATGGGTATCGACAATGGATTGTTTGGAAAAGATCACGGCATTGCATTCATCGGCAACAACGGCACGCTCGAGCTCGACCGCGGTGGATGGGAAGTGATCGAAGAAGGAAGAAGCAAGAACAAAGTGAAAGTGGAAAGAAAGAAACCAACAGATAACGGTCTTCAAAAACATATGGAGAATTTCATCAACGTCGTTCGTTCAGGAAAATTCTCCGATCTCAATTGTCCAATTCAAACCGGTGCACATATCGCAACCGTATGCCAACTCGGCAATATCGCTTTCCGCACGCAGAAGAAACTAGTATGGGATAAGCCAGGGCAGAAGTTTACTGATGACGCAGTGAATAAGGAATACTTTTTAGCGAAGTATCATAATGGGTATAAGTTGCCGAAGGTGTAACAAGCTAACTAATCAATCAGCGCCTGAAATGCAAGAGAAGACGAACCACGGAGGCACGGAGACACGGTTTGTACTGAAATTCTCGATCGAAATAAGAATGAAAACAAAACCGTGTCTCCGTGCCTCCGTGGTTCGCCTTCTACTACTGCATGGGAGGTTTATAGTTTCTTGATCTTGATATCCCGATACCAAACCTTATTCCCATGATCCTGTAACCCTATTCTTCCTTTATTAAAGGTTGCGAAATCCTTTCTTTCCTTGAATTTGCTGTTCGCTACCATCTTCTTCCAGTTATCATCCCAAAACGGAACGTTCAACACTTTTGTGCCGTTAAGCCATTCTTCGAGAACACCTTTGTTGAGTTTCAATTCAACATGATTCCATTCGCCTGCGGGTTTGACCGTTTCGGGAGAACTGGCAACAAGATCATAGAGATCGCCGGCGCGATGTTTTGGGTTTGCGGCATCACCATGTCCTTTATTATCCAATACCTGTATCTCCGGACCCGTATGCCAGCTATGTTCAAATTTTGGATCTTCTTTGATAAGAAAGATAATTCCGCTATTTCCGGCTGTATCTAATTTCCAGTCGAGTTGGAGATGAAAATTTTCAAACTCTTCTTCGGTAACAATATCTCCACCGCCAACCGTCTTGCCATCCATTTGCTCCTTTGGATTGAGATGGAGTGTTCCATCCACCGCATCCCAGGCGGCCCCATTTGAATTGTTATTATAAATATGCCAGTTCTTTTTGCTTGAACCATCAAAGAGCAAAACCCATCCTTCTTTTGCCTCAGCTTCGCTCAGCACATTATGTGCTTCTGTCGTAGTCGGTGTCATAGAATCTTTTTTAATTTCTGAATCGGAATTGGAGCTTTCAGAATTGCATGATGCTACACATGACACAATTCCCAATACCAAAGCAATATTTAATAAGCGCATCGGTTCACTGGTTTTTTAGTGATAAAATGTATTTCACAATCGTCCTTGCTTCTTCTTCGGTTAAATTGGGGTGAGGGGTCATCGGTACATTTCCCCATTCGCCAAGGCCTCCTGATATGATCTTTCTGGCCAGCTTGTTAATAGTGGCGTCAGTAGAATCATAACGTCTCGAAACTTGCATGAATGCTGGACCAATCAGTTTTTCATTCAGGCTATGACAGGTAACACAATCACTTTCCCTAATTTCTTTTATGGGAAAATTGTTTACCGCAGTAACAGAAGGTTGATTTTTGGAGATTTTCTTGGCGGAATGGCACGCAACTAAAGTCAAAATTGAAATAACAATTAGTTGCGTACTTCGCATTTATTGAGAATTCTTCAATGAAAGAATATACTTCACCATTGTCCTCGCGCTATCCATTGATAAATTCGGATGGGGGAGCATCGCTACCTGTCCCCAAACGCCTACACCGCCTTTAATAACCTTTGTTGCCAAAGTATCGATATTCGCAGGAGTTGCTTCATATTTCTTAGCCACATCTACGTAAGCAGGTCCAATATTTTTTTCATTGATCTTATGACAGGTAATGCAATCAGATGAAGCGATCATTTCCAATCCGGGATCAGTTGTCGAAGTTGGCGCCTGCGGAGTGGATGCAGACGTATCTTTTTTCTCTTCAGTTGCAGCTTTGTCACCGCCACCACCGCATGCATAAATAAGTGCAATAATTCCGAAGGTTACCAATAGCTTTTTCATCTTGTTATTTTTTGGTCAGGGAATGTGTTGCAATTTAATTTAAACCAAGTACTGAACGATTTAATTTTTCATCGCTGCCAGTACCGGCGAAATCATCGAATGCTTTTTCTGTTACGCGGATAATATGATTCTTGATAAATACAGATCCTTCTTTTGCACCATCTTCGGGATGTTTCAAGCAACATTCCCATTCCATCACCGCCCATCCGCTATAATCGTAAGCTGCAAGTTTACTAAATACAGATTTGAAATCGACCTGTCCATCTCCCAATGAACGGAAGCGACCGGCGCGGTTCACCCATCCTTGATATCCACCATATACACCTTGTTTTCCTGTTGGATTGAATTCTGCATCCTTCACATGAAACATCCGGATCCTTTCATGATAATTATCGATATACTCGAGATAGTTCAAACATTGCAAAACAAAATGCGAAGGATCATAAAGCAAACAAGCACGGGAATGATGTTTGGTATGCTCAAGGAACATTTCGTAAGAAATTCCATCATGCAGGTCTTCTCCCGGATGCACTTCATAACATAGGTCAACTCCATTTTGATCAAACTCATGTAGGATGGGAAGCCATCTTTTCGCGAGCTCCTTAAATCCTGTTTCAACCAATCCAGCCGGACGTTGAGGCCAGGGATAAACTGTTGGCCAAAGCAATGCTCCACTAAATGTTGCATGCGCGTTCAATCCAAGATTCTTTGATGCTTTCGCCGCATATTTCAATTGTTGTACCGCCCATTCGGTTCTGGCCTTTGGATTTCCATGAACATTGCTTGGAGCAAAGCCATCAAACAATGTATCATAAGCGGGATGTACGGCAACCAATTGTCCTTGCAAATGCGTGGAGAGTTCCGTTATTTCTAATCCAGCTTCTTTCACGATGCCTTTTACTTCATCCGCATAGGTTTTACTTTCTGCGGCTTTTTGCAGATCGATGCATCGCCCATCCCAGCTGGGAATTTGTACACCTACAAAACCAATGCTCTTTGCCCATTGGCAAATTGATTTCAGGGAATTGAATGGGGCGCTATCGCCCATGAATTGCGCCAGGAATATACCTGGTCCTTTGAGTGTTTTCATTTTCTATTTTTCTCCGTGTCTCCGTGCCTCCGTGGTTATCTTTTCGGCTTGAAACAAACCACGGAGACACGGAGGCACGGTATGATTATTCAATAATAATTATTGAGAACATTAATTTCTACACAACGAACTCCGTCCATTTCTTATCAGACTTGCCCGATTCAACAACATTATCAATAAAAGCCATTCCCCGAATTCCTTCCTCCACTCTTGGAAAGTCGAGCATTTCTTTTGTGGGCTCTCTTCCATCTATTCTTGCAGATAAGGTTAAAGCGAAATTCCGGTAAATGTTTGCAAATGCTTCCAGATATCCTTCCGGATGACCACCCGGTGTTCTGCAATTATGCAATGCGATTGGGGAAAGTCGACCCGCATAGTTGCCACCTGCCCGAAGGATCTGCGTTGGTTGATCCAGCCATTTCACCAACAAGGTATTAGGGTCATGTTGATACCATTCAATTCCACCTTTCTCTCCATAGATTCGAATCCTGATTCCATTCTCTTCACCGGCCGCAACCTGAGAAGCCATCAAAACTCCAGCTGCACCATTATCAAACTTCAATAAAACATTTCCATCATCATCCAATGCGCGGCCGGAAACCATGATGTTTAGATCGGCGCAAAGATGTGTAATCTTTAATCCGGTGATATATTCAGCCAGATGTGCGGCATGCGTTCCAATATCACCCATGCAACCTGCCTTTCCACTTTTCTTTGGATCGGTTCTCCATGCAGCTTGAGCATTGCCTTCTCTTTCGGTCAATTTACTCAGCCATCCCTGCGGATATTCAACCCAAACTTTCCGGATCTTACCCAATTCTCCAGTTTGCACCATATGCTTTGCATGTTTTACCAAAGGATAACCTGAATAGGTATGCGTAAGACAAAGTAATAATCCCGTTTCATCAACTTTTTTCTTCAGCTGTTTTGCTTCATCCAAAGTAAACGTAATCGGTTTTTCGATCACTACATGGAATCCATTTTCCAGCGCTGCCATCGCCGGTGGAAAATGCGCGAAGTTGGGAGTAACGATCGTTAGAAAGTCTATTCTTTTATCGGCTGGCAGTGCTGTTTCTTTTTTGATCAATTCTTCATAAGTAAGGTAAATGCGGTCTTCAGGAAGAAAAAGTGATTTACCCGAATCCTTAGCGATCTCCGGATTAATGCTCAATGCACCGGAGGCCAGTTCAATAAGTCCATCCATATTTGCGGCCAGCCTGTGGATCGCGCCAATAAAAGCATCTTTACCACCGCCAACCATTCCCATGCGTAATTTTCTGTTCATGAAAAAAGGATTAGAAAAGATGAAAGAAGAATGTTTTTAAAAATAAAAAATTACATTTATGTTCTCATTACGGATTCATCTGTATTTTTCGAAAGGAAGTGGATAAAGTTACGGTGGTTAAGGTATAATTTTAAAATTTATCAAATCAAAAACGAATCTATTCACAAGCCAAACTGATTGCTATGCAAGATACCATTCATCGCAACCGTCTTTTTTTAGCGAGCTGTATTGCTTTAATTTTTACATCCCTGACATTTGCTTTTCGCGCTTCACTCGAAGGAGTGTGGAGTACTGAATTCAACCTTACAAAAGAACAGCTCGGATGGGTATTTAGCCCAGCATTCTGGGGCTTCACCCTGGCCATGGTTTTTGGGGGGCCTTTGGCTGATGTTATCGGCATGAAGCGATTGGTAGGATTTGCTTTTGTGGGACATGTTGCCGGAGCGATTATTTACTTAATAGCCAAGGATGCGACCATGTTGTTTATCGGAACATTGTGCATTGGTATTGGAAATGGAATGGTTGAGGCAGCATGCAACCCGCTGGTTGTTTCATTGTATCCCAAAAACAAAACAACTATGCTAAATAGATTTCATGTGTGGTTTCCAGGAGGAAATGTTATTGGGGGATTATTAGCATATTTTGTTCTTACTCAATTGAAGCTTGACTGGCAAATTCTGATGACTCCTCTTTTTATTTGCGCGATTATTTACGGTATTTTATTCTGGCGTCTTAAATTTCCCCAAACAGAGCGGGTAACAAAGGGAATCAGCACGTCAAAAATGTTTTCTTCCTGCCTAAAACCATTGTTCCTGGTAATGCTTGCCTGTATGTTCTTGACTGCTGCAACGGAATTGGGTACAATGACATGGATTCTCGCTTTGTTGGAGGGTCAAAATGTTTCCGGAATTCTGGTATTAGTTTTCGTATTTGGCATTATGGCTATGGGAAGGATGTTTGCTGGGCCAGTAGTGCATAGATTAAATCCGAATGGCATGCTGATCTTCTCGGCATTCTTTGCAGGAATAGGATTGCTTTTGTTAAGTCAGGCCTCAGGCGCTTTCGCCGCTTTTGGTGCTGCTCTTGTTTTTGCTGTAGGCGTTTGTTTCTTCTGGCCGACAATGTTGGGTTTTGTTTCTGAATATTTACCCGAGACCGGAGCCCTTGGTCTTTCATTAATGGGGGGTGCCGGAATGTTCTCCACCGCTTTAATACTGCCAGTAATGGGTAAGTGGTTGGATAGTTTTAAAGCCGAAGCCGTGGCAAAAGGCCTCGATGCCGCAGCCGCTGACGCCTATGCAGGTGAACACACCTTTCTAAAAGTCGCTATCATGCCGGCAATTCTATTGGTCGTTTTCATCCTCATTTATATTTTCCGCCGCAAGCACTACGCTCAGCATAAGGAAGCGATGGCATCAGCCTAAGAACAATTGTTAGTTATACCTTTTATCTTTTTTAGCAACACAACTCATAATTTTTAGTGAGTTGTGTTGTTTCATTTCGTAATTTACCCCGACCAACGATTGTGACATGAACAAGAAGCAATCTCGCCGCCACGCCCTCAAAAATCTCGTTGCAGGAACTGCGGCAATAAGTTCAGTCGGAATGCTTTCCTCCTTTTCAACCGACGAAGAAATAAAATCAACAACACTCAAAGGCAATGTAAATCACTCCGCCTGCCGCTGGTGCTATGGTGGGATTCCGATGGAAGAATTGGCCATCGCAGCAAAGAACATTGGCCTGGTAGGGATTGATTTAGTGGGTCCTGCCGACTGGCCCATCCTCAAAAAATATGACCTGATCTCCACCATGTGTAATGGTGCGGAAATAAACCTGGTGGATGGATGGAATAACAAACAATTCCATTCTAAGCTGATCCAGAATTATACAAACATGATCCCGCTTGTTGCAAAAGCCGGATACAAAAACCTGATCTGTTTCAGCGGTAACCGCAGAGGAATGGATGATGAAACGGGATGGCAGAACTGTACCGAGGGTTTAAAGCAGATCATGAGTCTCGCTGAAAAGAATAATGTGATGGTCATCATGGAACTCCTCAACAGCAAGGTTGATCATAAGGATTACCAATGTGATAAAACAAACTGGGGTGTTGAATTGGTGAAACGAGTGGGCTCACCCAATTTCAAATTGCTTTATGATATCTATCATATGCAGATCGACGAGGGAGATGTGATCCGAACGATCCGGGCCAATTTTGATCATATCGCGCATTATCATACCGGCGGCGTTCCGGGCAGACATGAAATTGACGAAAGCCAGGAATTGTATTATCCCGCGATCATGAAAGCGATCATCGACCTTGGCTATAAAGGTTATGTGGCGCAGGAATTCATCCCAACCGCAAAAGTTAAGGATGATCAATTAGCCGCATTGACCAAAGCTGTTAAAATTTGTGACGTCTAGTTCAATGTGATAATGTGATAATGTGATAATTTGATAATGTGCCGCAGTGCGGAAACTCGAATCATTGCCTCCTTATCGTATCGAGAAAGTATAAACGAGTCTATGTCCCTCATTGTAGTTAGGCAATTAGCATATCAGTTCAATTTGCTCCCGACAATTGTCGGGACTAAAATCTAAAATATAAAATAGCTCATATGGCTGACAATACTTATGACGCAATCGTAATCGGTTCTGGTATCAGTGGTGGGTGGGCTGCAAAGGAACTTTGCGAAAAAGGTTTGAAAACGATCATGCTCGAACGCGGCCGCGATATCAAACATGTGAAGGATTACCCAAATGCTACCAAAGACCCCTGGGAATTTCCACATCGCGGAGGAAGAACACAGGACATGATTGAGAAATATCCTGTTTTGAAAAGAGATTACCCCTTGAGTGAAACCAACCTGGATTTCTGGGTAAAGGATTGGGAATCTCCTTACACAGAAATAAAACGTTTCGATTGGTTTCGCGGCTATCATGTGGGTGGACGTTCATTGATGTGGGGACGCCAGAGTTATCGCTGGGCTGATCTGGATTTTGAAGCGAATGCAAAAGAAGGTATCGCGATTGACTGGCCGGTGCGTTACAATGAAATTGCTCCATGGTATGATTATGTCGAAAGGTTTTCTGGTATCAGTGGAAATAAAGATGGCATTGCGCATTTGCCAGATGGACAGTTTCAACCTCCAATGGATCTCACTTGCGTGGAAAAAGATGCAGCAGCCAAATTGAAAGAACATTATAAAGGACAAAGACATTTGATCATTGGTCGAGCCGCAAATGCAACTTCGCAACTTCCCGGCGGAAAATGTCAGTTCAGAAACAGATGCTCTCTGGGATGTCCCTTCGGTGGTTATTTCAGCACGCAATCGAGAACATTACCAGCAGCGGAAGCGACTGGTAATTTGACCGTGAGACCATTTGCAATTGTTACGAAGATCATTTACGATAAGAATACAAAGAAAGCAAGCGGTGTTGAAATTTTGGATGCAAACGATAATAAGACCTATGTCTTCAATGCGAAGATCATTTTCCTCAATGCATCTACACTCAATTCAGCATGGATACTGATGAATTCAGCGACAGATATTTGGCCCGATGGTTTGGGAAGCAGTAGTGATGCACTTGGCCGTTATTTAATGGATCACCATCTTGGTGTGGGAGCTGGCGGGCAAATTGATGGATACGAGGATAAATATTATTATGGTAGAAGACCGAACGGATTTTATATTCCTCGCTTCCGCAACATGCATGGGGAAAAAAGAGATTATATCCGGGGCTTCGGTTACCAGGGTGGCGGAAGCCGCTCGGGGTGGAGCAGAAATGTTGCTGAATACAGTATCGGCGCTGAATTGAAAGAAGCACTAACGGAGCCGGGTAGTTGGAGTTTGGGTATGGGTGGTTTCGGAGAAATCCTTCCTTATGCTGAAAATCGGGTAACCATCGACAAGAGATTGTATGATGAGAAAGGCGAAGTGACTACAGATACTTCAAAAGGAAAGCCCAAGCTAGATAAATGGGGTCTCTCTGTTCTTGCCATCGATTGTGAATTGAAGGATAATGAAAAGAAAATGCGCGTTGATATGGTCAATGATGCGAAAGAAATGCTCGAAGCAATGGGAGCAAAGAATGTGAATGGAAGAGATGGAGACGGAACGCCAGGACGCGGAATTCACGAAATGGGAACAGCTCGCATGGGCAAGGATCCGAAAACATCTGTATTAAACAAATGGTGCCAGGTATGGGATGCACCAAATGTTTTCGTAACAGATGGATCCTTCATGACATCAGCAAACTGCGTGAACCCATCCTTAACTTATATGGCATTTACAGCACGAGCAGTAGATTATGCAGTAAAGGAGCTTAAAAAACAGAACTTATAATGATTTCGGATTTTAGATTGCAAATTTCAGATTTTCTTAAATCCGAAATCGCCTCCCGATAATTATCGGGACTAAAATCTAAAATAAAAAATCGATGCCGCAAGACTCAACAGATGTAAATATTAATGGTAAGGGGCTTGCCCAAAACACATTTGATGCGATAGTCATCGGTTCGGGTATCAGTGGTGGCTGGGCCGCGAAAGAATTATGCGATCTTGGATTGAAGACGCTTGTGCTGGAAAGAGGAAGAGATGTACAGCATATCAAAGATTATCCAACCAGTACATTGGATCCCTGGCAAATGCCCCATAGGGGACGTTTAACAACAAAACTGGCAGAAGAAAATCCTATTGCCGATCGTTGTTATGCTTTTGATGAAAACACCCAACACTTTTTTGTAAAAGATAAAGAGCATCCCTATATACAGGAAAAGCCGTTTGATTGGATCCGTGGTTACCAGGTTGGGGGTAAATCATTAATATGGGCACGTGCTACCCAGCGATGGAGCCGTTTTGAATTTGAAGGACCCGCAAGAGATGGCTATGCAGTTGATTGGCCCATCCGCTATGAAGATATGGCCCCCTGGTACAGTCATGTAGAGCGATTTGCCGGTATTAGTGGAAATAAAGATGGATTGGAAACATTGCCCGATGGAGAATTTCTTCCTCCCTGGGAAATGAATTGTCCCGAAAAACATATTCAGAAAAAGATTCACGAAAACTATAAAGATCGCACAGTAATACAAGGTCGTTGCGCGCATCTTACCGAACCCAAACAAATTCACCTGGATCAGGGTCGGGGCAAATGCCAGGCACGTATTATATGTTATCGCGGTTGTCCGTTCGGAGGATACTTCAGTTCGAATGCGTCGACCTTACCATGGGCGGCGAAAACAGGTAATCTTACGTTGAGACCCGATTCTGTCGCGCATTCCATTATCTACGATGAAAAAAAACAGAAAGCTGTTGGCGTAAGAGTAATTGATGCTAAGACAAAACAAGCTACAGAGTATTTCGCGAAGATCATATTCGTGAATGCCGCCTGTCTGAATTCGAATCTTATATTACTGAATTCAACTTCCAATCGTTTCCCTAATGGATTGGGGAATGATAATGGATTGCTGGGCAAATACATTGCTTTTCACGATTACCGAGGTAATATCGGCGCTACCCTCGATGGATTTGAAGATGTTTATGAGTATGGAAGAAAACCAACAGCGGCATTGTTGCCGAACTTTCGCAACGTGTATAAACAAGAAATGGATTTTTTACGGGGTTATATGACGCATTACAGTGCCGGACGTGTTAGTTGGCAACAAGGATTTGGAAAGGATGGGATCGGCGAAGAATTCAAAAACTCATTGATTGAACCGGGTACATGGAGTATATATATGATGATGCAGGGAGAAACCATACCGAATGAAAAAAATCATGTTCGCTTAAGTCCTGATCAGAAAGATGATTGGGGAATTCCTTTATTGATTACATCTGTTGATTATGGAGAGAATGATCATAAGATACTAAAGGATTTTCTGCAGCAGGGAGCAGAGATGCTTGACAAAGCGGGATGTAAGAATATCTATCCTTATGATAATGGCCGGCGTCCGGGTAACGATATCCATGAAATGGGTGGCGTGCGAATGGGAAAGGATCCAAAAACATCTTTATTAAATAAATGGAGCCAGTTTCATAATGTGCCGAATGTTTTTGTAACGGATGGAGCTTGCATGACGAGCACCGGCAATCAAAACCCATCGCTGACTTTTATGGCGATGACAGCGAGAGCAGCAAATCATGCGGTTGAAGAGCTGAAGAAACAAAACTTATAACAATTTTAGATTTTAGATTTCAGATTGCAGATTTTCTGAAATCCTAAATCCAAAATAATATCATTGAGTGCTTTTAAGTAGAATATTGAATTTTGAAATTGAAGAAATCCGAAATCCGAAATCTAAAATCTAAAATCTAAAATAATAAATGCCTCAGGACAGTACCAACGTAAATCTCAACACCAAGGCCAACGCGGCTAACACCTACGATGCAATTGTAGTTGGCAGTGGTATTTCCGGTGGTTGGGCAGCGAAAGAACTTTGTGAAAAAGGCCTTAAGACGATTGTATTGGAAAGAGGCAGGGATGTGAAGCATACCCAGGATTATATAACATCAAATCTGCAACCCTGGGAATTGTTGCATCGCAACTGGAATACAAAGAAGATGAACGAGGAGCAGCATATCCAGGTGCGCGGATTTTGTAATGAAACCAATAGTCATTTCTTTGTCAACGATAAGGAACATCCTTATAACCAGGTAAAGCCATTCGACTGGATCCGCGGTTATCATGTTGGTGGAAGGAGTTTGATGTGGGGAAGACAATGTTATCGTTGGAGTGATCTGGACTTTGAAGCAAACGCGAAAGATGGATTTGGTGTGGATTGGCCCATAAGGTATAAAGAAATTGCTCCATGGTACAGTTACGTTGAACGTTTTGTTGGCATCAGCGGATCGATCGAAGGATTGCCCCAATTGCCCGATGGAGACTTTCTTCCACCCATGGAAATGAATTGTGTTGAGCAACATGTTGCAGAGAGCATCAAGAATAGTTTCACTGATGGGCGACGAATGATCATTGGTCGCGTAGCGAATCTTACACGCGGTTGGAATGGACGAGGTCCCTGTCAGTTCAGGAATATGTGCGATCGCGGTTGTCCATTCGGTGGATACTTCAGCAGTAATTCTGCAACACTTCCGGTTGCAATGGCAACAGGACGATGTACCATTCGTCCGCATGCGATTGTTATGGAACTGATCTATGATAAAGAAAGAAAGAGAGCCGCAGGTGTTCGCATTATCGATGAGATCACAAAAAAAACAGAAGAGTATTTTGCTAGAGTGATTTTTTTGAATGCATCAACGCTTGGGTCAACTTATATACTATTGAATTCTGTATCCGATGCATTCCCCGATGGAATGGGCAATGCAAGTAATCAGTTGGGAAGAAATCTAATGGACCATCACTATCATGTGGGCGCATATGGCACGCATGAAGGTTTCAAGGATAAGTATACACGCGGAAGAAGACCGAATGGAATTTATGTTCCGCGATTCAGAAACATTAATGAAGCCACAAAGCAAAAAGATTATTTGCGTGGATTCGGATACCAGGGAGGCGCTAACAGAGGGCGTCCAAATTCAAATGAAGGAATTGGAGCAGAATTGAAGGAGTCAATGCTTGAGCCGGGTGACTGGGGCATGTGGATCGGGGCATGGGGAGAACATCTTCCCTATGCAGATAATAGAGTAACGTTAAGTAAAACAGATAAAGATAAATGGGGATTGCCGCTATTGGATATTGAATGTGTGTTCAAGGAAAATGAAAATGCAATGAGAAAGGATATGATGAATAGCGCGGCAGAGATGCTAGAAAAATCAGGATTCAAGAATATTGGAACTTTTAATGATGATAAAGCCTATCCCGGTTTGTGTATTCATGAAATGGGAACGGCAAGAATGGGAAAAGACCCGAAAACATCTGTATTGAATGAATGGAACCAGGTGCATGAAGTGAAGAATGTATTCAATACTGATGGCGCGTGCATGACTTCATCAGCGAATCAAAACCCGTCAATCACCTATATGGCTCTAACAGCCCGTGCATGTGATTATGCGGTGAAGGAAATGAAAAAGGGAAGCATCTAGTTCTGCAAAAATATTTCACCGTGTCTCCGTGCCTCCGTGGTTAAGCCCGCCGAAGGTGGGCAGACAAACCACGGAGGCACGGAGACACGGTGAGAAATAAAAAAATAGACATTACAATTTTGCAATCGAAAAATTCAAAATAAATAATATGAACAGACGCGAAGCACTTTCCAGAGTTGCGATCCTTGTGGGTGGATCCATCGTAGGAGGTGAACTCTTCCTGAGTGGTTGTAAAACCAGCGACCGGGTTCCCGGATTGCCGCTTAGTCAGGAAGACATAGCTTATCTCGATGAAATCGCCGAAACAATAATCCCAACTACAAGCACACCGGGAGCAAAAGCTGCTAAAGTTGGCGAATTCATGCATGTGATGGTAACCGATTGTTACGAAGCAAAAGATCAAAAGATCTTTCTTGAGGGAATGAACAAGTTGAACCAGGCATGTAACAAAATGCACAAGCATGATTTCATGGGAGCAACTCCGGAGCACCGCAAGGAATTACTGATTTCTCTTGACAAAGAAGCACAGGAATATCAGAAATCCAAAAAGCGGGAGGACCCAACACATTATTTCAGCATGATGAAACAGTTGACATTGTTGGGATACTTCACTTCCCAGGTCGGCGCAACTCAAGCACTTCGTTACGAAGCCGTACCTGGAAGATATGAAGGATGCATTCCGTATAAGAAGGGGGATAAAGCGTGGGCTACTTAGAATTGTCAATGAATAATTGAGAATGATGAACTTAATATCCAACACGGAACACGGAATAACCAATATCCATATGAAGTATAAAGGTTGAACGTTTAACCTTGGCACTTTACTTCGATATTGGATATTCCGTGTTCCGTGTTGGATATTGGGTTGAAAATTCACAATTCATCTTTTCACCTTAAAGCTTTTTTATGTCCTCTCGACGCGATTTTATTCGCAAAACCGGCTTTGCCGCTTCAGCATTTGTGTTTGGATCGATTGCCTGCAATGATGGTACCAAGACTGAAGAGCAAAAAGTAGATAGTGCTGCGAAGTCAACAACATCTACTCCAACCGAAAAACCCATTGGAGATTTCGGTGTGCAGTTGTACAGTTTGCGTGATGATATGCCGAAAGATCCAAAAGGAATTTTGAAGCAGGTTGCTTCATTCGGGTACAAGCAAATCGAAAGTTTCGAAGGGGCCATGGGAATTTTCTGGGGAATGAATCATAAAGATTTTAAGAAGTATATGGATGAACTTGGAATGACGATTGTTTCAAGTCATTGCGATACTAAAAAGAACTTTGAAAAGAAAGCAGCCGAAGCGGGAGAGATCGGAATGAAATATCTTATCTCACCATATATCGGGAAACAAAAAACACTGGATGACTACAAAAAGATCGCTGAAGAATTTAATAAGCTTGGAGAAGTGTGCAAGAAAAATGGAATCCGTTTCGCGTATCATAATCACGATTATACATTTGCACAACAGGATGGCCAATACCCACAGGACATTCTGATGCAGAACACCAGTCCCGACCTCGTCGACTATCAAATGGATATCTATTGGGTGGTAACACCTGGACAGGATCCGGAGACCTGGTTGAAGAAATATCCTAATCGCTTCCGTCTTTGTCATGTAAAAGATAGATTGAAAGGTGCGCCGCCCGAGGAGCATGAAGCATCCTGTGATCTGGGAACCGGTAGCATCAATTTCAAACAAGTACTTAAAACTGCGTCTGATAACGGAATGCAATATTATATCGTTGAACAAGAACGATACGATAATAGTACTCCACTCAAAAGTGTCGCAGTTGATGCTAATTATTTGAAGACTCTAACTATATAGTAACGTCTTTGCGTTCTCAACGAAGGGAAAAGGGGTACGGAACAAGGCTTAACCCAATATCCAACAAGGAACAAGGAATGTCAAATTTCGAAGTTGATGGTCAATGATTAATTGTCTATTGGACAACACATCATAATTGGGCATTCCTTGTTCCTTGTTGAATATTCTATTCATAATTCATCTTTTTGCCTTCTGCCTTCCCAAACTTCTCTACCTTCCTGTTATGAAACGAATAAATCTCTTCCTCACTGTAATTATTTTATTCTTCGCTCAACTAACCTTTTCACAGAACGCTGATGAAAAGGCGATCCTTAAGATCCTGGAGAATCAAACCATTGCCTGGAACCAGGGAAATATCGATCAGTTCATGGTAGGATATTGGGAGAATGATTCGCTGATGTTCATTGGGCAAGCTGGCCCTACCTATGGTTACTACAACACTCTGCATAGGTATAAATTGACTTATAGCGACACAGCCAAAATGGGAAAGCTGAGCTTCGATATTTTGAGGGTAAAGAAAATATCCGATGATGCTTATTTCGTGCTTGGAAAGTTTTTTCTGAAAAGATCCATCGGTGATCTAAGCGGACACTACACTCTATTATTCCGTAAGATTAATGGGAAATGGGTTATCGTCGCAGACCACAGTAGTTAGTCCCGACGAGGCGCAGCCTGTCGGGATGCTGACCGAAGCGTCAGCATCGGGCGTCGAGAGCAAGTGAGGATTCAAATTTGCAATTTGAAATACTAAATTTTAAATAATCATGGTTTTCATAATCCTTGGTTTCATCGCCTTCATTGTCGGTCTTGTTGCTACGAGATCAAATGAAGTAAACTTTCGTCGTCTTGGTCCCGTTTTCCGATTCGGAGGCTTAATCATTATTCTAATTGGAATACTAACTGCCTGTATCATTCAGATAGACGCTGGACATGTTGGCGTTAAAAAGCTGTTCGGTAAAGTGCAACCCGAAGTGCTCGGTAGTGGATTGCATATGATCAATCCTTTATTAGAAATTGAACGGCTCGATATAAAAACTCAAACCTATACGATGAGTGGAACGCAGGACGAAGGGCATAAGGCAAGTGATGACGCGATTACGGTACTTACTTCAGATGGTTTGACGGTAACGATTGATCTTTCTGTACTCTACAAACTATTACCATCGGATGCACCACGTTTGCTACAGGAAACTGGCGCGAACTACGAAGAGAAAATTGTTAGGCCTATTACGCGAACAAGGATCAGAGATAATGCAGTGTACTATGAAGCGATTGCATTGTATTCTACACGACGAGATGAATTTCAAACCCGAATTTTCAAAAACATCGAAGAAGATTTCAAAAAACGGGGATTATTGCTGGAAAATCTATTGGTTCGCAATATCACATTGCCTGCATCAGTGAGAACAACAATCGAACAGAAAATCAATGCTGAGCAGGAGGCGCAGAAAATGCAATTTATTCTTCAAAAAGAAAAGCAGGAAGCTGAACGCAAACGAGTGGAAGCACAGGGCATCGCCGATTATCAACGTATCATCAGCGAAAGTCTAACTGACAGACAATTGCAATACGAACAAATCAAGGCACAACTTGAATTGGCAAAATCGCCCAATTCGAAGATCATTGTGATGGGAAGAGGAAATACGCCTGTCATACTCGATACAAAACAGTGAGCGAGCATTTGAACAGATGAACAGATGAACAGCAGAACAGCAGAACAGCGGCATAGCGGGTCGGAAGAATTTTAAGTTACAGTTCGAATCCATATTCTACTGTTCTACTGTTCGTCTGTTCATCTGTTCCTCTGTTCCGCCGCAGGCGGCTAGCCATGCGGGAACTTCTCTTTCCAAAACTTAAATAAGATCCAAATCAGCGCAGCAAGTGTGATCAAAACAAATCCGTAGAAAACATAATTAGCGGTATGTAATTTTCCCTCCGGGATCAGCCATTCATTATAGATCCCAATGCCGAAAGTGAAGAAAAGCCATACGAGCCCCAGCGCAACTGAATAAACAATGCGCCAAAAGAAACGCTTCACGTCGTTTTCCATCTGACTCATAGGCGTGAATCGTGAATCGTCAATCGTGAATGGTTAATACTTAGAAGCAAATTTACATTTTTCATTCACTATCGTCAATCCCGATATAGCTAGCGGGACGATCGGGATCACTATTCACGATTGACGATTGACGATTGACGATTCACGACTATTCACCATTCACCGTCGGAATCAAAAGTTGTCGGAACGCCAACGAGTCTCCATTAAATACATTAAAGTCAACCTTATAAGTAATCCCATTCACCCTTCCAGTTTCACTATGTTGCCAGAAATGCCAGGGGCGATGAATTCTTGGCCTTTCTTTTTGAAGATAGTGCGCAACCCATAGGGGATATTGATCAAATTCGTCTTTCAGGTATTGCTTGTAGAAATCAACATTAGTATACAGAATGGGCCTGACACCATAGTGATTCTCGACCGTATTCAGAAAGTCCTTTACTCTTTCCCTAATTTTTGAAGGAGACACTCCATAGGTTTGTTCAACATCGAGCACAGGAGGAAGATCCCCGGGTTCAAGATCAACACTTGCAATGAAATTCTCAGCCTGGCTTTTTCCATTCTTTGTTGCAAGAAAGAAATGATAAGCGCCGCGAGTCATTCCAGCTTCTTTCGATTTGCGCCAGTTGCGCTTGAAATAGACGTCATCCTTACCTACTCCTTCAGTGGCTTTGATAAAAGCGAATCCGATCTGCACATCTGATATATTCATGGCCTTCACACTTTCCCAGTCAATCATATCCTGGTATTTCGATACATCAATTCCATGGATCAAATAGTTAGCTGGTAGTTCAATGCCGAATGCTTCATATCGCACAAACTGCGACCTGCGTATCTTCAACCATTCATATCCCCAAAATCCTGCCATCGTTAGCACTGCTGCTATCAACAAGGTTAGGACGATCTTCCAGATTTTATTTTTTTTGATTAGGGATTTCATCGGCGATGCGCAAATATACCCCCTGTCCCCCTAAAGGGGGAACTTGGGTAAAGCTTCAAATTTATTTGTAATGTGGGTTATCAAAATATTTTAGGAAAGAAAATCAAGTTTTATTAAGACAGTTCGAACTAAGTTCCCCCTTTAAGGGGACAGGGGGTTAAAAAATGATCTTCCTGGTAAGATTAATACTCTTTTCACTCTTGATCTTAAGAATGTAGGTTCCCTTTGAGAAGCGATTGGATGGAATATCGATCAATTCGTCTCTACCGGGCGTTTCCATTTCTTTCTTAAATACTAATTGACCGATAGAATTGTAGAGTTGTATAGATAATTTTTTATCACTCGGATTTTTAAGTGAAACATGAAATTGATTAGGCGCAGGGTTTGGATAAATT
>JGI10213J12805_10018819_pt1 | contig 17285 bp, 13 predicted proteins | sample WisNatreferecore_FD_12805 | JGI IMG/M metagenome (IMG submission 12805)
TTGTTAACCCTCTGTGTCCTCTGCGTCTTCTTTGTGTCCTCTGCGTCCTGAAAAAGTCGCATACCGGGGGGCTTGAGAAATTGGAGGCACCCAAGCATTCGAAGTTTTTTAGGACGCAGAGGACACAAAGAAGACGCAGAGGACACAGAGGGAGTTCGAACTAATCTTTAATCTCAATGCTGTAATTATCTTTTATTTTTAGGGACTACCAATTTCAAGCCACTCCAAACATCACTAACAGCACAAACTTTAATGTCAACAAGATCATTCTTCAACGCGTAGTTTCTTATTACATCTTCAGTAAGATCAGTATTCATGCCTGCAGATTTCTTATACCAACTAACCCATAGTGCAATACCTGGATTTGCTTTGATTAATGGTTTCAATTTTTTCATTTCAGCTTCAAACTCCTTGTTATCCTTTACAAATAGGTGGATGAGATCCGGTATCTCATTCTTCTTTGCTGCCTGGTCGCTGATATCAACCTCAAGCAATTCGAAATAGTTTGGGGGTTGATGAAGAAAGAGAACCTTCATTTCTTCCTTAATTCCAAGCTTCTTTAATAATGGTGTTCCGGAATAGCCAGCAGTCGCCATTGGTCTTGAGTTTTTAGGTAATCCACAACCTATCCACTGCAATCCACATTGAACTAACAGGAAACCTTAGTCCCCACCTGGTGTTTTCTACTACAACCCTTGCCCGTACTAATTATCAGAGCCATAAAGAGTTGTGGAAAAAATAAATCTCGCCAAATTTGGTGGTTCTGTGGGAAAAAGTGTTATTTTGTGTTAATTTAGGGCTAACTTGATACAAATCCTTGTAAATGATAGGTTTCCTCGGCGAATACGAGGCCACTTTGGATGCCAAAGGCCGGTTTCTCCTCCCTGCAGGTTTCAAGAAGCAACTGCAGGAAGAGGCAGGGAACCAGTTTGTCATAAACAGGGGTTTTGAAAAATGCCTGACGCTATATCCAATGAAAAGCTGGGAGCCGATTTTTTCTGAACTCAGCAAGCTGAATGATTTTGATCCCAAAGTACGCGAATTCAGAAGATATTTTTTGAACGGAGCCACCGTGCTCGAGCTGGATAGCGCGGGACGTTTACTGGTGCCACCAAATTTGAAAGAGCACGCAGGGCTGGAAAAAGATATCGTACTGGCATCAGCAATGAATAAAATCGAAATCTGGGATAAGAGTAAGTACCAACAGTTCTTTGAATCATTTTCACCGGAAGCATTCAGCCAGCTTGCACAGCAGGTGATGACGGCAGCCAATCCTCCTAAATGATTACTCATTTATTATGGGCGATCCTGCTTATCATATACCGGTACTGTTGGAAGAAACGATTAGTGGTTTGAACATCCGACCTGAAGGAACCTATGTCGATTGCACTTTTGGCGGTGGCGGTCATTCCAGAGCAATACTGTCACGGTTAACCGAAAAGGGAAGATTGTTTGCATTCGATCAGGATGCAGACGCGAGAAAGAATCTTCCTGAGGACGCCCGCCTGATATTCATTCCTCATAATTTCCGGCATCTTCAACGTTTCCTTCGATTGCACCAGACCAATGAAGTCGATGGAATACTTGCGGATCTTGGCGTAAGCAGTCACCAGTTTGATGAAGCAGAAAGAGGATTCTCTACCCGCTTTGAAGGTGCGTTGGATATGCGAATGGACAAACGGCAGGAGCTAACTGCTTTTACGATTGTTGATACTTATGCTGAGGCGCGACTGCACAAATTATTTGAACAGTATGGGGAAGTCACCAATTCCAAAACATTGGCTAAAGCAATTGTTGAAGTGCGTAAACAAACCTCGCTAAAGACCATTCAGAATTTCAAGTCGGCATTGCATGGAGTGGTGAAGGGAAATCCCAACAAATATTTTGCCCAGGTATTCCAGGCTTTACGGATTGAAGTGAATGATGAACTGGGGGCATTGAAAGAAATGCTTGAACAGATTCCTTCAGTCCTTGAAACAAAAGGCCGCGTCGCAATCATTTCGTTTCATTCACTTGAAGACAGGCTGATCAAGAATTTTTACAAGAAAGGAAGTTTTGAAGAAGACGATGAGACCGATCCATTCGGGCAAAAACCTCTGACCTCTTTGTTAAAGGTTATAACAAAGAAACCGATAGTTCCAACCGAAAAGGAAATGAAACTTAACCCGCGGTCAAGGAGTGCAAAGCTTCGCATCGCGGAAAAAGTATAAATGTAGTGAGTTCAATGTCCTGTGGTGGCCTCTAAACTCAAAAAAGAAAATTCGTGGTTGTACGGCGAATAACTGTACAGCTGCACTTTAAGGCAAAATGGAAGAGCAAAAAGAGATACCCAAAAACAAGCTGAAGCGAAAAGCCTGGTTTAATTACCAATGGCTGGTCAGGAATCTGCAATTCTTCCTCTTTCTCGCCATTCTCGCGGTCATCTACATCTATAACGGGCATTATTCTGATAAAACGGTGCGCAATATTAATAAGGTAAGCAAAGAATTAAAGGAATTGCAGTACGAGTACAAAACATTGAAAGGTGAATTAATGCTTAAGAGCAAACAAAGCGAATTGGCTAAAGCGGTGGAAGGATATGGTTTAAAAGAATTAACAATGCCTCCGGTGGTATTAAAAGATTCCACGCGATAAAGTAAAGGAATCAAAAACAAAAGTGCCGGGGCTTTGGTTGAATAAATATGGAGTAACAAAAAAATTCAATAAGACCCATTGGGGTATATGGCATGGAGGTTAAACGTGACATATTATGGAGAGTGTACCTGAGTTTTCTGGGGATAGTAATCCTCAGCCTCTTGATCCTCGGCCGAGTCTTCTACATTCAAAATTTCGAAGGAAAATACTGGATCGATCAGGCAAAAGCTCAGCAACAAAAATATGTTCCGATCGAAGCTGAACGAGGAACCATCTTCAGCGAAGACGGTAGCATGTTGAGCACTTCCGTTCCGCGCTTCGATATCTATATTGATTTTATGGCGGAAGGCCTGCGTGTAAAAGGCGGCAAAGCATTTAAAGAAAATATCGATTCTCTCTCCATTGCATTAGCAGGATTTTTCAGAAACAAAAGCAGTGCGGAGTATAAGAAAATATTACAACAGGAATACCGTAAGAAAAATCGCTACTTCTTGTTGAAAAGAGATCTTTCATTTGAAGAGTATAAAAAATTTCGCGAATTGCCATTTATCCGTCTTGGAAAAAACAAAAGCGGTTTCATCCCTGAAGTAAGAAGTGTGCGTTTGAATCCATTTGGTCTATTGGCAAACAGAACGATTGGTCTGGCAAGGGAAAATGCACAGAATGTTGGTTTGGAAAGAACCTACGATAGTTTATTGAAAGGAGAAAGTGGAAAGAAATTGGTCCGATTTATTGGTGGCGGAGTATTCGTACCTGTTGAAGGATCAGAGATTGATCCAGAGAATGGGAAAGATCTGTGGACAACGCTTGATGTAAATATCCAGGACATTGCTGAAAACGCTTTGTTGAAAGTATTAAAGGAGAATGAATGTGAGCAGGGTGTTTGCATAGTGATGGAAGTAAAAACGGGAAAGATCAAGGCCGTTGCTAACCTGAAGAAGAGAAAGGCGGGCGAGTATGGAGAAGACCTGAATTTCGCAATCCTTGCCAGCGAGCCTGGTTCAACCTTCAAACTCGCCACCCTGCTTGCTTTGTTGGAAGATAAATATGTCCGTCTCGATAACCGGGTAAATCTCGAAGGTGGCAAATGGCTGGTAAATGGAAGAACAGTTTATGATAGTGAACAACATGGTTTGAATGAGGTGTCGGTGAAAGAAGCTTTCGAACATAGTTCAAATGTTGGAATGGCGAAATTGGTTACTGCACATTATTCAAGTAATCCGGAACAGTTCATATCACACCTGAGAAAATTGCGATTGGATCAACGTTCAGGTGTCAACCTAACTGGAGAAACTGCACCAGTTATCAAATCCCCTAAATCAAGAACCTGGAGCGCAACTTCTTTACCATGGATGGCTTTTGGCTATGAAGTACTGATCAATCCATTGCAGACATTGATGCTATACAATGCAATTGGCAATGACGGAAAGATGATGCGACCCTATTTGGTGAATGCAGTTCAGGAAAACGGAATCCTGGTAAGAAAATATGAACCGGAAGTACTGAATGAAGGGATCTGCAGTGAATCAACACTAAGTCAATTGAAAGCTTGTCTCGAAGGAGTATGCGCGGAAGAAGGAGGAACGGGATATGCCTTGTTTAAGGGAGCTCCTTACAAAGTTGCAGGTAAAACAGGAACAGCATTGGTAGCGAATGGGAATCGGGGTTATTCAGATCATATTTATCAATCCTCTTTCGCCGGATACTTTCCTGTTAATGATCCACAGTATAGCTGCATTGTGGTGATCAAGAATAAACCCTTTGCAAAAAAATATTATGGTGCTGTAATTGCAGGACCGGTGTTCAAGGAAATCGCTGACAAACTGTACGCGATGAATGTAGATAGAAATTCCGGATTGATGGATTATGCCATGAGGCCTGATAGTATGAAATACTTCTATGCGGGTGCTTCCGGAGATATGCGGTCGGTGATGCAGTCGCTTAGCCTTTCGTTTACAGATTCAATTTATAAGAATGAATGGAGCAGAATGTATTCGGTGAATTATCAACCGGTGTTATATGGTCAATCCATACAGGATAAGAAAATGCCGGACGTAAGAGGGATGGGATTGAAGGATGCCTTGTTTCTGCTTGAGAATATGAACCTGAAAGTTTCCGTGAAAGGCAAGGGTAAAGTGAAAAGTCAAAGTATTCAACCAGGAATTCCTGTTGGCTCGAAGGAAAACATTTTGATCGAATTGAATTGATGGCATTGTTGCAGGACATATTGTATAAAGTGAGGATCCGTTCGGTGCAGGGCAAACTTGATCTGAAAGTAAAGAACCTGCAAACGGATTCAAGACATGTGAAGAAGGGTTCGGTCTTTATCGCGGTGAAAGGTGTGAAGATGAATGGCCACGAGTTCATTGAAAAAGCAATTGAGAATGGAGCGATCGCGATTGTTGCTGAAGACCTGCCGGCACAATTGAATGAAAAGATCATCTATGTGCAGGTGGAGAACAGCGCGGCGGCTGCTGGACAAATGGCGCATAATTTTTTCGGACAGCCTTCCGAAAAATTGAAACTGGTTGGCGTAACGGGAACAAATGGCAAGACAACAATTGCCACTTTACTATATAAGCTCTTTACATCACTGGGTTATACATGTGGTTTGCTGAGCACGGTTGAGAACCATGTTGGCGATAAGGTTCTTCCTGCAACGCACACTACACCTGATCCGATTCAATTGAATGAGTTGTTGAAACAGATGGTGGATGCAGGATGTACGCACGTGTTTATGGAAACGAGTTCACACGCGATCCATCAACACCGGATCGGCGGTTTGAAATATTCCGGAGGGATATTCACGAATATCACTCACGATCACCTGGACTACCATAAAACATTCGATGAGTATATCCGGGTGAAGAAAACGTTCTTTGACAGTTTGCCTTCTTCCGCATTTGCACTTTCAAACGCAGATGATAAACGAGGTGCGGTCATGTTGCAAAATACCCATGCACGCGCCTTATTCTATAGCCTGCGTACCATGGCAGATTTCAAGGGAAAGATCCTTGAAAATAACCTGACCGGCTTAGTGATGCTGATCGACGATACAGAAGTTCATTTCAGGTTGATCGGTGAATTCAATGCCTACAATCTGCTTGCTGTTTACGGAGCAGCGATCAGTCTCGGTGAAGAAAAGCCGGAAGTGTTGCGCTTTCTGAGTGTCTTGACTGGAGCTGAAGGAAGATTTGATTATATCGTTTCTTCTAAGCAAAGAGTGATCGGTATCGTGGATTATGCGCATACACCGGATGCCTTATTAAATGTGCTATCCACTATAAAGAATCTGAAAAAGGGAAATGAAAAGATCATAACAGTTGTTGGCTGCGGTGGCGATAGGGATATAACAAAGAGACCATTGATGGCTGAAGTCGCGGCCGAGCATAGTGACAAGTTGATCCTTACTTCTGATAATCCCCGCAGTGAGGATCCTGAACAGATACTAAGAGATATGGAGGCGGGATTGAATTCGGCTGCAAAAAGAAAAACGATTTCGATTGCCGATCGAAAGGAAGCTATCAAGACAGCGATTCAGTTCAGTAAGGAAGAAGACATTCTATTGATCGCGGGAAAAGGACATGAGAAGTATCAGGAAATAAAGGGAGTGAAAACTCCTTTCGATGATAAACAGGTTTTGAAAGAATTTTTCCAGCTATTGGAAAAGTGATGAAGGATAATAAAAAGATTAACACGGACGGTTACCAAAAGCCAAGTAACAACACACCATGCTGTACCACTTAACGGACTGGTTGATTGAGATGGGTGTTAAATTCCCGGGGAGTGCATTGTTTCAATTCATCACTTCCCGGGTGTTACTGGCTATTATTTTTTCACTGTTGATCTCAGCCGTATTTGGAAAGAAGTTGATCAATTATCTCCTGTACAAGCAGGTTGGAGAAACTGTAAGAGATCTTGGATTGGCTGGTGAACAACAGAAAAAAGGTACCCCAACGATGGGTGGATTCATCATCATCCTTGCCATACTAGTACCGACCTTATTGCTCGCCGATTTGAGTAAAGCTTATATCCGGCTGATGATTTTCGCAACGGTTTGGTTGGGACTAATTGGATTTATCGATGACTACCTAAAGTTGAGGGCAAAGCGGATCGCACAGCAAACAGGTGTGCCTTACCGCAAGGGCGATAAAGATGGATTGGCAGGATGGTTTAAAATACTTGGACAGGTTGTGCTGGGACTTGTTGTTGCGTTAGTTCTTGTATTTAATCCGAATACGAGGGTTTGGAGGGAATATATTGGTGAAGTAAAACCAGGTGATACCACAATCATAACGGTACAATTTGATGGAAAGGACAAGCATTTTGTTGAAGCAAATGAACCGATCACAACGATCCCATTTGTAAAGACACATGAGTTCAACTATTCCAAACTTTTGCCTCTTGCAATAAGAGGATCCACCTGGGTGCTTTATTCGATTATAGTAATTCTGATCATTACGGCTGTATCAAATGGCGCAAATATCACAGATGGATTGGATGGGCTTTGTACGGGTACCAGTGCGTTGGTCGGTGTATGTCTCGGCATATTCGCCTATGCCAGCGGTAACCTGCGGTTTGCAGAATACCTGAACATCATGTATATCCCAAATCTTGGGGAGCTGTCCATATTCATTGGCGCAATGATCGGCGCTTGTGTAGGGTTTCTATGGTATAATACATTTCCTGCGCAGGTATTTATGGGAGATACAGGCAGCCTGACATTAGGAGGGATCATCGCGGCTTTGGCAATAATTGTAAGAAAAGAATTATTGATCCCAATTTTCTGCGGAGTCTTCCTGGTAGAAAACCTGAGTGTGATCATACAGGTTACCTATTTCAAATACACGAAGAAAAAATTTGGGGAAGGAAGAAGAATTTTTCTGATGAGCCCGCTTCATCATCATTATCAGAAGCTGGGTTATCACGAGGCGAAGATTGTTACGCGGTTTTGGATAGTTACGATCATGTGTGTTGTGCTTGCGATAGTAACGTTGAAAATAAGGTAATGTGATAATGTGATGATGTGATAATGAAAGGCAGGTCTCTGAAATCAAGTTATGTATTTAATTATCACATTATCACATTATCACATTATCAAATTGATTAATGAAAAACCCGAGAAAGGAATTGTGGTGCAGTAAAAGTTCAAACTACTGAAGAACCCCCTTAATCCGGGCTTCGTCCGCCAGACTTTAGTCGGCGGAACTTATGAATGCGAAATAGTGTATGGCTAAAAGACTGGTCATATTAGGTGGAGGTGAAAGTGGATTGGGTGCTGCGATACTGGGCAAACAAAAAGGATACGAAGTATTTGTATCTGATTCGGGTGAGATAAAAGAGCAATACAGAAAGCGGTTTGAGCAAAACAATATAGCGTTTGAAGCGGGCAGGCATAGTGACGAGAAAATATTCAATGCAGATGAAGTGATGAAAAGTCCGGGAATACCGGAAAAGAATGAGTTGGTAAAGAAGATAAGGGAGAAAGGAATACCGATCATCAGCGAGATCGAGCTCGCATACCGGTACAAAGGCAGTAGTAAGATCATTGGCATAACGGGAAGCAATGGAAAGACGACAACCACAGCGTTGACCTTTCATATCTGCGAGAAAGCAGGATTGGATTGCGCCCTGGTAGGAAATATCGGTTATTCATTTGCGAGGCAGGTAGCAGAAGATCCGAAAGGATTGTATGTGGCAGAGATCAGCAGTTTTCAATTGGATGATATCAAGGAATTCAGATCTGATATCGCCATCCTCACCAATATCACAGAAGACCACCTGGACAGGTACTCGTACAACTTTGAAAACTACATCGACAGTAAGTTCAAGATCGTGAAGAACCAGACCGAAAATGATTTTTTTATTTACTGTGAAGATGATCCGGTCACTATGCAATACATCAATCGGTATTCCATAAAATCTAACCCATTACCATTCACAATGAACAAAGAACTAAACCGCGGGGCCTTTATTAAGAACGGGCAAATGACCATAACGGCTGGCGATGAGAAAATGCAAATGAGTATTTATGATTTCGCCCTAAAGGGTAAGCATAATCAATACAACACTATGGCAGCAGGAATTGCGGCATCAACCCTTGGCTTGCGCAAGGAAAAGATCAGGGAGGCCATTGAAAGTTTTGAAAGCCTTGCCCACCGGATGGAACCGGTTTCAACGGTTAGAGGAGTTGAATTTATCAATGATAGCAAGGCTACTAATGTGAACAGCACCTGGTACGCATTGGAAAGCATGACCAAGCCTACCATATTAATTCTAGGTGGAGTGGACAAAGGAAATGATTATTCATTGCTGAGGGACCTGGTTAGAACCAAGGTGAAAGCGTTGGTATGTATGGGAGTTGATAATCGCAAGATCCATGAAGCATTTCAAAATGATGTGCAGGTTATTGTGAATACAGGCAGTGCACAAGAAGCGGTCTTCTCTGCATTTCGACTCGCTAACAAAGGCGATGTGGTATTGCTGAGCCCGGCTTGTGCAAGTTTTGATTTGTTTAAGAATTATGAAGATAGAGGAGATCAGTTTAAGAAAGCAGTAAGGGAATTGTAGTCGGGAGTGGGGTTCCCGATCAAGTCGGGAATGACGGAGTCTGGAGTCCGAAGTGCTCGCAGCTCGTAGCTCAAAGCACATAGCTAAGAAAAAATGAGGTTTTTTAAAGATATAGGATTCGACGAATTGAGTGCATCGGGTAATGTCAGCACAAACCTTTTGAACAAAACAAAAGGTGATAAAGTCATCTGGGCTTTAGTGATCGTATTGGCATTGATCTCCATGCTCGTGGTTTATAGTTCAACCGGATTATTGGCCTATCGCTTCAATAAAGGAAACACCGAGATCTATTTATTCAAGCAGGTTGTTTTCATTGCATTGGGAATGGCCATCATCTATTTTAGCCACCGTGTGAATTATACCCTGTATTCCAGGGTGGCCCGTATCCTTTTTATTATTTCTATCCCATTGTTAATTTATACTTTGTTTTTTGGTGTGAAGTTGAATGAGGGAAGCCGTTGGATCCGTCTTCCGATCATCAATCTTACTTTTCAAACATCTGATCTGGCAAAGCTGGCCCTGTTCATGTATATCAGCCGCTTGTTAAGCAGGAAGCAACAAGTGATTAAAGATTTCAGAAAAGGATTTGTTCCTATAATAGTACCCGTAATTATCATTTGCGTGCTGATCGCACCCGCAAATCTTTCTACCACTTTATTGATAGCAGCAACAAGTTTGCTTTTAATGTTTATCGGTAGAGTAAATACCAAATACTTATTGCTGACCATTGGAACCGCTCTCGTTCCATTACTCATCCTGATCGCCATTTCAATGGTGTATTATGATAAAGAAGAAGGAAAAACAAAGGACTTACCAGGAATATTTGAAACTGGAAGATTCCCGACCTGGATCAAAAGGGTGCAAAGCTTCCTATATGAAAGCAAGGATGTAGACAAAGAAGAAAATTACCAGATCAACCAGTCAAAAATTGCCATTGCGAAAGGCGGGGTACTGGGACTGGGTCCGGGTAATAGTGAGCAAAGAAATTTCCTTCCGCATCCTTATTCAGATTTCATTTTCGCAATAATCATTGAAGAATATGGTATCGTCGGAGGATTCGTGATCATGTTTATTTATCTGTTATTCCTTTTCCGATGTATTCGTTTATTCCAAAAATGTCCCTATGCTTTTGGTGCATTCCTGGCATTGGGATTAAGTTTTACGCTGGTAATACAGGCATTGATCAATATGGCAGTGAATGTGAATCTCTTTCCGGTAACCGGAGTCACGCTACCATTGATCAGTATGGGAGGAAGTTCGTTCCTGTTTACCTGTTTGTCGATCGGAATCATATTGAGTGTGGCGAGGAATGTGGAGCAGGAAAAGCAAAAGCTAGCCGTGAATCGTGAATCGTGAATCGTCAAATGGTGAACCTGCCTACCGGCAGGCAGGTGGCCAATAGTGAATAGTAAATAAATGAAAAATGACAGAATCAAGATAATACTAGCAGGTGGCGGAACGGGCGGTCATATTTTTCCTGCGATCGCGATTGCCAATGCTTTGAAAAAAAAAGATCCATCAATTGAGATCCTTTTTGTTGGCGCGAAAGGGAAAATGGAAATGGAAAAGGTTCCGCAAGCAGGATACGAGATAAAGGGAATTGATATCGCGGGTTTCAATAGGAGTTCTTTGATAAAAAACTTTGCATTGCCATTCAAGCTGATAAAAAGTTTTTTCCAGGTGAGGAGGATCATTAAGGATTTTAAACCTGATGCTGTAGTTGGTGTGGGAGGTTATTCCAGCTTCCCGGTGTTGAGATATGCGCAGGCTAAAGGAATTCCAAGTTTCATCCATGAGTCGAATTCCTTCGCAGGTAAATCCAATATCCTTCTTGGCAAAAAAGCAACGAAAATATTTGTGGCGAGTGATGGAATGGAAAAATTCTTTCCATCCAATAAGATCAGGTTAACGGGTAACCCGGTACGAAACAATATCGTGAAAAGTAGTATGAGCAGGGAAGAAGGAATAGAGTTCTTTGAATTGGACCCATCACGAAAAACAGTTTTCGTAACAGGTGGAAGCCTTGGCGCAAAAGGGATCAATGAAGCTATTGCCGCAGGAATTGATCTGTTTATTCAAAATGATGTTCAATTGATCTGGCAAACAGGCAAACCCTTTTTGCAGAATGCAAAAGAAGCAGCTAAAGGAAAGAAGGGGATATGGGTTGGAGATTTCATTTCGAAAATGGAAGCCGCCTTTGCGGCAGCGGATCTTGTAGTGTCGAGATCGGGCGCAATGTCCATTGCTGAATTATGCGTAGTAAAGAAGCCGGTGGTGTTTGTTCCCTTTCCTTTCGCAGCAGAAGATCACCAGACTGTGAATGCAAGAAACCTGGTCGATAAGAATGCAGGATTGATGGTAAAAGATGATTCTGCCAAGGAGAAACTCGTACCAACGGTGATTGGCCTGATCAGGAATGATGACACAAGGGAATTATTGAAAGAAAATATAGGAAAGCTGGCCATTACAAATGCAGATGAAGTGATTGCAGGAGAGATACTGGCAGCAGTTGCGAAATAGCAGATAAGAATGAGTAATGATAAGAATATAGGAAATAAGATTTATTTCATCGGGATTGGAGGAATAGGGATGAGTGCATTAGCTCGTTATTTCAGGTTTCATGGAAAGGAGGTGAGTGGTTATGATAAAACTGAAACTCCTCTTACAAATGAATTGATCAGTGAAGGAATTCCAGTTCACTATGAAGATAATCCGAACCTTATACCAAAAGATGCAGATCTCATAGTTTATACACCGGCAATACCAGCAGATCATAGGGAATTGCAATATTACCGGGAACATAAATATAGACTGTTGAAGAGAAGCGAAGTGTTAGGATTGATCACCAGTAGTTCTTTTAATATCTGTGTTGCGGGTACTCATGGAAAAACAACGATTAGTACGATGATCGCACATATCCTTCGGCATAGCGGTTATGGTTGCAATGCTTTCCTTGGTGGAATAGCAGTTAATTATAACAGCAACTTCTGGAGCGATAAACGCAATGTATGTGTGGTTGAAGCAGATGAGTATGATAGAAGTTTTTTGAAACTAAACCCGGATATCGCTGTGATCACTGCGATGGATGCGGACCACCTGGATATTTATGGTACTGCCGAAGCAATGGAAGAAGCATTCATCGGCTTTACGCAAAAAATTAAATCCGGTGGACTACTGATCAGCAAATTCGGTTTGTCACGGGATAAGGAACTGGGCGGAACAAAAAGGATACGCTACAGTTTACAGAATGAAAAAGGCGATGCGTTTGCAAAGAATATCCGGATGAGCAGGGGTGGTTATGAGTACGATGTGGCGAAGAAGGATTGGATAATCAAGGGCGTTCGCCTGAATATGGGCGGAATGCATAATGTGGAGAATTCGGTTGCCGCAATTTCCGTTGCGCAGGAGTTAGGAATAGAAAATGAAAAGATAAAAGCAGCCGTTGAGGCATTCCGTGGAGTGAAGAGAAGGTTTGAATACATTATAAGAAAGGATGATCTGGTTTTTATAGATGATTATGCGCACCATCCTGAAGAATTGAGAGCATTGATTAGCGGCGCAAAAGCTCTTTTCAGTGGAATGAAGTGTACGGTGGTTTTTCAACCGCACTTGTATACGAGAACCAGGGATTTGGTGGATGGATTTGCTGAAAGCCTCGGATTGGCTGATGAAGTTTTTCTGTTACCAATCTATCCGGCTAGGGAATTACCGATAGCAGGGGTGACAAGTGAAATGATTGAAGGAAAGATAAAGAATGCTAAAGTGGCTACTGTTTCAAAAGAGGAATTATTAAAGCGATTGTCGGAGAAAGTAAAGAATGAAAATGGAATTGAATTATTTATCACGGCAGGGGCAGGAGATATAGATGCAATGCTTCCTGCTATAAAAAATGTTTTAGAAAAGAAATAATTAAAGCAACAAGCTTACTACCCATTAAATATGAAGGATAAAAGCAATATTCTGAAAATGCTGTTGGTCTGTTTCTGGTTACTTGCCGGAGCAGGTAGCATTGTATTGCTCATTTCTGCGATTAAAGAAAAGAAAGGCAAGGATTGCCAGGGATTCGAAATCACCCTTAAAGGAAATCCCGAACACCATTTTCTCGATGAAAATGACATCCAGCAAATAATAACTGCGAAAGGTACCTCTGCAATTAAAGGAAGATCAGTCAGGAATTTCGATTTGAGTCGATTGGAAAAAACATTAGAAAAGAACATTTGGATAAAAGATGCAGAATTGTTCTTCGATAATAACCAGGTATTGCAGGTGAGGATATGGCAAAGAGCACCCATTGCAAGAATATTTACTGAAGGAGGAAAAAGCTTCTATATCGATTCAAACTCGATAAAGCTTCCCTTGTCGGATAAAATTTCAATTCGCTTACCTGTATTTACTGGTTTCCCATCTGAGAAAGAAAGTTTCAGCAGAAAAGACAGTTCCTTGCTCTGTGATATTAAAAAGGTTTCTTCTTTTCTACTGAAGAATCAATTCTGGATGGCACAGATCACACAGGTCGAAATAGATCCTTCGCGTCAATTTGAAATGATCCCAATGATTGGAAACCACGTGATCGAATTCGGGAATGGAGATGAGGTTGAAGCCAAATTCTCGAAGTTGATGATTTTCTACCGCCAGGTATTAGCGAGAACTGGAATGGATCGCTACTCCCGTTTGAAAATTCAATATGCCAGGCAGGTGATCGGCGTAAAGCGAGAAGGAACATTCAGCAGGCTTGATTCAATCCAGGCAGCGCGTTCAGTTGAGCAACTCATTGCATCTATAAATAAGAATGAAAGTAATTCAGTTAGTTCAAGTTTAAGTACCAAGAGCTTTTCCGTTGCTGATTCCATTTCCAACAATTCTTTGAAAGACCACCGGCCCTCTGAATCAAAATCCAATGATATTAAATCCCAGCGTAGTACAGATGCGTTGGCGAAAAAAGGAGTCATTCAATTATCAAAAGCAATAAAAAACTAGACTAAACCGGTTTACAACTAAAAACAGATAAACTATGAACAGCGAACAACCCATTATCGTCGGACTTGATATCGGAACGACGAAAATTGCTGCGATTGCAGGCCGTAAGAACGAATTCGGCAAACTGGAGATCATTGGATTCGGTCGCGCAAATTCTAACGGCGTAAAGCATGGCCAGGTGCTGAATATCGACGAAACGATCAAAGCAATCCAGTTGGCGCTGGATAACTGCTATGCCTCGAACCCTAATCTTGAGATAAGTGAAGTATATGTTGGTATTGCCGGCCATCATATCAAAAGCCTTCAAACAAGAGGAGATATTGTACGCCAGCGTACGGATGATGAGATCACTCAAATGGAGATTGATCAATTGATCGCTGACCAGTACAAAACTTATATCCCTGCGGGCGATCAAATCATCGATGTGATCCCTCAGGAGTTTACTGTGGATAATTTCCAGAACATTCCGAATCCAATTGGATATGGTGGTGTGAAAGTGGGAGCTAATTTCCATATCATCACCGGTGATAAGAACGCGATTCGCAATATTAACCGCGCAGTTGAAAAAAGTAATCTGAGAACAAAGGATCTCGTTTTGCAACCGCTGGCTTCTGCTGCTTCAGTTATGGGACAGGAAGATCTTGAAGCTGGTGTTGCAATTGTAGATATTGGTGGAGGTACAACTGATCTCGCTGTTTTTTATGAAGGAATACTAAAGCACACCGCAGTTATTCCTTTCGGCGGAGAGAATATTACCAATGATATCAAAACCGGACTCGGCGTTTTAAAAACCCAGGCGGAACAAATGAAGGTTCAGTTCGGTTCTGCATTGGCGAATGAAGCGAGAGCAAATGCATTCATCACGATTCCTGGTTTAAGAGGAATGCCAGCAAAAGAAATAAGCGTAAAGAATCTTGCCAATATCGTTCAGGCCAGGATGAGCGAGATCATGGATTTCGTAACCTATCATTTGAAACAGGTGGGATTGGATAACCGCATGTTGAATGGTGGTGTAGTGTTGACAGGTGGCGGTGCTCAATTGAAACATCTTATTCAATTGACAGAATATGTTACGGGCTTGAATGCAAGGATTGGATATCCGACTGAGCATCTGGCGCCAGGACATATCGAAGAACTAGCTAAGCCAACCTATTCAACCTGTCTCGGATTAATCCTTAAGGGCTACAGCGATTATGAACATAATCGCAAGCAATTCGAAAAAGGATTCAAGAAAGTTGAGGTGCCGGAATCACTCAAGAAAGCCGAAACAGTCGAAGAAACCATTGCTCAGGATGTTGTAAGTCCGGAAAAAGTTAGAAATAGAAAAGGACTGAAAGATTTTTGGGGAAAGTTCAAGGATGGAATTATTGATTTGTTTAAAGAAGAAGAAGATCATCATTTATAATTAAAAAGCAGTAACGCAAAGTCGAAATATCAAGAAAAACTCTCGAAGTGAGAGACAACTAAAAAAAAACTCATGATTCATTTTGATCTGCCTAAAGAAAAATCATCCATCATCAAAGTAATTGGTGTAGGAGGTGGGGGAAGCAATGCTGTAAACCACATGTTCGGTCAGTTGATCGAGGGAGTGAATTTTATTATTTGTAATACCGATGCGCAAGCATTATCGCAGAGCAAGGTTCCTAATAAAATTCAGTTGGGTCCTCATCTCACGCAAGGATTGGGTGCCGGTGCGAATCCCGAGATTGGCCGCCAGGCAACGGAAGAAAGTCTGGAAGAAATACGCCGTATTCTTGAAGTGAATACCAAAATGGCATTCATTACTGTGGGAATGGGTGGTGGAACGGGTACAGGTGGTGCTCCCATCATTTCGAAGATCTGTAAAGACCTCGGCATTCTTACAGTAGGAATTGTCACTACACCGTTTTCTTATGAAGGAAGAAGAAGGCAACAGCAGGCCGAAGAAGGAATTCAAATATTAAAACAGTATGTTGATACGCTGTTGGTGATCAGCAATGATAAATTGCGTCACCAGTTTGGTAATCTCAAGATGAAAGAAGCATTTGAGAAAGCCGATAATGTATTGGCGACTGCTGCGAAATGTATCACTGATGTGATCAATAGCACAGGGCAGATCAATGTAGACTTTGCGGATGTGTGCACAGTAATGAGAAAGGGTGGTGTTGCGATACTAGGCAGCGCAGCATCGGGTGGTGAGAATCGTGCTCAAAGAACAATTGAAGAAGCATTGAATTCACCATTACTTAACGACAACGATATCCGTGGTGCGAAATGGATACTTATAAATATCAATTCATCCGAGGGAGAGCATGAGTTTACTATGGATGAAGTTGAGATCATCCAGAATTATCTCTTAAGTCAGGCAGGGGAGAATACTGATATTATCCTGGGTATGGGATATGACAATCATCTCGAGGATAAGATCGGCATAACTCTTATTGCTACCGGATTTGAACATAAAGATCCATTTATGAAAAAACCGGTAAAGGAAGTTCCTCAAAAAGATGAAAAGATCGTGATGACATTGGATATGCGAAAAGAGGAACCGGCTCCCGTGAAACTCCATATTGGCGCGGAAAAGGAAGAGGAAGAGGAAAAAGCCATTGCGGAGATCATCGAACAACCAGCATTACCCATTCAACAGGATATAGTAATACCGTTAAAGGAAGAGCTGCAGCCAAGACTTGTGGAGAACGAACCGCAGGTGAATTCTCCCATCGTATTTTTTACCAATCACCCTGCAAGTGAAAAATCCACAGGATCCAATGGACCTGTGAACAAACAGGTGGATAAAATAGATGAAGAAGTAAGGACAGAATGGATACTTTCGTTGCCATCTGATAATGATGAGAAGAAGAAAGAGGTTGAATCTTCGAATAAGAAAACGGTAAAACCAGAAAATAATTCTCCGTCGTCTGCAGCGTCTGGAGGATACTTGGCCAAGCCATCCAATATTTATGCCGAGCCGGAATCAAATCAATCCTTCCCTGAACACTTGCCTGTGAAGGAACCTATCCTGAGTACGAATGCAAATCCAATAAAGGAAGAAGAACCTTCCCCTGACATGCAGCTTGTATTCAAGGATGAAATTCCAGCGGCGGATGAGCCTCGGGCCTATCCAA
>JGI10213J12805_10005265_pt1 | contig 17261 bp, 14 predicted proteins | sample WisNatreferecore_FD_12805 | JGI IMG/M metagenome (IMG submission 12805)
TGTCGCATTCATTCAACTCCTTAACTCCATTTTCCATGGCGAATTTGAAAATGTACTGCATCCCTGACCGTTTTCGCAAGAGTGAAAACCTCCACATTGCATTCTGGCTACTAAAAGACATCAGTTGGGCGATGTTATGGAGGCCTATTGGAGTAGCGATGCTTGCTCCTACATTAGTTTTGGCGATTATTATCACGATTAGAACAAGAAAACTTAAGTCCGAATTCTTTCACAACCTCGCCGTCGTATTCTGGATCACCGCTAATGGTTATTGGATGATCGCTGAATTCTTCTGGTCCGATCATGAGTATTTAAGATATTATACCGCCATTCCTTTTGTAACAGGAATAGTTTGCATTGCTTATTATTACCTGGTTGAATTACCAAAAGAAAAGAAAGGAGAGAAATTGGTTTCGATTACGATCGATGTGCCGGAAACGGTGGTACAATTGGCTAGTAGCGGCGACTAATGACCCCATTTTCGATTTACGATTTACAATTTACGATTTACGATTTCCATTGTTCGAAACCGAAGTTAGTTTTGGTCAACTAAATTGTAATAACGACACTTGCACCTCAAGAAATCGTAAATCGTAAATTGTAAATCGTAAATCTCACTACGCTGCCATCTTCTGCGAACTCACAATTACCAGCGGATCCTGTTTCAACAAATTGCTCATTGCCTTGAATAACTCAGGCAGCTCGTGGCGAAGGCGGATGGGATTTTCAAAAAATACCTCAACGCTCACTGCCCAAAACTCGTGGTAGTTTGTACCTGCATAGTCGCCGAGAATATTTTTTGCTCCTGTTTGCATTGATTCGAAGATCGGCCTTGCTACTTTAGAGAAGTTCTTGAATTCTTTTTTGAAATGTTTGTCCTCTTCAGTTTGGGTAATGAAGTTTACATAAGCTAACGCATGTCCCATTTCATGAAGACCTACGTTGCAATTAGGTGTTTGGCCGCGAAGACCTTTCTGGAAATTATCCCATGAAAGATAGATGCCGCTATGGTCCACATGACCCTGGAAAGGTCTTGAGTAGAATCCATAATGGTAGTCATCTTTCAAAACATAGATATCTCTAAAATAATTGAGGAGGAATTTGTCTAGTCCAAAAGTCAACTGCACTGCCGTTGCGCTGATAAGAATGGGCATTTCGGCGCTTTCATTCACTTCAATATAATGGAACCGCTTTGCCTTTCTGAAAAGGAAGGTGCGGAAGAGGAATTTTCTCTGCTCTTCCAGGCTTAAGCGCGTGTAAAACCTAAGCTGGGGGGCTATGATTGAATGATAAAAAGTTTCCTGGGCGAGGAAGAGCTTATACTGACGTCTTACATATAAACTGTTTATCCACCCACTTACTGGTCCGTGAAGAAGTATTATCCCGGAGACCACAATTAAAATGACCAAGATTTCCATAAGGCTCATTTGTCTTTTTGTGAATCAGGTACGATTCAAGCCTATGGTCTTGCAATGGAAAATGGACGTTCTAGGTCGGTCTTAAGGAAAGTGGAAAGTTATGGGTAGTTCAAAGGGAGGATATAGCCAGTTACAAAATATAAAGAAAAGTTTGAAAATGGAAGAGGGGGTTCAAAATAAAATGCCAGAAATTCTTAACCCCCTGGCGGAGTAATAATGAAATCCTTAGCCAAAGGGTCCTGGTTTAGGAGGATGCATAGCCCCTTATAAAGTTCAGGTAATTGATTTTGAAAGGTTTCAGGCCTTTCAAAAAAGTTCTCAACGCATACTGCCCAGAATTCATTGTAGTTGGTTGTCGCATAAGTGCCGAGGAAAACACTTCCATTCTTTTGAATATCATTGAATATCGGCCTGGCTATTTTTGAGAATTCATAGAACCTACCTCTGAATGCCGGGTCAAGGCCATCGTCAACCGAAAAGTTTACATAAGCGAGGGCATGGGCCATTTCATGAAGTCCTACATTGGAGCCATCCTTGTAATCTTCGAACTGCTTTGAGAAACTATCCCAGGAAAGATAAATACCATTATAATTCACATGACCCTCAAATGGCTGGGTGGAGAACCCGTAATGGTAGGACCTCTCCATAACATAGATGGTCTTAAAATGATCAAGTAGATAGTGTTCCAGTCCAAAGGTTAATTGAATGGCAGCCGCGCTAATAAGCAGTGGCATCCGTTCATCTGATTTTAGACCGACATATTCAAAGTTCTTGGATTGAATGAATTCTATCGTTCGCTTGAGAAACTCGACCTGCATGTCACCCGTAAGCTTACGATAATAAGGGTGACTGTACCGAAGAATCAAATCATACTCGGGGCCCTTTTTGGCAATCAGCTTTTTATATTTCTGTTGTTTATAATTCTCCCAAAGCAACCTGATTAATGGGGGCAGTACGGCGATAAGCACTATGATTATGATGATCCAGACAAGTTGGATCTGGTTGTCCTTGGGTTTTGAGGATTGAATTTGCCAGAGCTCAGGGGGAAGCAGTGCCCGAATACTGTCGGGCAAATCCTGTAATGAAGATACCGTAAACGTATCGGTGGGGGTCGATATAATTACACTATCCTGGGGCATCTATGCGGGTGAAAATACAGATTTTAGGCTCATTCTCTTTTCCGTTTTCCATTACATTTGCAACTCATTGAAAAATATATCGGGATGTATAGAACGCATACCTGTGGGGAATTGAACATGAGCCAGCTTGGTAAGGAAGTGACCCTTGCCGGCTGGGTGCAAACTATCCGCAAATTTGGTAGCATCAATTTCATTGACCTCAGAGATCGTTATGGAATTACTCAGTTATTATTTGGAGAAGAGCATAACCAGCAACTGGATCAGCAATCGCCCGGCCGGGAATATGTATTGCAGGCCAAAGGCATTGTTTCAGAAAGAAGCAGCAAGAATAAGAATATCCCAACCGGGGATATTGAAATAAAAGTGACTTCCTTCACGATTTTGAATAAATCGATAACTCCGCCTTTCACCATACAGGATGAAACCGATGGTGGAGATGATCTAAGGATGAAATACCGCTTCCTTGATTTGAGAAGAAATATGATTAAGAAGAATCTGGAATTGCGTTATGCGGTAAACCGTGCTGCAAGAAACTACCTCCATGAAAACAATTTCATGGACATCGAAACGCCCTTCCTGATTAAATCGACACCCGAAGGCGCAAGGGATTTTATTGTTCCATCGAGAATGAACTCCGGACAATTCTATGCCCTGCCCCAATCACCACAAACCTTCAAGCAATTGTTGATGGTAAGCGGTTACGATCGCTATTACCAGATCGTGAAATGTTTCCGGGATGAAGACCTGCGCGCCGATCGTCAACCTGAATTCACCCAGATCGACTGCGAAATGAGTTTCGTGGAGCAGGATGATGTGTTGAATATGTTTGAAGGGATGGTGAAATATATCTTCAAAGAAGTAAAGGGAATTGACTATAAAGAAAAGCTTCCCCGCATGAGTTGGGATGAAGCCATGTGGAATTATGGAAATGATAAGCCAGATATCCGTTACGACATGAAATTGCTGAATATAAAAACAGCATTCAATACGGATGAATCATTCAAGGCACAGGAAGGTTTATTGGCAGGAATTGAATTCAAAGTTTTCAATGACGCGGAAACAGTACTTGCCATCGCTGTTCCTAAAGCCAGCGAATACACGAGAAAGCAACTGGACGAATTGACCGAATGGGTAAAGCGTCCGCAGATCGGTATGCAGGGGCTGGTATATATAAAGTACAATACCGATGGTACCCTGAAAAGCAGCGTCGACAAATTCTTTACTGAAGATAAACTCAAGGCGATCGCAGAAGCTGCATCTTCAAAACCGGGTGATTTGATATTGATTCTTGCAGGTAAAGAAGAAAGAACCAGGAAGGCGATCAGCGAATTGCGTTTAGAGATCGCTGAAAGAATGGGATTACGGAAAAAGGATGAATTCAAACTTTTATGGGTACTTGATTTCCCCCTTTTTGAATATGATGTCGAGGAAAACCGTTGGGTGCCCAGGCATCATCCATTTACGTCTCCCAAGCCTTCCCAGATATCTACCATGGTTGACAATAGCCCGGTAATTTCAAATCCGGCTGAATACCTCAAGCATCCTTATGCAAACATCAAGGCAAATGCCTATGATATGGTATTAAATGGAAATGAAGTTGGAGGTGGATCAATCCGGATCTTCCAAAGAGAACTGCAGGAAAAAATGTTTGCGGCTCTTGCAATGAGCAAGGAAGAAGCCCTTCATAAATTCGGGTTCCTGCTCGGCGCATTTGAATATGGAGCGCCACCTCATGGAGGAATTGCATTTGGTTTTGATCGCCTCTGCGCTATTTTGGGTGGAAGCGAAATCATCCGTGATTTCATGGCATTTCCGAAGAACAATGCTGGTAGGGATGTAATGTTGGATGCACCAAGTTCCGTTGACGAGAAACAATTGAAGGAGCTTAAGATTAAGCTAAATCTATAAAACTAAGCTGACAGTTCAAACGAACGAGAGATTCCGAATCCACATGGGTTCGGAATCTTATTTTTGAGTCGGTTTAATTCTCATTTGTGAATAGTCACTCAACTCGATTATACAAGCGACTAAGGTTCCTGCTTGCTTTATCCCTCATTCTTTCTATTGGTATAATTGCATTGATGATATTGAAGGCAATTGCCTTACGTGTACCGCTGCTGGTACTCTATTACATTGTTGCCCTGGGTCCCAATTTAATGCATTCGATGTATTCATTTTCATTGTTGAATCGATACTATCCCGCCAAAGAAATACCCCGTTCATTTATAGTTCCATTTAATATTGTTTCATTTTTCTCCTGGGTCTGTTGCGCCGGCTTGTTTTTCGTCCTGGTGCTTGTACTACTTGGTATCGATGGAAACATTACCGCCTGGGACCCAATTGCAATCATTGTCTTGATCATGTTTTTCATACTTGTTCTGATCATTCCCTTCCAATTATTATCTTCTTACAGGGTAATAGGAATTATTCACGAAAATCAAAAGAAGAACTTGCTTGAAAGTTTCGATTAGTTTTTGTTGTATCCTCCCATCCGAATTATTTTCAGGACGGGAGGATACAGGCTAGGGGTTATCTATTGACATACACGTTTATTTGAGTTCCTGCAACCATTTTTTTGCACTTGCCCGAACTAGTTCTGTTAATTCTTTACCACCCCGAAATGCCAGCTTCCAATCTTTTGATTTTTTTTCATATACAGGATTAACAAAGACCTTAAGCTTGCCAACTTCCTTCAATTCGGCATTGAAATCAACGTCAGCCGTTATATCAAGAATCTCCTGAAGGCGCCTTTTAATCTGGACTTGTGGGTTTGGAGGAAAATCTGCATCTATCTTTTGCAGCTCTTTGTTATAATGCTCCCGGGATGCATCATTCATAGCCTGATTCTGTTTCAAAATTGACTGTATTCTCGGATTGTTTGGATCATCCAGCGCTTTTAATTCTTTCTTCCATTTTTCAATTGCAGCCGGCACTCCATTTCTTACTTTTGGATTTGGATGATTGACGTTAGATTCGGCAAGTTTTATTTGGTTTTCAATCATTGTTTTTTCTTGTGCACGGATTTCTTCGACAGAAGTCTCGATCAAATAGGGATCCTTGGGTTTGCGAAGTTTCCTATTATCCTCGTATCTGCGTTTAAACTCATCACTCGCCACGTACTTTTTTGCATGAGCTATCAACTCATTAGTAATGGCAATCCGATCGTTCTGGGCAATACTTTTTGCATTCTTAATGTAATATCCAAGATTGCCAGACTGAAGACTGGTGAACATAAAAGCTTTACCGTCTTCTAATGTAATACCCATTTGTTTCCATAAATCCTCTTCAAGTTTTTTCACTTTCCAGGCAAGGGTAACTATGCAAAGCAAAACTGCCAAAAAAAATACACAGATTGATTTGAATCCAACAATCAAAAACTTTTGATTTAATTTTTTCATTTTTTGAAATAGTTAAGGTTAAGAAGACAATAATTTTTAGTTGCTACAATCAGAGCCTTCCCCAATTAATCTTCCACATGCTCTATTTTCAATTTTAGTATAGCTTCTTCAATTGCCGGATTGTCCGGTGAAAGCTCCTTCCCATTTACCTGGGCATCGAACACAATTTTTTGTTTATTCCTTAAGCGCTCCTTGCAGATAAAGCTGTAAGTAGACACTGATTGAATAATATTTGTGATATCCCTGGCAGCCAACATGGCTTCATTCATTTTTTCAATTTGTTGAGGCGTCATCTTTGACGGATCTTTCGCTCCCTGGTTCGCGGCCATGAATTGCTCATACTTCTCCTTCATCTGCTGTTCCATTTTGGCTTGCAATGCGGGATCGTTGGCCATTGCCTCCATTCGTTTGACATCCATAAAACAAGTTGAATAAATGGCATAAACCGTCTTAGAAGGAGAAATAGTTTGTCCCTGGATATTCCAGGATTCCTCACCGTCCAATGGAAAGAATCCATGTAGCAAGGCTGTATCTTTCTGCTCGTTGCAGAAATCTAATTGAAGACTTGCGGGGTACGATTTCCAATTCCTGGTTCCGGTATAGGCTGCTGTTACATCGGGAGTCTTCATTTTAACCTCATCCAGATGAAATTTCATTTTCTGATCATCTGGTGAAAGCAGGGTCCATTTAAGAACACAATTTGAATCGGGGATAGCGCCAAATATGTTCTCGCCGGTCATCACAGCTGCCATAACAGTTCCCTCCTGGCTAATTTTTCCACGCGCATCCACATAGACCTTAAATTGATTAATCTTTAGAAAGTCCAGGAAACTATGTTCAAATTTCTGAGGATCCATTCCCAATAATTCCGCAGTGCGGAAGAGGCTCACGATCCACCGGATATTAAGCAGCACTTTGTAATCTCTTTCGCTTTTAGCCTTTGCGAGAAAGCGCATACCGGCATCAACAGATTTCGCCGCAACTTCTAAAGCCCCTGGAAAATTGGAAGTGGATAGCCCCATCAGCTGGTTCGCTCTAAGAAATTCAAACATTAATTGAGTTATAAACGGGAGCTTGGTTTCATCGTCCTGATATTTGTTCCAGACCTGCAATAACTTCTTCCCCAATCGATCCATGATTTTTTGAAAAGCATCGAACATCTCTTGTTCCATTGACCGGGCGGCGCTGGAATCATAGGACAGTCGATTTGCTTTTCTATAACCGAAATAAGCTATCACCTGCATTGCGCGAGCCAGATTTTCTCTTTCCTTTTCAGTCCATTTCATAAAAACAACACTGTCTCTCTTAAATGTAGCCTGACGGTCCTTATCGCAGGGATAGCAATAGTCAAAACCTTTGGAAGGAGGAGACGGCGATTCAGTGATTGGAGATTGGTCTTCAATAAAATTCAATACTTCGTTATATGCGCTAAGAATGAGAGGAGGAATTTCTTTGGTTGAACTATTTGAACCTCCCCTTCCATTTTCAACCGCCAGTTCTATGGAATTCTGGCCAAGTTTTTCATACCTGGAGTTCACTTCATCTATTGATTTATTAAGATGGTAAACAAATCCTGCCTGTAGAGGACCCTTAGGCGAACCAGTAATAAACCGGGCCAGTTCTGTTTTGCGTTGATCGATTCGTTTGAGCTCTTTTGTTAGTGCTATGAGAACATCCTGTTTCGGTGGCGTATTTACTTCTACCTTTCCTTTGGAGGGTTTGTAGGAAACTGTCTGGCCAGAGGGAATAAATACAGTCGTGTCATTCAGCTTTTTCCCCTTGTACCATAATAACTTAAAAGAGGTATCGATTATCTGGGCTTCACAATTCTGGCTGCAAAAGACAAATAGAATCAGGCACAACAATATATTTATGCGACGGGGCAACATAAGATTGGGGTTTGATAAATCACTTATCCGTATCTCTTCGCTAACCTTTCAGTATGCCTTTTTGGAAATTTGGATCTTCGGAGTGGTTAAAAGTAAAGCATAGGGCAGGGCATAACAATAGCATGATCGTTCTATAACGGTGATGCATTGGCAAAGACTTTATCTTGCAGGATCAGGAAATTTCAATGATACGCGGTTAGGTTCAGAAACTCAATGGAGAAAAAATCGAAGAATCAGAATATCATCAAACCGGCATTTACTTTCTACCATAAACTTTATTAATTGCCTCTGCCCGGTTTTGTACATGCAGCTTTTCATATATTTTGTGAATATGCTGGCGCACAGTATTAGTAGCAATATTTAACTTATCTCCTATTTCCTTATAAAAAAGACCGCGCGCTAAATGCTGAAGCACTTCATTCTCCCTTGCCGATAGCACATCGAAGTGTTCGGTTGATCCTGTGTTGCGCATCCGATCCAGCACTTTGCGTGCGATTTGTGCACTCATTGGGGAGCCTCCTTCCTTTAATTCAACCAGCGCATCACAGATCTTATCTACCGGAGTTTTTTTCAAGAGATATCCGCTTGCGCCAGCCATCAATGCGTCAAAAACCTTGTCATCATTCTCGTATATAGAATACATGATGAATTGGGTTTCGGGGCATTCAGTTTTTACTCTTCGCAAACATTCAATACCATCCATTCCAGGCAGGTTAATATCCATGATCACGATTTCGGGCTGCCATGCCGGTAATTCCTTAGTTGCTGTTTCGGCATTGCTAAAAGATGCAAGTACTTCAAATCTTGAGTCACCAGTCAACAGGTTTATCATTCCTTCCCGAACGTCTCTCACGTCTTCAACTATACAAGTCTTTATTGGCCGCATGGTATGAAAATAAATATTCTGATTATTTGAGCAATAGAACAATCGTTCTAAATTGTTTCATGATTATAATTTTTGTAAAGGAACTTTCAACCCAATAGTGAGACCTTTCCCATTGGTTATTATTAATTCCCCGCCAATTGATTCTATACGTCTCCGCATATTAATGAGTCCATTTCCGCCTGGATGAAGATCGAGCCCGACAACTGAAAATCCTTTGCCATTATCCCTAATATTGATCGACAAATGATCTGTTATACTTACCTGGAGTTCAACCCTGCTTGCACCGGAATGCTTTACCACATTATGAAGGCTTTCTTTTATTGTTAAGAAAATATTCCTCCTTACTTCACCACTCACAAAAATAGCAGGGATGGTTTCCGGAAAATCATCCAGACACTCAAGTTTATTCTCTTCGCAATATTCCTTTGCATAAGCTCGGGAATAAAGTAACAAATCCTCGAGCGTATCATTTTTTTCATTCATGGCCCAGATGATCTCATTCATGTTTTCAAACAGCTCACCTGAAATGTTGGCGATTTTCCCGATTTCCTTCTTAGCGATATCTGTGCCCGCATTCTGTTTTACTTTTTCACTGAGGAAGCGAATCGAAGTAAGACCTGCTCCCAGATCATCATGCATATCGCTGGCGATTCGTCTCCTTTCTTTTTCAATCGCCTGCCGCTTCTCGAGGACATGCTGTTGATTTTCCAGTTTTTTCCTGACATAACTTCTTACGATTAGTACTGAGATACCAATCGTTCCAATAATTATCAAGGCATTGAACCACCAGGTTTGCCACCAGGGCGGAAGAATTTCAAAGGAATATTTAGTTTCCGTATCAGGATATAATCCGTTTGGAAAATTTGCTTTGACATGGAATACATATTTGCCCGGCGCCAGATTGATAAACCTGATCATTGCTTCAGTAGATGGCTCACTCCAATCTTCAGTCTTGCTTCCTTCGAGCCGGTATCTGAAACGAGTTTGTCTTTCGTCCATAAAAGTGGGAGCCGCCCACTTAAACATCATATTATTTTGGTTGTATGAAATTCCAGGGTTATCAATAAGAACATCCATCGAATCTCTTCCTGCCCTTACCTCAGTGAGTAGGATATTTGCCCGGAAATTTTGGACCATGGTTTGCGACGATGGGCTAATCTTAATGACTCCCAAACCGGTCAATACCCAATATTCGCCACGCCTGTTGCTGTTAATCTTGATTACATTTTGATAAATATTATTGCCACGTGTGATATTCTCAACGACCCATTTATCATTTGTTAGTTGGATTTTATCCAAGCCTATTGGAGAGCAAGCCCAGATACTTCCTTGCTGATCTGCATGTAAATACAAAATACAATTATCAGAAAGTCCGCTTCGTGATGTTATCTGATGTTTTAAAGTTAGATTGAATTCCTTGTCAACTGCAAAACAAAATAAGCCGAGGTCACGCGTCCCGATCCATAGATTGCCACTTTTGTCCAGAGCAATTGATCGCGGGCCGTTTGGAACGATCGTATCGTAAACTTTCAGCAATTCGAAGTAATGATCGGGATTCTCAGGTAGTAACCGAAATAAAAAAAGCTTTTTTGCACGAGAGGTTATCCATAAATGTCCTTCAGGACTTGTATCAAACTGGTCGCCAAAATAGCCCAGGGGATAAGAAACTAGTTTATTGTTTGATAAAGCGACATTGATCTTGTCATTGGAAAACAATAAGTTTCCGTACCCATCTGGTAAAGGAAAGTTGACTGTTGGGACACCTTGCATGGAGTCCCTGTAAGTCCTGAGCAATCGCGGATTAATTGTGTTTTTGTTTTCCCCTTCAAAATGATATAATTCAAAATAACCGGTGAGAAAATTCTTGTTTGTTCCTGGAATAAATCTGGATATCCACGGGGAACTGTTGTTAATCAAATACTCTTTTGACCCAGCTGGATACTGCATGATAAGTTTTTGCTGAAACTGATCTACAAACCAAACCGTATCGGTTCGGCTGTCAGTGTACACATCGGATGCAATGAATCCAGGTTTGATTTGAGGATAAAATTCAAATTGCGGATTTGATAGTTTGCTGATTCCAGTTTGGTCATTGACAAACCACATTATTTTTTCCTTATCCTGAAATAAGGAATACTGCCGGTTTACCGCTAAACCGTTTTCTACTGTATAGAGCTTTCCGCGGCCCTGCTGATCAATTTTATAAACACCGTCCCCTATTGCGAGCCACAAATTCTGCTGATCATCGAAGTAATGAGCATGTGCAATTTTATCCTTTGCCGATTGATATGGAAAAGGAGGAAGAGAAAAGGAAATTTCTCCACGTTGCAGGGCCGATTTGTCCACGCTTTTTAATCCTTCATTTGTACAAACCAGGATATCCTTTTGCGGAGACTGAATAACTTCATAAACTTCGGGAGGTTTTTTACTGATACAAGTTTTGCTCGTGTTTAGATCATGGACAACCAGATAGGAAGGAGAAGGATAGGAACCAAAAGACGGATCTGTAACCATAAATATCTTACCATCGATCTCAGTGCCCCTGCTTAAATATTTGTTTATATCCCGCCCATTTCCTACTTCCATTATGATTTTTTCGAAGCGATTATTCTCAAGACGAAATAATCCTTCATCTGCCAGCACGTAATAAGAATTATTATTGGCTTTGATCAATTTATTAACGGTTGGACAAAACCCATCAACAGTATTAATATTTTTCAACCTTCCCCGCACGAGACAATGGATCCTATTCAGATTCGGCATGATCCAAATGGAATCGTCGCCCATCTCCATAATGTCATTGATAACATTGGCCGCCAATCCGTTTTCGATAGTGTAATTAGTAAAACGGGCACCGTCGAATACGCTTAATCCTCCGAAAGTAGCTATGTACAATCGGCCCTTACTGTCCTGGAACATTTGCCGGGCACGTGCACTGACGAGACCATCTTTGGGAGTATAATGGACAAAGGGATACTGCTGCGCAGTTAGGTAAATTGGTTCGAACAGCAGCTTAGCCAACACCAAAAAAGCAATCACACACCGCATATTTAAATATACTTATTTGTGACGAATGGATACGGATTGAGAATTAAGAATTTCTTTGAGTAGCCAAAAGGATCCTAAAAGAAAAGGCTGCTTGAAAGTTTCCATTAGTTTCTTAATTTGATTATAGTTTTTATCTTTTCAATTGTTCTAAACAAAATATTTGCATTCAGAAAACTATAACAAAGGATTGGCCCTGCGGATCAAATCAATCCTCTCAATTACGTTTATTCTCTTAGTAGGTATAATTGTCCTGATCTTAAGCCGGCAGGGGCTTAATTATTCATCCAGAGATACATATATGGTCATCCTGACCATTCTTGTTTTATTACCCATCATGCTGCATACTGCAATAGTTTATTCGATTAGTGTCAATTATTACCCTAATAAAGAGGTTCGAAAAAGACTTCGGATCGTATTCCAAATTGTTTCCGTCATTGCCTGGATCAGTTTTGCCCTTCTTGGTTTCGGTATTGTTGGTCTGCTAATTATGATATTCGAAGACGAACAACGGCGAACCACAATAAAGGAGAATGTTTACGGAATAATCATGCTTGTTGCCTACCTTTTACTTGTAATAAATATTCCCATTCAATTAATCGCCGGTTATCAGTTCGTCGCACGCATAAAGAAAAACCACACGTCCTTTTTGCTAAAAAGCTTCGAGTAGCCCTATATTTGATATCCTATGCCTTTACGCTGGAAAATATTTAAAGCCCTGGCCATACTTCAACTCATTTTTGTTACTTTCAAAACATTCACAGGTTTCGCAGCATTATTTTTTGCGGAGAAACTTTTCTATCCTATCCTTGATATTCTCACTTACGGGCTAATGCTGGCCTTTGTTACGCTGGGATTTACTGTGGTCAACTATAATTTCCCTGAAACACCGTTATCGATCAGCCGAAAAAGGTGGTTTAACTATCTTTTTCTCCTGAACTTTCTTCTGATTGCGGTGTTATTTGCTAAGGCAATAAGCGACTGGGGATGGGTTAATGTAATTACCGAGCGCGAATTTGTTAATTTGGGTACATCGAAAATTTACTATTACTTTCTTTTGTTTCATAGCACCCTGATTTTTCTGCTCCACTTATACTTTCTTTACTCAATGTACAGACTGCGGAAAGAAATCTACAGCAACAGCGAAGAGGCCTGGGTCAAGGAGTTCAAAGAAGAAACTACGAGCTGATTTCCCTGAATTTTGATCAGGCTTCGAAATTTTGTCCACCAGGGAGGGTAACGGCCTGAAATTTGAAGTTATTAAGGGTCTCCTTCACCAACTCCTGGCCTTGACCAACCGTATTGCTATTATTTAATCTCCTGTTTCGAAAAACCTCGTCATCCCCGTGGTATCATTCATGGTCTAATGACTAAGAACAACCAAGCCCCCAAGGTACCGTGCAGGACAAGCATGGACCTTCATCAAAAAAATGAAAACAATATGCGCAGATTAAATCCTATTTACCCTTTGTTTACAAGAATTCTTCTGGTATTTGTCTTAATTCTTTCTGCCTTTTCCTGCAAGAAAAATGGAAATAGCGTCGACTTTGACGCAGAGGAAAGAGTAGATCTGGCCTATGGAGGCGATCCCAGACAAAAGTTAGACCTCTACCTGCCGGATAACCGAAGCCAGATTACTACTAAACTCATCATCATTGTACACGGCGGAGGCTGGTCGGATGGAGATAAGAGGGATTTAAATGGATATGTAAGTGCAATACAGGCAAGACTTCCTGACTACGCAATTGCTAATGTCAATTACCGTCTGGCAAAGAATGGGCAAAACCTTTTCCCAGCACAGGAAGAAGACATTAAAAAAGCTGTAACATATTTAATGAATCATGCGGATAATTATGGATATCGTCAAAAGTATGTTTTGTTGGGTTTAAGCGCCGGTGCGCATCTCGCCCTATTGCATTCGTACAAGTATCCAGTGCCTTACCGGGCAAGCGCAGTGGTTTCATTTTTTGGACCCACAGATCTTTTTGTGTTGTACAATAATCCACCGGGAACATATACTCCAGTAATGCTACAAGCTGTTACGGGTACTACGCCAGCATTAAATCCTGGTCTCTATATGCAAAGCAGTCCAACCAACTTTGTAAATGCCCAAAGTTCTCCGACTCTCCTGCTACAGGGTGGCCAGGATCCGTTGGTACCTGTTTCACAGGCTCAATTGCTCAAAGCAAAGCTTGATGCCAATCATGTGCCTACCAGTTATGTTTTTTACGCGAATGAAGCACATGGATGGATAGGATCAAGTCTGGAAGACAGCTTTAACCAGATCAAAGCCTTTCTTGATGCGAATGTGAAATAAGAAATCGGAAGGTTTTTTTCTGCATAGTCTTTCTAACTATCCAGTCAACCCTGTCAACCTTTTCAACCTTATCAACCCTGTCAACCCTTTTGTTCTCCGTATACAAAGAAGAAGTATCCTGCACCAATTATGATAATTGCGAAGACGCCGATCCATGCGGCAACTCCAGGCCGTTGGTCCTTCCCATCCTCTATATTTTGCTCGGAGCGATTGATATAGTCGTAAATACCTGGATAACCAGGATTTGATTTACTCAATTTTTTGAAACGACCCAATGCACGTGAATAATAAGATTTCTCAAAAAAACCGATAGCCTTATTAAATTCAAGTGTTGCCTTGCTTTGATGAGGTTTCACATCTGCTTCCAATAAAAATTCCCTGAGTACGAGCGTAGGAATCGCAAAATTCAATCCAGGTGCCAGCGTACGCGCATTGTCTTCAAGACTTCCAAAAGTAGTAATTCCAATCACCTCTCCTTTTTCATTGCAAACGGGCCCGCCGCTGTTTCCATGATTGATGTTCGCATCCATTTGGATCACCGGCCAGCCCTTGATTGATTTTTTCAGGGCACTGATGATTCCCTTGGTTAAAGTAGGTTCGAGAACTGTTTGTTCTGAAAGAAATTCATTGTTAGTGACCGCGGCAGGAAAGCCATAAACATAAACTTCACGTCCAACCTGTACTTCCTCGGAGGATGATATACTGATTGTAGGAAATTCCTTATCTCCGTTCATCTTCAAAATGGCCAGGTCCTTGCCAGGCATGGATTGACCCATGACCTTTATTTCTGCAGGAATATCTTTAATGATGGTGCCCGGATTTTTTTTCTCTTCGGTTACCAGCACAAAGACATCTTTCTTCAGGTTCTCCAATGTGATCGGCATGATCTGGGAATACACGTTGGCAAAAGTTCTGAAAAGTGTACTCCTTTGCTGATCGGAAAATTTTACCGCCCATGCAGATTCGATTGCCTTGATATTTGCTTCCGTAATCTCGCGGAATGCTGACAGGATGAATCGGCGTTTGGTATAAGCATCATCTTCATCCACTACATGGCAATTGGTGACAACATATCCATCGCCGGTTATTATAAAACCAGTGCCTCTTGCGGATAATTTTTGTTGATGTCGGAAATAGTTAAAGGTGCTCTTGAAATAATTCTTGGCGTTGTTGTTGAACTCACGTAAAACAATATCCAACTGCTGCTCTGAACTCAAGCTTCCACTATCTGAAGTGATTCGTTGGATCGAATCCAATAATCTGTTAAAAGCTGAATTGTTTATAGTTACCTGGCTTACGTTCACTGTTGCGGAAATATCGGTGCGGATCATCACAACCGCTGCCCTGTTCCTGCTGTATTGTTGTGCAACCGTAAGTTCCTGGGCCGTAGCGCTTCCGAAGTAAGCCAGCCAGCAAAGGCCAATCAAACCCCTCAAACCTATTTTCATACTATTGGACATGTAGTCTAAATGCTAAAAAACGTAAACTTATTGTAGTATTGTCTGCAAAAATAGGTGATGCGGCCAGAACAGACTCCACTTGCGGAAAGATTAAGGCCTGTTAAATTAGATGATCTCGTTGGGCAGGAGCATCTTACCGGTAAATCCAGCATATTAAGAACCAGCATTGAAAATGGTAAAGTTCCCTCGATGATCCTTTGGGGACCGCCGGGTAGCGGAAAGACCACTATCGCGCATATCATTGCCAACACACTTAAAGTTCCATTTTATACGCTAAGTGCGATCAGCAGCGGCGTGAAGGAAGTTCGTGAAGTGATTGAGCAGGCGAAATCACAAGATGGAGTTATTCTGTTCATCGATGAGATCCATCGCTTCAACAAAGGACAACAGGATGCCATGCTCGGCGCTGTTGAAAAAGGAATCATCACCCTGATCGGCGCAACAACGGAAAATCCATCCTTCGAAGTAAATAGCGCTTTGCTCAGTCGAACCCTGGTTTATGTATTGAAGCCTTTGCAGGAAAAAGACATGATTCAATTATTGAATCATGCATTAGAAACAGATCTCATTCTTAAAGAAAAAAATATTGAGCTAAAAGAAACGGCCGCAATGATCAATTTATCCGGAGGAGATGCGAGAAAATTGCTAAACCTTCTGGAGATCGTTGTGAATTCTGAATTAAAGGGAAAACAAAAACTTGTAATCACGGATGAACTGGTAATGGATGTCGCTCAAAAAAGAATTGCGCTTTATGATAAAAGTGGAGAGCAGCATTATGATATCATCTCAGCATTCATAAAATCCATTCGTGGAAGCGATCCTAACGCCGCAGTTTATTGGTTGGCGCGAATGATCGAGGGTGGTGAAGATGTAAAATTCATAGCAAGAAGATTGGTAATTCTCGCCAGTGAAGACATTGGCAATGCAAACCCGACTGCATTGGTATTGGCGAATTCAACCTTCGAAGCGGTGAATAAGATCGGTTATCCTGAATCAAGTCTTATTCTATCGCAGTGTGCAATCTACCTCGCATCCTCACCCAAAAGCAATGCTTCTACTGTTGCAATTGGAGCCGCAATGGCTGCAGTTAAACAACACGGTGATCAGCCCGTGCCCTTGCATATTCGTAATGCCCCAACGCGATTAATGAAAAATCTCGATTACGGAAAAGGCTATCAATACTCGCATGACTACGAAAACAATTTCTCGCAGCAGGAATACCTACCAGCCATTCTCTCAGACAACAAATTCTATGATCCCGGAAAAAATCCTCGGGAAGAAGAGCTTCGAAAATTTTTGAAATCTTTGTGGGGCGAGAAGTACAACTATTAAACCCCCTGTCCCCCTAAAGGGGGAACCCAGGTCAATCATTTTTCATTAAACTCTATCAAGCCTCAATTATAAAAAGAAAAACTCCGTCAGAACAATTCATCAAACGAAGTCTTTGTTTTTAGTTAGTATGATTGACCTAAGTTCCCCCTTTAGGGGGACAGGGGGTTTGGTTTAGGGAGTATACAGTAAGGGAAAAAACTGCCCTTCCATCTTATTTCCTTTTGGTACTGCTGGCACTCCTTCCAGTAATGGATGATCATCATCAGAGCGCACGCCATCTGCAAAGACATTGATCACGAATGCGCGCCGTGGTTGTTGGCTTTTATTTTCTCCGGACCCGTGAAGCGTTAAAGAATGATGGAATATCGCTTCACCTG
>JGI10213J12805_10089551_pt1 | contig 17023 bp, 15 predicted proteins | sample WisNatreferecore_FD_12805 | JGI IMG/M metagenome (IMG submission 12805)
TTTGAAATATTTTAAAATATCCTTCTATAACAAATAATGTTGGATTTTTTCATTATCGTTAGAATTTTGGAAGAGATGGAACAAACAACAAGTAGACTAGAGCTTACAAATTATTTGGTTGCCCTTTTCAAAAATACTTCATCAGAACTCATTGATAAAATAATCTATCTTATTCAGGGAAAAATTAGACCCGATTACGAAGGAATTGAAATGGGAATAGCTGAAAAAATGATTATTCGCATAATTTCACAATTATCAAATATTTCAAGCGAAGAGGTTTACCACAAATATCGCGAAATAGGTGATCTAGGAAGTGTTGCAGAAACAATTTTAAATAACAAGGTCCAGACAACACTTTTTAATGAAAAGGTTACTATTGAAAGGATTTATTTAATTTTCGACAAGATATCCAAAACTACTGGTAAGGGATCTCAGGAAATAAAATTAAAATTATTTGCAAGTCTTTTCAATGATTCATCGCCGAAAGAATGCAAATATATCATAAGATTTGCACTAGGAACATTACGTCTTGGAATAGCTGATAGTGCAATTATGGATGCATTAGCTTTAGCGTATACATCAGATAAAAAAAATAGAAAAGTTTTAGAAAGCGCTTATAATGTCTCAAGCGATTTGGGGAGGGTTTCCAAGATTCTAGCAAAACAAGGAATACAAGCAGTTTCTGCAATTAAGATTGAATTATTTATACCGATTCGACCAATGCTTGCAGAAAGAGTTCAAACTAGCAAAGAGGCTCTTGAAAAAGTTTCTGGTAAGGGTGCAGTAGAGTTTAAGCTCGATGGTGAAAGAGTACAAATTCATAGAAAAGATAAGAAGGTTCAGATATTTTCAAGGAGCCTAGAAAACATAACTCACTATTATCCGGATGTAGCTGAAGCTTCTAGGACCATTGCCTTAAGTAATTTTATCATTGAGGCTGAGGTGGTTGCGATCAATAAGTATACAGAAGAGTTTCTTCCTTTTCAAGAACTTATGCATAGACGTCGGAAATATGACATTGCAAAGAATGTTGAAGATTATCCTGTTTCTGTAAATGTCTTTGATATTCTTTGGGCTTCGGGAAGAGATAAAACAAATCTTACCTACACAGGACGAAGGGAGTTGTTAAAGGATCTTATTACTAATTCAGTGGATCGAAGATTAACGGTCATACAGCAGAAGATTGTGACCAGAGTAGAACAACTTGAAAAATTTATGGCTGAATCGATAGAACATGGTTGTGAAGGCCTAGTGATGAAGCAGACCAATAGTCCTTATAGAGCTGGAGCAAGAGGATTCGCATGGATAAAAATCAAGAGAGAATATAGAAGTGAATTAGTCGATAGTTTGGATCTAGTTATCATTGGTGGATCTTATGGAAGAGGTAGAAGAGTAGGGAGATATGGTGCATTACTACTTGGAGTGTACGATAGGAATGAAAATGTTTTCAAAAGTGTATGTAAAGTAGGAAGTGGGTTTACAGATCAAGTCCTTGCAGAGTTGTTTAAAGAGCTAGGAAAATACATGATACCAAAGAAGCATCCACGAGTTTATTCAAAACTAGAAATGGATACTTGGTTTATACCAACAATAGTAATCGAAATTATAGCATCAGAGATAACATTAAGTCCTGAATATGATGCTGGCATGGATTCTATTAGAAAAGGATTTGGGTTGTCACTAAGATTTCCGAAATTTACCAACAAAATACGACTTGATAAAAATCCACAAGACATAACAGATGAATCTGAGCTAATTGAAATGTACAGAAAACAAAGAAACATAAAGTTGTAATTAGGTAATAATTTTATTACTCAAGAATACCTATTCATTGTTAATTGGCTGGCTTTGCATTGACAACTAATTTAAAATTATTCAAAATATCTTTACACCTATTTCTTATAGTGACTTCAGTAACACCAGCAAAATTGGAAACATCAATTTGAAGTAAATTTACTCCTAGCAATACCGAAGCAAGATAGATATATGCAGCTGCCAATCCGTTTGGCGCTTTGCCATCCGAAAAGAAATTATTATTTGTTTTTTGTGCAATTTCGAGTGCTAATCTCTCAATTTTTGTGTCTATTTTTGCAATATTAGCAAGTTTTGAAATATAGTTGTCTATTGCAAACATCGAAGGAACTGATGGAGATTGAGAATATGAAAGTGATATGGTATTCGAATTCGGATCTGTGTCTAAATCTGCGTGTTCTGAATCGTTTGATGGTGAAGCTGATCTTCCGCTATTTTTTGATTCATTTATCTTATTCATTTCCATGACCATAGACCTATAATATCTAGAAGCCAGTTTTACGCTTGACTTGTCAAATTCTGATATTCCTGCAGCTTGAACAATTTCTTCTATCGATCTAACAACGCCACATCTTTTGCAAGCCAAATAAATAGTCGCCGATGCTATACATATTATAGATTTTCCCTTCGCTCTACTGTTATTTTCAAAATTACGATAAATCATTGAGGCAGTTTCAGTTATTGTTTTTCTAAGACTGAGAACGGAGCATATTTCGTTAATCTTTGAAAGTACATTTGATAGTCTTCTTTCTTTTGATGAATTAACTCTCAATCTACTATGCCATTTGCGAGATCTATTCATGAGTTCAATGTTTTGATAATCTATAGTTCGTCCACTATAATCTCTTGAACTATTTCCTATCTCCGTCCTCAATCCAAAATCATGAAGAGATAAACTGGTTGAACCACTTGCCCTTGTATTCTTGTTCCTTTCTTCAAAATCGGTTGAATTATTTTCGGGTCCATAATAGTCAACTTGTTCCATAACTACGCATCCGCATTTGTGACACACATATTCACCCTTACCATAGTCAAGAATAATTTTCGATTGACATTCAGGACATTGTGAACAATATTCCATAGACGTCATGTCCTTTTCCTCCTCATTCTGTCTCTTTTTTTTGAGGAGTTAAATTGATGATTCAGACTTCGGGATATGTACACAACTCCACCGATCGAATACTTTGAATTCACGGTTGGAATAACAGATGCGAATGGGGATTTGACCGAGCCTATTAATTCGATTATTTTTCCAACCTTAGTACCTCTATCATCCATTAATGACTGACCTATCAAGTTGTGGTTAATGTTTTCCTCAATTTTGACTACCAGTCTTCCACTCTTGGCTAAGTGGACAATTTCACCTATTTTCTCCATTATTAGTATTAAAACTAATGGATACTCATTATCATTTTAATCTGTCAATAAAATTTAGTTTCAAGATAAATAAAATCTGTTATATAGCTTCTGATGAATAAAATTGGTTTGAAAGGAACTAACTAATGCTTTTGCTGTCTTGTCTCATTCATCTTTTTTGCAATTTGAGTAACAACAGTTGACTTCTTCTCCCTTTTTGGGATCATGACATAACCTGACTTTACAAAAGATCTTCTAGGATGTCGCGCTTGATTATTAATATTTTCTTCAGAAAAATCTAATTCAAGAGTTTTTGAAGCGCCTATCAGCTCTTGCATTGTAGGATCATAAACAGAAATATTTTTTCCTACCTTTCGGCCTTTTTTTCGTGACAAATTTTTGTTAAAATAGTCTAACCATATTATCTGATGATCGTAATCTTTCATTAAGGTCAGTATATTTTTTCATATAATTAATCATTTTGATGCTATTGAGACCATACCTTCAATATAAGTTGACTGCGCATGATTGTCTTCGGTACGAATTCTTATGTCGATGACGATATTCAATTATTTTATATAACCAGAATTCATTACCAAAAATATCCCGCGGTAGCTCAGCCTGGTAGAGCTTTCGGCTGTAGTAGTTGGCAAATATTGCTAAACTCGTGAAACAGCCTATCGGGCTAACATTTGCAGCGACCGAAGAGTCGCAGGCTCAAACAGATTTGATATGACGCTCTTCTGGAGTAAATCCTGCCCGCGGGATACACTAGATTATGATAATGTAGTCCCAAAATTGAAATAAATGGAACATTTTATACCGATGAACATGTTTTGTATGTTATTGTTAAATTATCGGACCTGTGAAGCATTCGTGTTGAATAACCTTGAGCATCTTGAACCACACAACAAAGAATCTAATCATATAAGAGATTTTGTATTTGGGTTTGGTGACAGAGTAAATACCTCTTTGGGAATTGTTGCTGGAGTCAGAGGTGCAAACGGCTCAGCTGACTTTATAATATTAGCAGCCCTCGTGGGAATGTTTACTGGTGCAAAAGCAATGGCAGTACAAAATTATCTGGCAGTAAAATCTCAAAGAGAAATTTTAGAATCTGAAATAATAAGAGAGGAATTTGAGATAGAAGAATATCCTGAAAAAGAACGTTTAGAAATTGAAGAAATTTATCGTGCTAAAGAGTTTGACGAAGGTTTGTTAAATTTTTAAACTCCAAAGAAACTGATAATATGTTTGCGAATAAATTCAAAGTTTGTGTTTCTCTAGCATCGGATTCGGTTGATAACTTACTACCTATGATCGACATGGCCTTCCAAAGAGGAGCTGATTATGTAGAAATTAGATTTGATCATATCATATACAATGATATGGACTGCGCACTAGACATATGTAGAAAGATAAAAAATAGAGCGATTTTTACTTTGAGATCAAAGGATGAGGGTGGATTTTATGATGGAGACCATAGAGAGCAAATTTTACTATTGAAGAAAATGGGAAGAACGAAACCAATGTTACTTGATATAGATATCTCAATCATAAAAAAAGATACGGATTTCAGGAAATTTGTAAAGGATAATAAAATCCCAATTCTTGTATCATTTCATGACTTTAGAAAAACACCAAATGAATCATCACTTTTAAGAAAATTTGCAGATATGAGTAAATATAGTAAGTATGTCAAATTGGTTACTATGGCTAGAAATTCGAAAGATAATTTTAGAATACTTTCACTTTATGATAACAATATTAATGCAAATTTGATCGCTTTTGCGATGGGAGAACATGGGATTTCATCAAGAATATTATGCACTCTGTATGGAAATTCACCGTTTACCTATGCGTCTTTAGATAATGCCTTGGCTCCAGGACAACTTGACATTGGCATAATGAAAAAAATATACGATAGAATTGATAAGAATTTGAAAAATAAATGAGTAAAGAGTTTAAAACATACTGCATAATTGGCGATCCCATAGAGCATTCATTATCTCCTGCAATTCATAACGCTGCTTTTAATACATTGGGGTTAAATTGTAGCTATATTGCATTCAGGGTTCAAGAAACCCAATTGAAAAATTCTCTGGATTCTTTACGAGCTATAAACATTGGTGGCTTTAACGTAACCATGCCGCATAAGGTTAAGGTTCTTGATTATGTTGACCGCCATGATAAAACTGTTCAGTTGGTAGGAGCGGCAAATACGGTGAATAATGAAGATGGGAAATTTTGCTCATATAATACAGATATAAAAGGATTCATCAAACCATTACATAATCGAGAAGTCGATTTTAACGGATTTGAAGTATTTATTTTGGGGGCGGGAGGTGCAGCTAGAGCGGTCGTCGCCGCTTTGTCAGACGAAAAAGGTATTGCAAATCTCAATATTTATAACAGGAATACTGACCGATCAGTAAAATTATCAAATATGGTTAAAAAATTGGGACTAGATGCTACTATTATTTCCAATGATGATATTCAGAACATTGCTTCCAAGTGCAATCTCATTATAAACACTACCCCCCTTGGTATGAATAATGAAAAGAGTTTGATAAAGTCCACCAGTATAAGAAAAGATGCCATAGTATATGATATTGTATACAAACCAATAATTACCAATTTACTAGAAAATGCAAAAACTGTTGGTGCTGAAATAGTCTATGGTTATGAAATGTTACTTGAACAGGCAACTGAATCCTTCAAAATATGGCTTCAAATGGATCCCCCGATAGAGTCTATGAAAAAAGCGTTATTTGGAATGTTTGGAGAACCTACATGACTATAAAGGTAACTTCAACAGTTCATGGTGCCATATCGATAGTAAATGCTGTTGCATCTGGATTCGGTTCTGCAATGGGAATTTCTCTTAAGGTCAAAGTTGAAATAAATTCAAAGAAAGGTTGTGGAATAATTTTTCAAAAAGGCAGAGGAAGTGTCATGATAAAAAAGATAATTTATGACATACTCCAATCAAAGTATCTCAACAATAATCAATTATTAATTAATATCGATTCAGAGATACCCTCAGGTATAGGACTAAAAAGTTCAAGTGCAGTATCAAATGCAGTTGCTCTCGCGTGTAAATCACTTATGAATAGGGAGATCAATGATGATTTTGTTCTAAATAGTGCGATAGATGCATCTTTGTATGCAAAAACTACGATCACTGGTGCATATGATGACTCAGCTGCATGTTATTATGGAGGGTTTGTTACCACAGATAACTATAAGAGAAAAATCTTGAAAAGAGAAGATTCGCCAACTGATATAAACACTGTAATATATATACCAAATAACCAAAAAAGGGGAGACATCACCAAACTCAAATTGCTCTCGGATATTTATCTTGAAGCCTTTCAATTGGCTTATTCGGGACAATATTGGAAAGCTATGAAACTAAACGGAGTTTTGACATCATCCTTATTTTCAAATAGTTATAATATTACGAGAGTATGTCTAGAAAATGGTGCCTTGGCAGCGAGCATATCGGGAAACGGCCCTGCAATTGCTGCGGTAGTACATGAAGCCAAAGTCCAAAAAATCAAATCATTATTATCTAATTTAGACGGGAGGGTAATTGTTTCGCGCGCAAACAATCAGAAAGCATCAGCAGTGAGACAAGTTGGCTAAAATATTTATAACAAGATCCATATTAAATGGTAACGTTTCATGTCCGCCCAGTAAAAGCTATACGCACAGAGCAGTTTTCATTTCTTCTTTGGCGCATGGGACCTCACATATTATTAATCCTCTTATTTCAAGGGATACTATCGCAACAATTGACGCATGTAGAGCATTCGGAATAAAAATTAGAAAAAGAGGTAAGGAATTAATTATTTCTGGAAATGATACTCTAAAAGTTCCTGATAATGTTATCAATGTAGAGAACTCTGGCACAACAATGCGTTTCGTTACTGCTATTTCATCGTTATTAAAAGGAGGATATGTTGTAATCACAGGAGATGATAGTATAAGAAAAAGACCAATGGGACCACTCTTATTAGCCTTGAAACAACTTGGCATTAATAGTTTCTCTGCTAGAGAAAATGATAGAGCCCCTATTATTGTACAGGGAGGAAGGATTAGCGGAAAACAGGTTACTATTGATGGCTCAATATCAAGTCAGTTTATTTCGGGAATTCTAATTGCAGGAGTTTGTGCTGAGTCAGAAATTTGTCTTAGTGTAGTCGGAAAGCAAGTCTCAAAATCCTATATAGAATCCACGATTAATGTCATGTGTAAATTTGGTGCAGATATAAAGCATTCTAGAGATTATAAAAGATATAATATATTCAATAATGGATATGTGCCTGCTAAGTTTACTATACCAGGAGATTTTTCTACAGCTGCGTTGTTGCTCTCTGCAGGTACACTTGTAGGCAATCAGATAACTGTTCGTAACCTAGATTTTTCGTTACCACAAGGCGATTCAAAAATTCTTGAAATTCTGAAGAAAATCGGTGCAGTAACTAGTATAAATAAGAAAAATGGTACCGTGAAGACTATAGGAACAGAAGAACTTGATGGAGGAGAATTTGACCTTTCAGATACGCCAGACTTGCTTCCTGTTGTCGCTATTTTGTCTTTAAAGTCGAAAAATCCTGTAAGAATATATGGAGTTTCTCACACACGTTACAAAGAAACAGATAGATTAAGAATAATTGCATCTGAACTAAGAAAACTTGGAGTTAATACGAAGCTATTACCCGATGAAATTAGGATAATCTCACCAAAAAAACTAAAGAATGCCGTGCTTGATTCCCACAATGATCATAGGCTTTTCATGAGCTTTGTAATAGCGGCCATGATGACAGAAAAATCTGTTGTAGATGGAGTGGAATCAGTTGATGTTTCTTACCCTTCATTTGTGCAAGACATGAAAAGAATTGGTGCAAAATTAAGTTAGTTTTGATTTTATTTCCGTCTTCATGATTTTTGAATGTATATCTAATTAACATAAAGGCAATATATATGACACACAAATGGTATCAATATCAATAAAATGACTGGCAATATCTTGGGGGAGAAACTCACTTTATCTAGTTTTGGTGAAAGCCATGGAAGATGTATTGGGATGTTACTAGACGGCTGCCCTTCCGGACTTCCACTCTCCGAATCAGATCTTCAGACTGAGTTAGATAAACGCAAACCGGGACAATCTATAATCACAACGCAGAGAAAGGAGGAAGATAAAGTTGAAATATTGTCAGGAATTTTCAATGGTTATACAACTTCAGCTCCTATATGCGCGATAATATGGAATAAGGATTCAGATTCTAGACCGTACGAAGTGATTAAGAATACCCCACGACCAGGTCATGCAGATTATCCATCTTTCATAAAATATGGCGGATTTGCCGATTATAGAGGAAGTGGGAGATTTTCCGGAAGATTAACTGCAACTATGGTCATGGGCGGGGCAATTGCGCAAAAGCTCTTGAAGTACTCGTTAGGAATAGAAACTATCGCCTATACTATTCAGATAGGCAAAATTAGTTGCAATTCATTACCATATGAAGAGGCAAAACAAAATAGGTATACAAATGATGTCCGATGTCCCCATCCTGAAATTGCCGAAAAAATGAAAGCAATTATTATTGATGCGAGGAAAAATGGCGACTCACTTGGAGGAATTGTTGAATGTATATCCGTAGGATTGCCAGTAGGATTGGGAGAACCGATATTCTCCTCCATGGAATCTGATCTGAGTAAAGCATTATTTAGTATTCCATCGGTAAAAGCTATAGAATTCGGATCTGGTTTTTCGGGAACTAAGCTAAAAGGTTCTGAAAATAATGATGAGTATGCAATCTCTGTGGACAATAAAATAATAACGAAGACAAACAATTCTGGAGGAATTTTGGGAGGCTTAACTAATGGAATGCCATTAGTAATCAGAATTGGATTTAAACCAGCATCATCTATTGCAAAAAAACAAAAAACAGTAGATCTAGTTTCAAATTCTGAGCGTGAAATTGTTGTTCCTGGAAGGCATGACCCCTGTGTTGTTCCTCGAGCTGTACCTGTGGTTGAGTCATTAGTATCTTTGATTTTGGCTGACCACGCGATTAGATGGGCTCTTATCCCACCAGTGCTAGGCGATAGAAAAAAATGAGCAATGAAAACGAGCTCAAACTGGAAAAATTACGCGATGACATGCGACTTGTGACTGCAGACATAATAAGACTTGTGCAAAAAAGGATGAGTATTGCAAGGGAAATTGGAAACATCAAGGATAATCTTATGATGAAAATAGAAGACATTTCTGTTGAACAAGATATTGCAAGATATGTTCACGAATTGGGAACACAAATCGGCTTAAACAATGAGTTTATAGGTAGATTATTGAATTTATTATTTTTAGAGTCAATAAATCTTCAAAAAGCAAAAACCTCAAAAAAAGAAGCAAAGTTGGATCATATGGCCATGTTCTTGAAAGCAAAACAACTCGAGTCGGAAGGTAAGAAAATAATTCATTTGGAAGTTGGCGAACCTGATTATATTCCTCCAGTTAGTGTCAAACATGAATTACTGAAAACTTTCGAGAAAAAAAGATTTCATTACACTCAGACCAATGGAGTTCCTATGCTAAGAAACTTAATAGCACAAGAAAGATCAGTAAAGGAAGAAAATGTAATAATTACTCCTGGGGCAAGGTTTGGAGTATTTAGTGCAATGGTATCTAACGTATCAATTGGGGATGAACTAATCATTTCTGAACCGGCGTGGCCTGCTTACAGAGATTGTGCAAATTTTATTGGTGTAAAGGTTAAGGCAATCAGGACTAACGTAGAACAAAATTGGGATCTCGATTTGGATCAACTAGAACAGATGATTACTTCGAATACTAAAATGATAGTTCTAAATTCTCCGAACAATCCAACAGGAAAAATAGTTAGAGAAAGAGAGATTGACGCAATCCTCAAAATGGCTAGAAAAAATGACATATTTGTACTTAGTGACGAAGTATACTCAATGTATTCCTATATCCCGTATAAGAGCATTTTAGAGTTTGGATATGATAAGAGTATAATGGTATCTTCATTTTCAAAGAGTCATGCTATGACAGGCTTTAGAGTTGCGTATGCAATAAGTTCGAAGGATATAATAGATAGAATATCAAAAATTCAAGCAATAGCGATAACGAGTGTTGCAGAACCCATGCAGTATGCCGCTGTTGCAGCAATGAATAGTAACGTTACTAAGAATAAGGCTTTGATGAAGAAACGGCTAGATTTCATAAAAAGTGAATTAGAAAATTTACCTTGCGAATTCGTTAATCCAGATGGAGGTATGTACTATTTTGTGAGATTTAACAATGGCATAGATGTGAACAAGATAATATTCAACCTGTTAAACGAGGGGGTCGCTGTAGCTCCTGGAATTGGTTTTGGAGAAACATATTTTGATTTCATAAGAATTTCAGCTTGTCAACCAACGAAATTGCTAAATGATGGATTAAAAATACTAAAAAAAATTACGAATGTGTGATACAATGGTTACATCCGTAGCGATATTAGGAGTGGGTAAAATGGGTCTCTGGTTCTGTAACTATTTTTCAAAAAAAAATGACTTTAATGTATCATTGTATGATAAGAGAAAAATCAATTTAGATTTAAAAAAATATCCCTACAACATAACTGTCTGCAAATCCTTGGAGACATGTATTAGAAAAGCGGACATCGTGATTGTATGTGTACCAACTAGGATAACAATTGCCGTCGTTAATAAGTGCATACCTATAATGAAAAAAGGTGCTTGTATAGTAGAGATAACATCACTCAAGACCGATATCTTTGATTCTTTGTTGAAAATTCCAGATCATTTGGTACCGCTCTCAATTCATCCAATGTTTGGTCCAGGAGCCAAGCAGTTACGTGATACAAAAATACTGATTATACCGGTTAGGAACAGGAGGAAAGAGCAAAAATTAGTAAAATCTTTATTTAATGAAGCAAAAACAATAGTAATCAATAGTCCAAAATATCATGATTCATTAATGGCTGTAATACTAGGGATGGTTTATTACGTTAATTTGTTATTAGGTGTCACTCTAAGCAATGAAAAAATTACATTTTTAAAGAAATTCTCTGGACCTACTTTTTGTCTTCAAGCACTACTATTTGAAAGTATATTAACGGACAATTCGTCACTTATATCATCACTATTGGCAGATAACAAGGAATTATTAAAATATCTAAAAAAATTTAATGAGGAATCAATTAAATTATTCTCCATGTTAACCAAAAATAAAGTTGAGCTTGAAAAAAGAATTAATAAAATAAAGAAAAATTATACCAACAAGAGAAACATTGCATCATCATATGAAAAAATGTATTCAATATTAACCAAAATGAACAACAAGTGAATGAAAATATACTCCTACAGATACCAAGCCATGAAACAAAGGCTTCAATCATTGACTTGTTTATTATTGCAATAATTGGTATTAATCTTGTTTCGATACAAATAGAGTATTGATTTATGATAAAAAAAATTGTTACATATTTATGCTGCGTAAATAATTCATGCAAAAAGGAAAGATTAAACCTGGAATCATTTCTAGGAACGGAAGATGAATGCGTAGAAGGATTTCTTAGTTGCAAAATTTGTATGTCGAAATATCCCATAATTCAAGGTGTACCAATATTATTGGAAAATTTTCATAAATATGCATGTCAAGGAATTATTACATTTGGTAAGTGGATAGTAAATTCAAAATCATCTCAAATTAAGTCGTTTCTTAAATCAGAAGGAGCAAAAATTCATGGTCATACATATAATGATCTCTACGAAGAGAACGGTATTTGCTATAATTTTATCTGAACACTCATAATGGTTACCCTTCAGATGATAGATTATTGTCTCTATTGAAGAAGCAAATAAAACCTGATCACATATACAAGATGTTGACAGACGAAGACCTAAATTTGTGGAATTGGATTGGACATTGGTTGTTCCATAGGTTCAAGCACCATTGAATTGTCGAAAAAGTTATCATATGTCTTTGGAATAGATCTTTCATTTTCGTTCATATTAGAAGCAAGAAAAATAATGGACAATAGAAATAGAAGAAACATGGAATTTATTGTAGCAGATGCTACGAATCTTCCGTTTAAATCAAAATTCTTTCATAGTATAGTTGCCTTAAATGTTATTGATAGATTAGATTTCAACAAATTAATTATTTCCGTAAATAATTCTATCAAAAAGAATGGAAAATTGATATTAATTGATCCTTACCATTTTGTCGACTATAATGGTAAAGATAAATTTGATTCGAGCCAAATCAGGATAAAATTAGAAAAATTTGGATACAAAATAAATAATGAAGAGTCATATATCCCATGGATAATGAAAATAAATGAAAGGTCTTATCTGTTCTACTTTGTGGATTTTATAGAAGCAAAGAAAAATGATTAAAATTCTTTTGGAAATAATCAGTATAAATTTTTATGTAATTCAAGGCAACAGTGCTATCGACTAGTCAGACTGAGATTCAAATAGTTCTAAGCTTTTTTATTCTTGTTTCTTAGTGGATTTACAATAGCGTCCAGTGTACTTCCAATCAAGAAAAATGCCAGGGCGGTCAATGCAATCATAAGTCCAGGAGGAAAAATCCACCACCATATACCGCGTGACGCGGCATCTGCGGTGTTTGCATCACGGAGTATTTGTCCCCAAGTAGGTAATGACGGATCACCTAAACCGATAAAACTCAATGCAGCTTCGGTAAGTATTGCTGCAGGCACAGCGATTGCTATACTTGCAAATGTCAGTGGAAGTAGTTGTGGAATTATGTGTTTGAAAATTACCCTTAAATCTGACTGCCCCATTAGTTTAGCTGCCTCCACATACTGAAAATTACGCGTCTGTAATGCAATACTTCTAATTACTTTTGCAGTTCCCATCCAGCTAAAAATTAGTAGAAATCCAATTATTAGAAAGATGTTACGCCCATAAGTAATCGACAGAAGAATAAGGAGCGGCAAGGCTGGCAACGCATAAAATATATCATTGACTCGCATCATTGTTTCATCAGTTCTCTTTCCTCTATATCCAGCTACTACACCATAAACAAGTCCAATAGCTATTGAAAATATTGAAACAGTCAGTCCTATGAATAATGCTATGGGAATACCCCATACGATCCCAACAGCAAGATCTCTTCTCAAGTCATCGGTTCCTATGATGCCAAATACTTTACCTCCAAGAATTAAGCCAGCATCTTCCACACTACTGTTATTATCAAATAAAAAAAACCTTTCGGATATTTGATATGCTCCTTTAAGGACATTTGGTTTATTGGTATCTGAAAATATTACGACTTGTGGTTCGAGACCAGATATTGAATAATTAAACGAGCTTTGGTATTGGTTTAAAGCCTCTTTGATATTTTCGTTTGTAGAAAAAATTCTGTCTGAAAAAGTAGTGTTAATGCTATTTGCCGGAGGTAATGATGAATAATAAACAGTAAAAGTCTTGTTGTCAGGTCTGTTAATGTCAATTTGCAAAACGGGAGGAATATCACCATATTTTGCAGAGTAAAGAAACATAACGTCATCAGGAAAGCTATCGGCTTGCACATTGATTTCAAATCTATAGTTATCTACTCTAATCCCTTCTGATGATTCCGAAATAACTTTTGCGTCGTTCCTATCTAACGATAGATGCTCAAATTCTTTGGGTCCAAAAAAATTAGTCCAGGAAGGAGCTGCTGTTTTTGGATTATTAATCCAATAATCTGGATCATTCCACAAAAAATAGGATTCAATTGGGATGATTAATGGTGCGACTGCGCTCAATAACAATAGAAAACCAATAATTGATACTCCAACAATACCACGACCAGATCTTAATAGACCTAAGAATAATTTTTTTTGCAATAAATTAGTTACCTTTTACCCTAGGGTCCAATAGAGTATAAGAAATGTCGGTAATGAATATTGTTACCAAAAAAATTACTGTGGAGATAAAAGTGAGGCCAATTATAATTGGAACATCAAACTGTCCTATTGCATCATAATAGAGTTTTCCCATGCCGGGCCAATCAAAAACGGCCTCTAGTATAATTGCACCTCCAAAAGAAGCCGCCAAAGCTAATCCTACACCGGTAGCAATTGGGGGTCCGGCATTTCTCAACGCGTGTGAATATAAAATTTTTCGTCTGGAAATCCCCATTGTTCTTTTTGCATGAATAAAATCTTCATTCAAGATATTTATCAAGAAATATCTCACAATATACGCCACTCCACCAAATGAAACAATAATCAATGTAATTAGTGGCAGGGCCATATGATATAGCAGATCAAGAACATAGGTAGGGTCAGAAGGCGAAGAGAGAGGTGTTGCCCGAGCTGGGAATATATGTAATGCGAAGGCAAAGATTAGGATCATTAACATTGCTATCCACCATGCTGGAAAGCTGTTACTAAATATTGCGAATATTGAATTGAATTTGTCCGACCAGGATCCTTCTTTACCTGCGACATATGTACCAAGAAAAATACCAATAACAAAAGCGCATATTGTTGCTGTAGTAAATAACAAGAGAGTTTTTGGAACTTTTTCGAATATTATATCCCTTACATTAGATGACCCATAATCTGTTGTAAAAAAATGAGATTTTCCCAAATCAAAGGTCATTACACTAATAACTCTGTGAATTAATATCGAGGGATTCAACGAATCTTGATCCAAGCCAGAGGTTTTAGATCTAAACTGGATTTGGTTATTTATGTAAGATGATCTTTCAGCCGAGCTTTCAAATTTAAGTGTTCCTTGATTTACTTCATCTATCACCTGATTGCGTATAGCCTCTTTCTGTAGTTTATCGAAAGTGGAACCTAGTAGAATCACGGTGATAAACAAGGTTGCAAACAATACCAAAAACATATTAAATGAACGAAATAGTAAGGTTCTTCCTAGTCCCAATTGCTTTTACTTTATTATGTTATCAATATATCTTAATAAATGCATCATCTTCAATCAACTCATCTTCTGAAGGCCATAGCCAGATCTACTTCTTTGCACTCCAAACAAATTCGATTTAAGTTATTAAGTTAGTTTTTGACTATAGGGTTTGGAGCAGTTATAAAAATACCACTATAGATATCAGGTCTTAGAGCATAATTGCTCTTTACAAATAATTCAAATTCGTTTGGTCCAATAGACATTGCTTTAGTAGAGCTACCATTAATCGGAATCATGAAATTGCCCTTATCATCGATCCATTTACCCTCTCCTTGTGTTATGAGATGATTATCCTTATCAAAGATAAAATATGTTAAAGTTGCATTACTGTCATAGTTACCACCAATAGTTACATTACCTGAAATAGCTACTGGTAAACCCCTTGTAACTACTTTTGGTTGTTGAACCTTTTCAAATTTCGCTAATTTTGCAGTTTCATAAATAGACCAGTATCCTTTTGCAAATGGATAAGAATTATCTTTAAATGCCGTTAGGGATATTACTCTCCCTGTTGGATTGTAGTTCTTAATTTCATAAGGTCCATTACCAATTATTGCGTGGTTATGTTCTGTTATCCATTTTATACCTGCGTCATATCTTCTTATAGCTTCATCAACAGTAACTATACCCTTTAATGGGGCAGGTATGAATTGTTCTGTTTTCATTTTTTCCAGTTCTTGCCTAATAGCCTGTGCATGACTGGGTATTATCAAAGATAACCATTCAATGTTCTTGACAGTTGCTTCTGATCGTGAATACGCAAAGTTTCCGTTTTTTACCAATCTCTCTATTGCAGCATTAATTTCCCAAGGAGATGTTGCCCAAACCGAAGCAAATTCAGCAATTTCCTTCTTATCAAAATGCCAATAGTCAACGAATGATATGACATTACTGTCATTTAGAAACTTAGTACCACGAAGATATTTTAATGCAACTTGGGCCAGTGTGGCGTACTCCGGGTCATATGTAAGATCACTTGAATTAATCTTGGATGACCACTCATATAGAAAGTAAAGCGGATAAATTAGATCAGCCTTGTTCATAGGTTGACCATTTTGCCAGTTTGAATATACCATATGAAGGTTAACCTTACTTTTGGATGTATTTTTTCCAACCTCCTCCCATCTTTGGTTAAGCGGATTCCATGTTAGAGCATCATTATCTACAGCGAGTCTCTTTTCTGGTCCCATTGTAGTAATATTCGTCCATTCATTTCTCAAAGGAATCACTTCACCATTGTATGGATTTCTAGATGTAGCGGCATCATAGACTAATGAATGAATATCCCTACAATACAAATCATTACAGCCACCAACGCTATTCCATGCCCCTTGATAAATTTCCTTGACGCCAACGTTTATAGTACTTGCATTTTTAGCTGATCTTGCATTAATGAGAGACTTACTAGTAGAAATACCTGCGCCAAAATCATTTATTAGTCCTTTGATTGACGAGGATGCCGCATATGGATCAATATTTTGAGTTAGAAAAATTCTTACAGATTCCTGTATTCCTAAACTTAGTGCCTGCCGTAATAATTCATTTCGTTCCTCTTCAGAGGTGAAATTGGAAAATGCAATATTTTGTGTTATGTTATCAAGAGAAGAATTTTGATAGTTCCAAAAGGATGGATTTGCCCATCCAGGCATTTTACCAAAATATGGTGAGTACATTTGAGCTGCTGTAGAAGGATTATACCTTACAAATTGAGACGTTCCTCCGAAACCTTCGGTGTAGACTTGCCAGCTTAACTCCTGTGGATCTGTGCCATAGACTACGAGGTTTGCTTTATTTAAATCACCGTAGTCTCTTTGTACGGTAAAGCCAATATTTTCAAGTTGATTTGCAAGAATTTCACCCATAG
>JGI10213J12805_10013901_pt1 | contig 16997 bp, 15 predicted proteins | sample WisNatreferecore_FD_12805 | JGI IMG/M metagenome (IMG submission 12805)
CTATTTGAGAAGAAAGCGTATTATAGAGTTTCAAAGCGTTACCCTTTAAGAGTATCTTCATTGTAAATATGGAGCATCTTCCATATTAAAGATCTAAATATATATCGTTTCCCCTTACAATCACTTTATAGCTTGTTAGTTTTACACCTTGGAGATAATCTAACAGCTCTCCAGTCCTGATGTTATAATGCCATGAGTGTAACGGGCACTCGACTACCTCGCCTTCTACCCGACCTGGAGCTAAAGAACCATCTTGATGCCTGCATAATGCTTCAATTGCATAATACTTTCCATTTGCGTAAAATAATGCTATCCTAGTATTTTCTACAGTTATCTCCTTACCGCTATTTTCGTGAATTTCATCTTTGTGTGCTATTTTATGCAAGACCATTTTTCTCACTTTGTTTCCCTTATATAGTATTTTATGGTTTGGATAACTACAAACAAAAGGGTTTATATTGTTCTAATACTGGATGCTAAGCTGTAATTATTCAAACAGAATTTTTATACACTTCTTGTAAATGAGTTAATTTATCTATTTTTATATTCATAGCATAAAGACTGTATTTGGCAACATTGTAGTCGATATCACATGGTACTTTATATATTCTGGAATTCAGTTTACCATGGTTTTTGGTTATGAAGATAATTGATAGGAGTTGATTAGAGAATGATAAATCCATAACTTCAGGAGGGTGACCCTCTGCGCTCACGAGATTTACTACTCTTCCCTTTGCTAGCAAAATTATTTTTTTATTGCAGAAAGTGAAACAATCCACATCTGCTCTAAGGCTTATTGGTTTTTGATCTTCTTGATAAAGATAATTAATATCGATTTCGACATCGAAATGACCTGCATTGCATAAAATCGCACCGGACTTCATTTTTTTCATATGTTCTTTCCGTATAACTTTTGTTTGTCCTGTACATGTAATGAATATGTCACCAATATGCGCAACGTCAGACAATTTTTTTACAGCGAATCCATCCATGTGTGCTTCAAGTGCTCTAATATAATCTACTTCTGTTATTGTAACTATGGATCCTAGACCTCTTGCCCTACTCGCGACTCCTTTCCCTACCCAACCATAACCACATACTACTACGTTTTTTCCTGCAAGAAAAATTCCTGTTGCCCGCATCAGACCATCAACTGTACTCTGACCAGTACCATACCGATTATCAAATAGACGTTTCGAGTAAGCATCGTTTACAGCAATTACTGGATAAACCAGTTTATTTGTCATTTCAAGTACTTTTAACCGGTTTATGCCTGATGTTGTTTCTTCTGTTCCGCCCAATATATTTTTTATTTTGCGACTATTAGCTAATACATGTAACTCTGCACCATCGTCCGTAACGATATTTGGATTGAACTCTAGGACACTGTGAAGGGTCTCTTTGAACTCTTGATTAGTTTGTCCTCTCCATGCATATGTATTTACACCTTGTGAAGAAAGAAATGCTGCTATATCGTCCTGTGTAGAGAGAGGATTTGCCGAACATACAGCTATTTCTGCTCCCAGCTCTTTTGCCGCCATCAACAATACAGATGTTTCTTTAGTAATATGAAGACAAAGACCGAGATTGTAGCCTGCTAAGGGTTGTTTCTTTTGATTTTTAATCTTGATTCTCTCAAGTGTTTTCATATGCCTTTGTGCCCATTGAAATGATAATTCCCCTCGCTTAGATAATCCAATTTCGGCTACTTTGCTTGGCAATTAGGACAACGTAGGTATATAGAATGCATTATAGATAATAATTTTTAGTTTTAATAGACCTATTGTATGCTTACCTCTAAACTAGAAGAAGCAGCGGCTGGTCTATCTAGATAAGCTCATTTATAAATGAAAAATTTTGAGATATAGTAGTGAGCTTTAACCTGGAACGTAGCTTAATGTCTCAAAATCTCGCTTCTTTGGGTAGAACCTTACCTAACACTAAGAGTACTATAGTAACTAGTGCACTTCCTTATGCCAATGGTGAGATTCACTTAGGTCATATTGCTTCAACCTATCTGCCTGCAGACATTTTCACCCGATATTTAAGACTTGAAGGGAATGAAGTATATCATATATGCGCTTCAGACGATTATGGCACTCCAGTACTAATAAAGGCAGAAAAAGAGGACAAGACCCCTAGTGAGTACGTAAAGTTTTGGAAAGAGCGCGATGAAGCTGATTTTAAATCAATTGGGATATCCTTTGATTTCTTTTACAGTACCAGTGCTAAAGAGAATAAACAGTTCGTACAGTATGTTTTCAAAAAGCTGTTTGAGAAAGGACATATCTATGAGCAAGAAGTAGTCCAATTCTATTGTGAGCAAGATAAAAAATTTCTACCCGACAGGTATGTAGTAGGAGTTTGTCCTTATTGCCTGGCTGAAAATCAATATTCGGATATATGCGAAAGATGTGGAAGGGTCCCAGTGGAAATATTGAATCCGAAGTGCAGTATTTGTGGTCTTCCTCCGGTAAAAAGGACCAGCAACCATTATTTCTTTAGGCTTTCATTTTTTTCTGACGAATTAAAGAAATGGTTAACTAATAATGAGAATCTTCAGCTAGATATAGTAAAGTATGTACTAAATTGGATTAAAGAGGGCCTGACTGATTGGGATATAACAAGAGATCTTTCATGGGGAATTCCTGTGCCTCGTGACAATGCAAGTGGTAAAGTATTCTACGGATGGTTTGACAACCATCTTTGCTATATTTCAACGCTAGTTGCATTTATGCAGAATTTTAATCGAGATGCCAAAGAATTTTGGAATAGTTCAGAAATATATCATTTTATAGGAAAAGATATAGTCTATCCTCATTATTTATTCCTCCCTGCTATTCGCATGGGAATAGAAGAGGAGTACAAGCTTCCTGACTTTATGCCATGCCGAGGACATTTAATGCTTCAGAATCAGAAAATATCGAAAAGTCGAAACTGGTATATTAGTTTGAGCGACTTTATAGACAGCTTTAATGCAGATTACTTAAGATTTTACTTAGCTTCAATTACACCATATTCTCAGACAGATATTAATTTTGATTGGGATGACTTTTCAAAGAAGATAAATAATGAACTCATTGCAAATATAGGCAATTTCATAAATAGAACTCTTTCTTTTATATGTAAATCATTTGATGGCAAGGTTCCTAATCCGTTGAAATATGATGATGAAGATCAGCATCGAATATTATCAATTAAAATGATATCCAATGAGGTCGGCTCCTTGATATTGCAAAATGAGTTTGCCAAAGCACTAAGAAAAATTCTGATGTTCACAACTATGTTTAATCAGTACTTCCAGAAAAAGAAGCCATGGGCTAATAAAGAAGAAGCACGTACTACATTGTATATCTCTGTAAATGCTGTGAGATCATTGGCCATTGTATTACAACCATATATACCATTTTCAGCACAAAAAATCTGGCTACAGCTGGGATTCAAGGACAGTGTTAGTTTGCAAGGATGGAAGACTGTCTCGGAGATGAAAATTCGTCCTGGTCATATTCTTGGTAAGGTAGAGCCTGTATTCCATAAAATTGAAAGAAAAGAGATCGACGAGAAGAAATTAGAGTTGACAAGACGTAAAAATGAAAGATAACATCATTAGAGGTCTAATGATTGGCCGTTTTCAGCCATTCCATAAAGGACATTTCATGCTTGTTAAACAGATTCTTGAAGATTGTGATGAGATTATAATAGTTGTAGGCAGTGCACAATTGAATTACAAATTTACTGACCCGTTTACTGCGGGAGAGCGAATACTAATGATACAAAGGGCATTATTGGAATCAGACTTTGACCTGTCTAAGGTCTTTATCATACCACTTATTGATGACGATAATAATGCAAGATGGTTCTCGTACTTACTTTCAATGGTACCTTCTTTTGACATTTTATATTCTGGAAATGAGTTAGTCAGCGCTCTCGCCTCATCGAAAGTAAAGTTAACAATACCTCATTTTGTTAAGAAAAAACAATACAATGGTTCAAATATCCGTAATAGGATGTCGAGTGCAAAAAATTGGAAAGATCTTGTTCCTAAAGGAGTATCCACTATCATCGAAAAAATAAATGGTGTCAATCGCGTTAAGACAATGGCCTCTTATGATAAAATTGAGAGTTCCAAGTCAATACAGATGCTCGGGTATAGAGATGTTAAACAAGAACCTCTAAAAAGGGTCACCAGTGCAAATTAAAAAGTAGTTACATTGTACCGGTTCAACACAAGCGAAACGAATATTATAAATCCATATTCAGATATTCTAAGACGCAGAAGATGGCTAAACCTTTAAGGTCTTGCCCTATCTGCCCTAATTGTGGGTCAAGGAAATTTAAGATACTAGAAAAGTTTGAAGAATTTGTGATACTAATGTGCACAAGCTGTACTAATAGAATTAGAATCTGATTAGAACAAACGCACAGACATCATTTACATTTTGAAAGAGCATTCTCACTTCTATTAGAGACCAGTTATCAATCGGGTATAGTTTTATTTTCAATGATTAGCAAAATGATTTACATTTTTTGAATGTCTCTATTTGCCTTGGGCTGGCTCACATAATTCTAGCAAAACACCATTAAGGGATTTTGGATGAATAAAAATTATCCTTCTGCCATACGATCCGCCTCGCAATTGCCCTAAAATCTTCATCCCATTAGAGGAAGCCCTTGATAAGTCCTTTTCTATGTCATCGGCAGTTATAGCAATATGATGGATTCCTTCGCCATGCTCAGTGATAAACTTTTTAATTGTGCTGCTTTCTTCAGTCGGCTCCATCAATTCGATCCTAGTGTCTTCGAGCTGGATCATGGCAACCCTCACTTTCTCATTACTCACAACTTCTGTTTCCACATGATCCATTTTAAGTATTTTTTGATAATTTTTGACTGCTTCATTTACATCATTCACCGCTATTGCTATATGATCAACACGCATATCTCTATTTCAAACTAGGATTATTAGTATACAGCTATTAATATTGTTCTTTAAAATAGACATTCAATGGGGTTCTTACTGTATTAAAGAACTATAAGGACTACAGATCAATATCATAAAATTCAACTCTATCGATAATGATAGCCAATTATTTGGTAACGATTTGATGTATCAATATGGCAAATGTATAAAGGTCAAAGAAGCCCTGGCGAATATCATTTTTTATTTGCCTATGGCAGGCAGAGTAGGTCTAGTCGCTTCTTTTCTAAAACGATACCTTCGGTTCGTATACTCCAAAGACATTTTTAAACGAATTACTTATCTCACCTAACGTTGCATTGCTTTTTACAGCGTTGATGATATGTGGCATTAAGTTTTCGTCCTGTTTGTCGGCTGACTCTTGCAATATATTCAAAGCATTTTCTACTTTTATGTTGTCACGAGAATTCCTGAAATCCTTAAGCCTTGATATTTGTCTACGTTCTATCTCCTTATCTATGACATTCAATTTGGGTTCAATATCAATTGCATCTTGAAACTTGTTAACACCTACAATAATTCGCTTATTATCGTCAATTTCTTTTTTCATTTTATAGGCATTCTTTCTGATTTCCTCCTGGAAGAATCCTTTTTCTATTGCGGCCAGTGCTCCACCCATCCGATCGATCCGTCTGATGTATTTCTGAACCTCCTCTTCTATTCTACCTGTGAGATATTCAATGTAATAAGACCCCCCTAATGGATCGACAGTTTTAGTAACTCCTATTTCTGATGCTATTATTTGTTGAGTCCTGAGGGCCACTTTTACTGATTCTTCTGTAGGCAAAGCAAGAGCTTCATCTCTGGAGTTAGTATGTAGTGACTGGCAACCCCCTAGCACCGCCGCCAGAGCTTGGATAGTAACTCTAACTACATTGTTATCAACTTGCTGTGCTGTAAGAGATTCCCCACTTGTTTGAACATGAAATCTTAAATGCCATGACTTAGCATTCTTAGCCCGAAATCTATCCTTCATTATCCATGCGTACAGCCTTCTTGCTGCTCTGAATTTTGCTATTTCTTCAAAGAACTCCATTGTACAGCAGAAAAAAAATGATAAACGCGGAGCAAAATCATCTACTTTCAACCCTTTTTCTACACAGCTTTGAATATACTCTATTGAGTTAGCAAAAGTAAAGGCCAATTCCTGTATGGCGTTTGAACCAGCTTCGCGCATATGATAACCAGATATACTTATAGGATACCATTGTGGTACCTCCTTAACACAATATTCAATCATATCACGAATTAGCCTTAAGGATGGCTTTGGAGGATATATGTAAGTATTTCTTGCAATATATTCCTTCAAGATATCATTTTGAGTGGTACCTCGTATTTGCCTTGTGGATATATTCTGGCTATTTGCAACGCTGACGTACAGAGCAAGCAGAGTTGAAGCCGTAGAATTAATAGTCATCGAGGTACTAACCTTGTCCAGTGGGATACCATCAAAGCATGTCAGCATGTCTTTTAAAGAACTTATTGCTACTCCAGTTCTGCCCACTTCTCCCTCAGACTGTGGGTCATCCGAGTCTCGTCCTGTTTGTGTAGGTAGGTCAAATGCTAGTGATAATCCAGTCTGACCATGATCAAGCAAAAATTTGAATCTTCTATTGGTTTCCTCAGCACTTCCAAAGCCACTATATTGCCTCATTGTCCATAATCGCTCTCTATACATGTTTGGATATAATCCTCTTGTGTACGGAAATTTACCAGGCTCTTCATTGTCATCTGTCTTGGACAAGACCTTTTTAGAGTATAGTCTTTTTACATGGATGTCAGAATCTGTCTTTATAGAATCAGATGGCATAATCTTTTGCTCACCATGATATAGACCGTGTAAGTTCTTCAGCAGCTAGGAAAGGGTCTATCTTTTTATTGACAAGCTTGTCTACAAAATCATAATACTTACTATTTTGATCTAACATTGCAGAAGCTTTTTCTTCTATCATATTTAAAACCATATCTCTTAGTTCTAATTCCAACTTTTTCTTTTCCTTCTCCTTCTCCTTCTGATCTGTAGTCATCTCTTTAATCATTTTATCAATAGTTGCTGCAATTTCTTTAATTCCTTTGCCTGTCCTTGCCGACACTTTAAGAACAACAGGTTTCTTTTGGGTATCTCCTACAAAATCCAAGATAGAGTTGAACAATAGGCCTGCTCCTTCAAGATCGGCCTTATTTACTACATAAAGATCTCCAACCTCTGTCAACCCAGCCTTAACGTTCTGTATATTGTCTCCAGCATATGGCGTGTATAGTACAGCAGTTAAATCCACAACTCTCGAAATTTCGACCTGTGCCTGGCCTGCCCCTACGCTCTCTATTAATATGAGATCGTAACCTGCTGCATCCAATACTCTAACGATATTTCTCAGTGACTTAGAGATACCACCTATAGACCCCCTAGATGCAACGCTTCTCATAAACACTCTATCATCACTAGCAACACGTTGCATTCTTACCCTATCGCCCAAAATAGCCCCTCCAGAGACCGGACTAGTTGGATCTACCGCCAAGATCGCAACGCTATATCCTAGAGATTGAAATTGAGGGATTAATTTTCCTATTAGGGTACTTTTCCCAGCCCCAGCCGATCCTGTAAATCCGACAGTCTTTGCATTCCCTGTCTTGTTGAATATACCTTGAATAATCACTTGTGAATCAGCCTCATTATTATCTATAATTGAAATCGCTCTGGCAATTGATCTTTTGTCGCCTTGCAGCAGACCTTTGACTATACCTGATACTGCATCTGATATCATTATAAGGTCCAAATGTAATCGCTTGCTGTAGCTTATTAAGTTGTGGGTAAAGCGAGTATTGAAGAACCTGAGATTAAACTTATAAAAATGGGTCTCAAATAAGTATAATTAAATGCATTTTGGATTTTTCAGAGAGAAATCGACGACGTCTATAATAAAGATTTTAAAGCACAAAAAAGAATCAGCTTAGCAATGTCCGTACAGCAAGAACAGCAGCAAAAATATCAAAAGCCTATACGAGTCTTGGTTTCCAAACTAGGACTAGATGGTCATGATAGAGGAGCACTCGTAATATGCAGAGCTTTAAGAGATGCCGGGTTCGAAGTAATTTATTCAGGTCTCTTTTGCACCCCTGAGCAAGTTGCTAAAATAGCTGTTGACGAGGACGCTGACGTAGTTGCCATGAGCCTACTTAATGGAGCACATCTAACACTTTTTCCTAAGGTAGCAAAATTGTTAAGGGACAAGGGCGTTAATGATATACTGATTGTCGGTGGAGGAATTATACCAGAACACGACAAGAAGATCTTAGAACGTGAAGGAATAACCGGAAATTTCGGTCCGGGAACTCCATTATCTACCATAATAGACCACATCAATGAAAATTTGAAAAAAATTAGAGATAAATAAAACTTACTTATTACTATCAGAAGACGGCCAGATCATTTCACGCATTTCTTTGCCAATTTTTTCGATCTCGTGATCCTCTAATTCCTTAAGATATCTATTGAAAGAATTTTTTCCATCTTTTTTGTATACACTTAACCACTCATCCGCAAACTGACCTGATTGGATTTCTTTTAATACTTCTTTCATTTTTTGCTTGGCTGAAGTGTTAACTATGCGAGGTCCCCTGCTGAGCCCACCATATCTTGCTGTCTCACTAACTCGCTTATACATTCCAGAAATTCCATATCTTTGAATCAGATCCACAATAAGCTTTAATTCATGAAGACATTCGAAGTACGCAACCTCAGGCTGGTACCCGGATTCAATCAAAGTTTCAAATGCATTGATGACAAGGGCCTGACTACCCCCACACAAATCTACCTGTTCTCCAAACCAATCAGTTTCAACTTCCTCTTTGAATGTAGTTCGGATAACTCCCGGTCTGGTGCTTCCAATAGCTTTTGCCAATCCTAATAGCCTATCCCAGGCTTGTGTGGTTTTATCCTGGTATACAGCAACTAGAGATGGAGTCCCAAAGCCTTCCTGATATAATTCTCGAACTCTCTGACCAGGCCCTTTCGGCGCCACCATTATAACATCGATATCGTCTGGTGGACTGATCCATTTCCAGTGTATAGCAGCTCCATGGGAAAAGCTAAGAGCTTTACCCTTAGTCAAATAGCGGGCTATATATTTACGATATAAATCAGACTGTTCCATATCCGGAACAAGTAAGTGGATAATATCGCCCATTTCAGCGGCTCTATTTATCTCCATAACTTTTTGGCCTTCTGCTTGCGCCAAAGTCCAGCTTTTCCCTTCTTTACGTAAGCCTATTATAACATTAAGTCCTGAGTCTCTCATATTGTTTGCTTGAGCTTGACCTTGGATACCATAACCTATCACTGCAATTGTCTGGTCCTTTATAGGATCTATGGATACCTCATCGTCTAGCCATTTCTTCGCTTCCATAATGGTTGCTATCAAGAACACCCATATATCAGCATATAACAGTATGGTCAGTGGCTTAATGAATCCTACATAGGAATTTCAAAAGTATGAACCCTGGAATTTAATTTACAACAGGTAAAGACTGGAGAGGGTCGTAGCTTTAATTTTAATTGCTATTAAAAACATCACGATAGCGTATTGGCGTGTCATTCATAAAATTCCTTAGCTCAAACTCATCAGCATCGAATATTTATAAAACAAAAATCTTCCTTGTCAAAAAAGAAATCAAAATCTTCTGATTTACACATTGTGACTTTTCGGTTCAAGAGAAGAAATATCATAATACATCGAATTGATAACAGCATCTGTAAAATCAGATGTTGATAGTGTCCCTCCTACATCGATCGTTTTTTTATTTTTTTTCAATAGAGCTATTATGGCTTCTTCTATTTTTTGTCCTTCTTCAATAGCAATTTTGTCCCTTCTTTCATGGCCTAACCATTCAAGCATTAGTTTTGATGATAAAAGAATTGAGGAAGGGTTTGCAATATTCTTTCCAGCAATATCAAAGGCTGCTCCATGCACTGGTTCAAATAATCCAAACGTATTTCCAATATTAGCCGCTGGTCCCATTCCTATTGCTCCGGCAACTTGTGCTGCCTCGTCTGAAAGTATATCACCAAAAAGATTCGTAGTCAATATAACATCAAAATTATCAGGGTTCCTAATTAGATTCATTGCACAAGCGTCTACATATAGTTCTGTATATTCGATCTGTGGATAATTCCTAGATACAGCTCTACATGTTCTTGCAAATAATCCATCACTTTTTTGTAGAACATTGGCCTTATGAACGGCAACTACCTTTCCTTTTTTGTTACGCAATGTGGCTATTTTGAATGCATATTCAGCTATTCTACGAGATGCTTTTTCTGATGTCAACCGTAATGCTATAACTGAGTTCTCATCGACTTCAAACTCCCATCCCAAATATAGATCTTCAGTATTTTCTCTTACTATGACAAGATCTACATTATCTGATAAACCCTTAATATTTGGATACGACTTGGCCGGTCTAATATTTGCATAGAGATCGAACATTTGCCTAAGTACTAGGACAACATCGACAGCGCTCTCTCCTACAGGTCCCTTTAGGCAAGCGTCAGATTTTTTTATGATATCTAATGCATAATCTGGCATTGCTTTACCGAATTCATGTAGCGCTTTATCTCCTGCATCCACCTCGTGTATGTTGAATTTAGCTTCTGAGTTATCACTTATTGTTTCAAGTACCAACTTTGCACAATGCGCCAATTGAGGTCCTATACCGTCACCGCTCATCAAAGCTATGTTGTATTTGGGCAAATTTAGATATATACCCGTCTTTTGTTAATTCTTTGAATACAATACTTTTCTTAACATCACTTTATTGATGGCATCCATCATTGCTTGTACCGAGGCTACAACTACATCTTCTCCTGCTTTTCTAGCTGAGAAAACGTTTCCATTTTTATCCTCTACTTTCACAGATACTTCAGCCAAGGCATCAGAGCCCCCGGTAATGGAATCCAACTTGTATTCTCGAATCCTTATATTTGCCATTTCACCAGCAATTTTTTGAATTGCCTTTAATGCAGCGTCTACTGGCCCGACACCAATCTCAGAGGCGATCAAATCCTTGCCATCGGTATTTAGTCTTATAACTGCTGTCGGTATAATATTCATTCCTGTTACTATGTGAAAGTCATAGAGCTTAAACTTCTCTTCAAATCTGCTATTATGCATTACGTCTCCTGAAATCGAAAGTAACTCTGCAGTGCTTATCGACTTACCCTTGTCTGCCAGATTTTTTTGTCTTTCTACTATTTGGTGAAGCTGTTCGTCTGTAGGGTTTATACCAAAGTCTTCCAGCATCGCTCTTATACCATGAGTCCCTGCATGTTTTCCGGCCTGAAGCCATCTCTTTCTGCCGACCATTTCCGGATTAATCGGTTCATATGTGAGTGGGTTATTAATTATGCCATGTGTATGAATACCAGATTCATGTCCGAAAGCATTCTCACCAATAATAGCTTTGTTTGGTTGTACAATTATTCCCATTGTATTTGAAACAAACTTTGATGTCTCGTAAAGTAATTCTGTTTTGATATTGTTTCCCATGTTATACAAACATTGCAAAGCCATTACAAACTCTTCTAGAGAAGCATTACCTGCTCTTTCACCTAAACCATTTATTGTTACGTGTGCGCAGGTTGCTCCTACATTAACTCCAGCTATTGAATTGGCTACAGCTAATCCAAAATCATCGTGACAATGTAAGCTAATAGGAAGATTAATTTGCTGTTTCATGTGGCGAACAAGATGAGATATGTACTCTGGAGTTGCATACCCCACAGTATCTGGAATATCTATTCTATCGGCACCTGCTTCAACTACAGCATTAAAGACCTTGGTTAAAAACTCAAGGTCTGACCTCGTGGCATCCTCTGCGGAGAACTCTACCTCTAGCCCGTGATCTTTGGCATATTCAACAGCTGATATTGCTTTATGTAGTATTTGCTCGCGGCTCATTTTCAGTTTATATTGCATGTGAATATCAGACGTTGCAATGAATGTATGCACGTAATCTAAGTCGCAACCTATTATTGAGTCAATATCTTCATTGACAGCCCTAGCCAAACCGCAGATCTCTGCCTTCAATCCTTGCTTTTTAATATTTTTTATTGCTTGTTTTTCACCTTGTGAAACAATTGGAAATCCTGCTTCTATAGCATCTACACCTAATTGGTCAAGTCTAATAGCTATTTGCAATTTTTGTTCTGGGGTTATTGACACACCGGGAGATTGTTCTCCATCCCTTAAAGTAGTATCAAAGATTCTTACTTTATTCAATGTATTAGTCATTCACATGTCTTCACCCCTTGGTAGAGCTGAGACACCAGTTCTTGCTAACTGGATTATCCCAAAATGACTAACAAGGTTCTTAAATGCATCTATTTTGTCTGGTGTACCAGTAATTTCTACCATTATAGTATCTTTTGCAATGTCTAGTATATTTGCCCTGAATATGGAGGCATATGTAGTTATCTCCATCCTTGTGGTTGGATCTCCAGCCTTCATCTTTATTAGTGCTAGTTCTCTATAAACTGTCTTAGCGCTGTCAAGCACTCTAACATCAACAACATCAATTAACTTCCTAAGCTGTTTTACAAGTTGGTCTAATGTCTTTTCATCACTTTTTGTCGTAATAGTCATACGCGAAAGATCTATTTGCTCTGTTGAACCCACAGTGATGCTTTCGATGTTGAAACTTCTTGCTCTGAACAGGTTTGTTACCCTAAATAAAACTCCTGGCTTATTCTCTACTAACGCAGCTACTATATACCATGACTCAACAACTTCCTTTGATACCGAGTTTGCCGTTGTAATAGTTGTAGACATATATTGATCATGCTCCTGTAATCATATCTTTAAGGCCTGTGCCAGGTGCCACAAACGGATAGACGTCTTCTTCTGGGTCAATTGTAATATCAATTACTGTAGCCACTTGAACATTCAAGGCATTCTTAATGGCTTTTTCTAATTCATCCATAGACTGCGCTCTAATTCCCTGTGCACCATACGCCTGGGCTATTTTGACGTAATCAGGACAATTATGCTGATGTACGCCCATGTATCTTCTGTTGTAAAATGTTCTCTGCCATTGTGCTACCATACCTAACATGTAATTATTCATTAAGAAAACTATTACAGGTAGGTTGTCTAATACAGATACAGCAAGAGAGTTCTCGGTCATATTAAAAGAGCCGTCTCCTGCGATATCAATTACAGGAACATCAGGCCTGGCTGCTTTAGCTCCTATTGATGCTGGAAAACCAAATCCCATAGTACCCAATCCTGTAGAACTAAAAAATGTTCCAGGCGCTATAATATCAAAATGTAGAGATGTCCACATCTGACATTGGCCTACTTCTGTGGTTACAATTGCATCTGTAGGAAGCATTTCTCTTAGCTTTTTCAACGTTTTCTTTGCTGTAAGTTCTCTAGAATAATCCTTTATAGTATCAGCATAATAGTCGATAAGCTCCTTCCGACGTCTCAACCATGGATTATCTGCCTCTCTCTTTTTGACTATTTGTTTAGACAGCATTTTAACAGCGGTCCGAAGAGAAGATTTTACATCACCTACTACAGCAATATCGACATTCTTGTTCTTGCCAATTTCCGAAGGGTCAACGTCCATATGAATAATACTCATCCCTTTACCAAACTCATCGAACCTTCCTACTGACCTATCGGAGAACCTCGCACCTATAGCAAGAATACAATCTGCTTCAAGGATTATCTTGTTTGCTTCCGCATGTCCGTGCATTCCTATCGGTCCCATTGCAAGTGGATGATTTTCGGGAAAAGAACCTTTTCCTTTGAAGGTTGTCACTACTGGTGCCATCAACAGTTCTGCTAAAGCCTGCAACTCAGAGAATGCACCAGAAAGGATGACCCCACCTCCTGCCATAATTATGGGTTTTTCTGCTCTGAGCATTGTCTCTACAGCTTTTCCTAGTTGAGATATATCGGCATCTATAACGGGATTATAGCCTCTAACCTTGATAAGATCAGGAAATGTTACCTCAGCATTTGCCTGCTGCACATCTTTGGGAATATCGATAAGAACCGGGCCTGGTCTTCCGCTTTGGGCTATGTAGAAGGCCTTCTTTACTGTTTCAGGAATTTCAGATGCTTCCCTTGGCTGGAAAGCATATTTAGTACAGGGGTTTGCAACGCCTATTATATCAGTTTCCTGAAATGCATCCTTACCGATCATTGCTAAAGGTACTTGGCCGGTTATTGCAATCAAAGGTGAAGAATCGGCATGTGCTGTAGCAATTCCTGTTATCAGGTTAGTAGCACCTGGTCCTGATGTAGCAAAACAAATACCTGCTTTTCTTTTTATCCTTGCATATCCGTCAGCCATATGAGAAGCAGACTGTTCATGTCTAACCAAGATATGGCGTAAATGTGCATCAACCAAAGCATCGTATATAGGTAAGTTAGCGCCACCGGGTAGACCAAAGATTACCTGTACCCCTTCTTTTTCAAGCGCAGTTATAAGCGCTTTTGCACCAATCATTTCCAACTTTTGAATAGATCACCATTTTGTGTTGGTTTGAAAGAAACACATGCCATATACCCCCACAGCGAGTGTCTTAGCAGAGCAAACATAAGGCCCCTACATAAAAGTTGTCCAGCATATCAAACACACCCATAATTTGCTCACCACTATCACAAGGCATTGTTAATGAGCTTGGTGCAATGATACAACTAATAAAGATTTTGTCATCTTCAATCGTTCTCTTCTCTAATTATTGTTGCTGTATAGCATCCTGTTGCTCTACCTCTTTTTGTTTTTCTTTTATAAATTCCTCCTTGGCTTCTTCAACCTTTAAGTTCTTGTGTACTATAGATCTTACTGCTTTTATCATCGACACAGGATATTCCGATTGCCAAATATTCCTACCCATGTCTACCCCTGCGGCACCATGCTGTATTGCATCAAAGGCTAATTGCAGCGCATGGATTTCCTGAGGAAGTTTCTTACCACCAGCGATAATTACTGGTATCGGGCATCCTTCTACAACCTCTTCAAAGTTCTGACAGTAGTAGGTTTTTACGACATGTGCCCCTAACTCGGCTGCAATCCTACAGGCTAGTCCGAGATAACGAGCATCTCGGTTCATCTCTTTTCCGACAGCTGTTACTGCAAGAATAGGAATACCATATTTTTCTCCCATGTTAACCAGCTTAGATAGATTAGTCAATGTCTGGTTTTCATGTTTACTTCCTACAAAAATTGAAATGGCAAGGCATGTTGCATTGAGTCTAATAGCTTCTTCAAATGACGTCGTTATACTTTCATTAGAAAGATCCTCTCCCACAATACTTGTTCCACCAGAAACTCTTAGAACTATAGGAATGTCACTATTGGGATTGACGGAAGTCCGTAAAATTCCTCTGGTAAGCATTAAAGAGTCAGCATACGCCAACAGAGGCTTTATTGTGCTTCTAGGATTTTCCAATCTTTCTGTTGGACCAAGAAAATAACCATGATCTACTGCAAGCATAACGCATCTACCATCTTCTGGCCTAATTATTTTTGACATCCTATTTTTCATTCCCCAGTCCATTTTTAGATCACATTTTCGACGAAATTTTATTATTTATATTTTTATTCTCAAAATCCCGTTACAATTACCTTCATTGCATCCTTTGCATCAAATGCACATCGAAACGCATCCTCAGCGTGCTCAAGGTTAAATCGGTGCGTTATGAGCCAGTCGATGTTTATTCGTTCTTTATCAATTAACTTCAAAGCTTGATTTGTCTCAATTTCTGATGCACCATAGCTTGGAATAAGGGAGAATTCATTCGAATACAGCATACTCGCATCATATGATATTTGTGTGTCCTTGCTTGGAACTCCAAAAACTAAAACCTTTCCGCCTTTTCTTGTCGTCTCGAAGGACTGAAGAAGCGCTTTTGGGTTGCTAGTTGCAATCACAGATAAATCTACTCCTCTATTACATGTACCCTCACTTATGATTTTCTTCATATTGATTTCGTTCTTAATATTTAGTACATCTATATCAGTATACTTCTTTGCAAACTTTAGTCTGAACTCGTTAACATCAATAAGAAAAATCTTTGCTACGCCCAATGATTGAGCTAATAACACATGCATTATTCCTGCTGGTCCGGCCCCGAAGATAGCCATATCATCTCCTTTTTGAATCCTACATTTGTTTAGAGCTCTTATACAACAGGCTAATGGTTCTATTAATGAAGCTTTTTCAAATGTCATGGTAGGAGGAAGTTTTATGAGCCCTCCTCTGGAAATATTCCATTCAGGAACCAGTATTTGTTCTGACAATCCACAGGGCTCTATGTTACTTGCATGGAACATCTGGCACATTGTATAATCTCCATGCCTACAATAATGACACGAATAACAAGGCACGTGGTGGTGTACGAAGACTCTATCACCTGCGGCAAAGCCTGACACAGATCTCCCTACATCTAATATTTCTCCACTTGGCTCATGGCCTAATCTGCCTGAAAACATACCATAATTACCATATACCTTCTCAAGGTCTGACCCGCATAATCCACAGACCTGCATTTTTAATATGACGTCTCTATCTCCTACCTGTGGTGGCGGCATTTCATCAACAAATACTCTTCTCTTTCCCTTAGGGAAGACAGCTTTCATATATAGACCTGTGGACAATAACCCATGTATAAAAATATCATAGAACAATTCAACTTTCATTAGAATATTACTTTTTCATCTTACTGCTCGTGCTCATCTTAATTATAATGTTTTATTTTCTGCTATATTTGTTCGGCCTTTTTACAAAAATCCTCTTGCAGCCATCGCAGCAAAAGAAAAAAGTTCTACCTTTGTGTTCATATGATAGCGCCAGATCCCGACTTAATTCAATTCCACATACTGGATCTATCGGCACACGCAGTTAAGTCAAATGGAGGTATATATGCTATCCTATGCCCTCTAGGCCCTGTTAACTTAAGACCATCGCTTTTGCCTTTAGACAGGTTGTGTGTGTTATATTCCAACA
>JGI10213J12805_10008770_pt1 | contig 16161 bp, 38 predicted proteins | sample WisNatreferecore_FD_12805 | JGI IMG/M metagenome (IMG submission 12805)
CTGCCGAAGGTCTGCCGCCTGTTTCGTCCACGAAACAGAAGGGCCGTCCACGTCGGGTGAAGATGCCGTCCGAAGCCAAGGGCGACATCATCCGCGGCAACACGTATCTGCCGAAGTCGAAGAAGCTGGACAAGTTCTGGAACAACAAGGTCGCCACGTTCAACGGTCTGATGGACCAGGCGCAGGACATGTTGCGTTCCGGGGTTGACCAGCGCAGCCGCGAGTTCACCGACATCGCCAACCGGATCAGGGTGGCCAAGATCGAGATGGACGAACTGTGGGCACGTCACGCGGTTCCGGTCCCCGAAGCCGGGGCCTTGGCTGCGCCTGTCCCGTCCGCAGCCCCCGCGGCAGCGGCACCACTCGACCAGGCGACGATCGACACCCTGCGGCAGCAAGCTGTCACCGCAGACGAAGGTCTGCGGGCGACCCGAGCGCAGCGAGGGGAGCAGGAGGCAACCAAGGCTGCGCTCGATCAACGTTTCGCTGAACAACGCGCGGCACGAGGCGAACTGCGAGGAATCGAAGCCGGGGTCGAAGAACAGCTAGGCACGATCTCCGAACGGACCGCGGCGGAACGGGCCGGGCTACGTGCCCAACGCGCGCCGCTCGAACAGACCGTCGAGGATTTCATCGACCAGCTCGACACGTTGCCCGATTCGGTGCGTGCCGATGTGGCCCAGATTCACGCCAACCATCGTGACGCCACGACCAAGGTGGCCGGGTCCAAGCTCAACGCCGAACGCACCGCCAACAACGTCAAGGCGGCACGCAAGCGTCTCGGTGCGGCAGGCAAGATGCGCACCACCCCACGGGGCAAAGGGATGGGCAGACCCGACAGCTACGAGCAGCTGCACGCCGATCTCGTCGCTCTCGCCGGGCAGGACGTGGACCCGCTGATCCGCCAACAGTTGAACGCGTACGGCAACGGTGTCGCCGCAGCGATTCGCCACGAGGCCGATGAGGCGAAGATGCAGAAGTTCTTGACCCAGCTCCGCTCGGGCGAGCTGACCCCGGTGATGGAACGGGTGCTCAAAGACGGCTATGTGCAGCTGTCGACGGACCAGCTGGTCGGTCGTGACCTGGCCACCACTCGGGCGATGCAGGCGGCGATGAAATCGGTGATCAACCCGATCAAGGACAACCCAGGCATGTTCGGCAAGGCGCTCGACACGTACACCAAGTTCTTCAAGACGTGGGCCACGGCGACACCGGGCTTCCACATCCGCAACGCCCTGTCGGCCACGTTCATGAACCTGACCGAAGGAACCTCGTTCTCCGAGATGCAAGACGGGGTGCGCATCTGGCAGGCGTGGCGCAAGGCACCGACCGACCCCAACTGGATGAAGGACCTCCCTGCGGAGTTGCAAGATCGGGCGTGGGACACCGTGGAGGCCGTCTATGCCTCCGGGGCCGGTGGCCAGTTCTCCGCAGCCGAACTCGGTGGTCGAGCGTTCGGTGAGGGCAAGAGCCGGATGCAATGGCTGACCGAGAACCGTTGGACCAAGCGCAGCCAGAACATCGGTGAACGCGTCGAAGGTGGTGTGCGTGCCGGGTTGGCGTTGCACGCCTTGAACAACGGCGAATCGGTGACCCAGGCGATCGCCCGCATCCGCCGTGTCCACTTCGACTACAGCCAGGTCAACGAGACCGACCAGGCGGTGCGCCGGTTGATCCCGTTCTGGACGTTCATGTCCCGCAACCTGCCGCTGCAGGTGCAGCAGATGTTCCTCAAGCCGCGTGTGTACTCGCAGTACAACTCGCTCAAGCGCAACTTCGACGTTGACCCCGAGGGCCAGATGTTCATGCCCGAGTACATGCGCCAGAAGGGCGGGTTCTTCCTCTCCCCTGGTGTCGGCGTGATGCCCGATGTCGGGGCCACCCAAATCGAAGAGCAGCTGCAGATGATCGGCACCCCGCGTCGAATCCTGTCGCAGCTGAACCCGGCGTTGAAGGTGCCGATCGAGTTGGCCACCAACCAGGACCTGTACTACGGCTCGCAGTATCGGCCCAACGACTTCCAGAAGATGGGACCCGAGACGGCCATGTTCGCCCCGCTGCTGCAGGCATTGGGCGTTGCGGAACAGACCCCGTCGGGGCCGGTCACGGAGAAGAAGTACGCCAACGCCATCTACGACCTCGTGCCGCTCTTGGCCCAGGTCAACCGTGGCTTCTCCACCACCCCCAACCGTGAAGGCAAAGGGTTGCAGAGTGCCCTCAACTACTTCGGGATTCCGGTGCGCACCGTCACCCCCGAGGACGAACGCAAAGAAATCCTCTACCAGCGCCGGGCGTCACGACGCCAAGCCCCCGAAGATGCCCGCCAGGAAGCGTTGCGCCAGTTCATGGCCACCGCGTAGCTGGGGGGACAGCCCCCACGTCTGACATGACAACCAAGAAGTCGACCCCGTCGCCTGCGGATGTGGACGTGCGAGGCAAGTCCAACGAGATCGAAGACCGCAAGCGCCGCCGCGAGGAAGCGACCACGGTCGATGGCACCGAATCGGCGCAGCTCGAAGATTCCGAAGCCGTCAAGGCCCAGGAGACAGCCACCGCGACCGGTGGATACGGCACCGGGTCCGGCACCGAGGCGAAGAAGTCGAAGTGACGGACGAACCCACGCTCGGTAAGGGCGGGGCATCACCGCTACAGGCGAAGGGGGAGAACGGGTCAGTCCGTTCCGACCCGGCCTACGACTATGGACCGCCAACCACGGTTGGCGACGGACCCGAGGACTCCGGTGTCCCCCAGGACAACGCTGACGCTGTGGCGGTCGACAACGAAGGCGAGTCCCCGCTGTCGCCACCACCGAACACCGACACGGTCATCGAGCCGGGTGGTTCCCCGAGCGACGAGATCGTGGCACTCCACGACCCGAGCATTGCGTCGATCACGCCGGACACGGCAGTGGTCGGCGGCGAGGCCACGGTGACGGTGACCGGGACCAACTTCCGCGACGACAGCGTTGTCGAAGTCGACCAGGTAGCGGTGTCAACGGTCTATGTGTCCGACACCGAGTTGACCGCCACGTTCAACGATCCCGGTGCCGCCATCACCGAGAGCGTGACGGTGCGCAACCCGACCAGCGAGATGGAGTCGAACACCGTCGAGTTCACCTGGACCACAGCCGGGAACCTGCGCACCCGCAACATCCGAGAAGACAGTCGTTAGTCGAAGACTGACGCCGAACGAAGCGAGTAGTTGATGCCACGCAACCCGAACGCAGGCGGCAAGGGACCGAAGGTCACCCGCCAGTCCGGCAACAAAGGTCCGATCTTCGGCAAACCGTCCAGCCTCGCTGGCACCACCAAGCCGTGGTCGTTGAACAAGGGCAGCAACCGCAACCTCAACACCGGCAAGGGAGTGAAGAAATCATGAGCGAAGACACCGGTTTCGGTGACAAGGACCCCGATGACGCCGTTGACGACGAAGACGAGGATTCACCGTCAGCAGAGCCGACCGACGACGACACCACAACCGAGTAGCCCGTGGCGGGTGTGTACCTGACGTGGCTCGCAGACGCCCTCAGAGGCGCTGGGCTGAACGTGCGGGAGTACGACGGCTGGAAGACCCGTGCACGCAGCAGCGGGGGCTACAGCGACCAATCACGGCCGTGGGGGGTGATGTGGCACCACACCGCCAGCCCCCCGTCATGGGACGGCCAGAAGGATGCTCAATACTGCGCCGTTGGAGATGAAGATGCCCCACTGGCCAATCTCTATCTTGATCGCGCTGGCACTGTTTGGGTTCTGGCTGCTGGTGCCACCAACACGAACGGCAAAGGCGTCGCAACGTCCTTCTCCAAAGGCGTTGTGCCAGCCAACTCGATGAACAGCTACGCCTGCGGTGTCGAGCTGGGCAACAACGGCGTCGGGGAACCGTGGCCCCAAGCCCAAGTCGACGCCATGTTCGTCGTCTCCAACGTCGTCAACGCCCGCATGGGCAATCGCCCCGACGACGCCTGCACCCACCAGGCGTATGCCCCTGACCGCAAGGTCGATCCAGCCACCGCGGCAGCGGTGCAAGGCCCGTGGAAGCCGCGGTCATGCACCAGCTCGGGCACCTGGAACGTCGATGACATCCGTGTCGAATGCGAACGCCGTGCCGCCACTCCGACGCCGACCCCCCCGACCCCCTCGCAGACAGACCGCCCATCGCTCGCTCTACTCGGCAGGAGACACCCGTGACCGATCCCGCAGCCGTCCTCGTCGTTGACGACACCCTTGACAGCAACTACTTCTCCCTCTCCCCGCACGGGTTCACCTGGCTGTGGGACGAAGCATCGCTGCGGGCGATGCAAGAGGTCGGGCTGCTCACCGGTGACGGCCTCACCGGTGCCAAGGTCCTGCCCTGGCAGACCTGCCAGCACTACATCGAGATGGCATGGACCGGCGGTGGGCGCGTTCCCAACGGGTATCACCGCTGATGCCTGTCCGCAAGCCAACCACCCGCATCCGTGACGACCAGTCCACACGCATCCAAGACCGTCGCACCCCCCAGCAACGCCAGGCCGACCGGCTCGTCGCCAAAGGTCTGGCCCCTCGAAACCCGACACCGATCGTGCCGCCACCGCGTCCACCGCGTGGCGGTGGCCCCGCCTTGAAACCGACCACCACGACTGCCCGTGCCAAGGCCAAGGGGACCCCCGGACCACCACGCAAGAGGCGCTGATGCCCGCATCCAAGTTCACCAAGAAGGCGACCACACCGAAGCTCAAGCGGCAATGGGATCACGTGTACCAGTCGGCAAAGCAACGTGGCGCATCGCCGGGTTCGGCGGTACGCCAAGCCAACGCAGCAGTCAAGAAGTCGAAACGGAGGTGAAATGGCCCGGAGTACGAAGGCGCATCCTGGGTTTCAGAACGTTCAGGCAAAGATCGCCCGTCAGCAGGGCGTCTCCAAGGACAAGGCCGGAGCCATCTTGGCCGCATCCACTCGCCGAGCGTCGAGGACCGCGAAACGTTCCAACCCCAAGCTCAAGAAGGTGAAATGAGGAAGTCATGATGCTTGCCGACATCGCATCGGGTGAAGTGGATGTTGCCGACATCCTGTTCCTCGTCGCCTTCATCGTCTTCGTCATCTGCACAGTGATCAACGTGATGGCCAAGGACATCGGCTCGGCGCTGGCCTCGGCGGGGTTCGCCGTGCTCAGTTTGGCGTGGCTCTTGTTGTGAGACTGCGCGAGCGTTCGGCCACCGATCTGGTCGTGCTCGGTATCACGTTCATCGTCGGCACCCTGCTGATCCTGACAGCGCTAGCCGTCGTGCTCATCGAACTGATCCACCCCGAAACCGACACCGACGCCTTGATCCAAGTCGAATCGGAGATTCTGGCCGTGCTCGTCGGTGCCCTGGTCGGCTTCATCGGTGGTCGTAGCGTCGGTCGTGCCGAGGCGGGACGACCGCCCAATGGTCAGTAACGGGGTCGCTGACCTCACCCACTCCGGTGCCTTCCTGCTCGGGGCGGCACTGGCCACCATCGCCACGTTGCGCATCGTGCGCTACGTCACCGACTTCTTCTCCGGGGTCAAGCCCAGCGATCGCGGTCGATCTGTTCCTGTTCGCGCTCCCAGTAACCGGGGAATTCGCGGTCCATCTCCAAGTGATGAACCCGACGACGAAGCTTGAGGTGTTCCTTGAACACCCAGCGGACGTGCAGCGACGCGATCACACTGCCAGCCGCGAGCACCCAGATCGAGATGATGATGGGCCACGAGGCGTGAGCGATCATTCGCTGCCTCTGACGATCACGGTGCTTCGGAAGATCAGGTTTCGTACGTCGAGCCGGGCCAGCTGAGAATCGGCGTACCGCGCCTTGCGCGGCAGTGCGTCGCGATACTCATCGAACATGTCGGGAGGAACCACCACCACGTCAAGATGCCGTTGTTCATCGAACCGTTCACGCCATTGCTCAGTGTCAATCACGTTGATCCTCCTGCCATGTCTGGGCCACGTCGAGCGCGTCCTGGAAGCCTTCGTGGTACGAGCAGCACCAACCAGCTTGGCGAATGCACATGGTCAACCGCATGGAGTCGTTGAGCCAGTCACGGGCCAGATCGTCGGTGATGATCAGCGGGTCATCAGCCACGTCGCACCTCGGTGTAGGTCTCCCACGGTTCCTGGAACCACATGTGCAGCGCGCCGCGGCCCAGCTCGGCCCACGAGCCTGGCTCATCGAACCAGATGTCCGGCACCGTCCGGTAGGTCAGGTTCGGTCCGATGCGCTCGGTGTAGATGAACAGCGGTTCGTCAGTCACGCCAGCACTCATACTTCGGTCCGAACGTGTCGAAGCCGTTTCCCTCGTGCAAGTCTCCGTCGTGGTTCGGCGGCAACACGCACTTTGCCTTGTGTGGTCCCCGTGCCCCACACGCCGGTTCACCGTGGTCGTACACCGCCCGGCATCGCGCCTCATAGGCGATGCGATTCGGAGTGAGAAACTGCGACGGGTCGTCGCTGATGGACGGCGGTTCTACATCGCGCTCAGGCATCACGCACCTCGATGCCGATGCGACGCAGCGCCTCGATCTGCTCCCGAGTGACCGATGCGCCGTCACAGCAGTAACACGACCCGCCCGGACAGAAGCACTCAACGTCAGGCTCGATCATGGCGTCCCATCCCTCAAACGGCATGTCGTACCACCGCACACGGAACCCGCCGACCACTTGTCCGATGGCTTCGACGGCGAGCGCTACGTCGGCGTTAGTCGGTGCCGACATTGGCGTCGGGATCGGATCGGAGTCGAACAGCGGTTCAACATCTCGCTCAGGCATCAGCGCGACCCTCGATCACGGCCGCGGCGTGACGGACACAGACCCCGTGCGCGTATCCCGCGGGTAGTTTCACGGTGTCGGTGCCAGCGAGCGACACCGGACGACCGCAGACGCGGCAGACTTTTCGGGACTCGAACAGCGGTTCTAGTCCTGGATCAGGCATCACGTGCCGTACCGACGTAGGCGTTATACGTATATGTGCCGGGATGCTTCCTGGCAATGTGCCGCACGAGGTTCGCGTGGTTGGCGTACTCGCGCTGGCAGTAGATACAGAACGTGTCCCGTGTCAGATCGCGACGGGAGTCGGTCAGCGGTTCTGATCTTTCACTCGGTGTAGCCATCAGGCAGCCACCTCCGCACCACGTCGAGCCGATCGTCGGCTTCGGGTGTTCCACGGATGTCGCGCACGTCCAGCCCGACGACTGCCTGCTCGGGAAGTGACAGCCGACGACGCACATGCATCGCTCGTATCCCGGTCTCGATCCACTGGCCGAGGTCGCTCTCGCCAACGTTGCGGATGGCTCGCAGTGCTCGCTCGACGTGTTGTTGACCTGGGTCGACACGTCGCTGTCCGTGGTGTGCGATCGAAGCGTGCCAGACCGGCCCGCCGTAGCCCTGCTCGATTCATTCGTACCCCGTGTTGACCGTCAGCACGAGCGACCACGCGCCCGATTGGTGTCGGAAGCGCGGGTGCACCGTCTCAGCGGCGAGGTAGCACGGGTGTCCGAACGCGATGCGTTGCGGTGTGGTCAGTCGATCGGACTGGAACAGCGGATCGGATCGTGGCTCAGGCATCGGCGTACGCCCGGCATGGGCACCAGTGAGGCGTTGAGTGTTCTGCCCACAGGGCGCAGACGTGTTCGACATCAATAGACGTGAGACAGTCGCCGCGTGGTGCGCGCCAGCGATGCTCGCAGTACCGCGACGGGTCGCCCGTAGGGGAGTCGATCAGCGGCTCGTCACTCATCTCAGGACTCCCCAGCGATGAGCACGATGTACCCGTCACCGTCTGGTGTGCCCCAAACGATGACGTTCTGGAACCCAGCCTTGGTGACACGCCCATCCATGTACACAATCTGACCGTACGATCGCACAGCCCGCTCAACGTGCTCCACCACATAGCGTGGCACGAGGACCATGTGCACGTCACTCAGGAGGCCCAGTTCGTTGCTCACAACTCGACCGTATCTTCCACCGGGGCGTGGAGCGGGCACCCCAACGTGATGTAGAAGCACAGTTCGTGGTTCATCACGAACCCTTGGCCGTGGTGGTTGTCGAGCACCGCGCAGAGACAACCCTGCGCGGACGCTGCCCGACTGCCAGGGTTCGGGATGCCGAGCTGGTCCCATCGACTATTCATCTTCTTCCTCCCCGTGGAACGGCTTGGGCTGGTGGTACGTGTACCAGTCATCGTCGTCCATCAGCGCCATGTCGCACCCCTCTCTGCCCGCATGGTCAATCCATCGTCCATCACGATCGGTGAGCGGTCGTCCACACTGGTAGCACTCGTGGGTGTAGCTCGGTTGCGGGTTGCCGCCATCGGGGCGGGTCAACTTGCCAGTCCAGCCCGCGTTGCGCATCAGCGTCGCGCCCCAGCTGCCGGTGGGACGCCACAGACCGGGGACATCTTCTTCGAGCACATCAGCGACCGAGGGTTCGGGTGGGTACACCGGGCGGGGATCGACGTACTCGACGGTGAGCAGGCCGCTGTGGTCGGTGAACCGAGTTCCGTCCATCGACACCCAGGAACCCCGTGACACCGCCAGTTCTTCGAGCACCTGCTGCAGCAGCTCGTTGAGCCGTTGTGTGCTGATCGCTGCCATCTGTCCCCCAACTGCCATCTCTTGGGACCGCCGTACTGTACCCCGGCTATCAATCCTCGTGAAACGCGATCACGACCTGGCGTTCTGCCTGCAGCTGCTGGGCCATCGTCAGCACTTCCCGGCCGAAGTCGTCACCCAGCCGCTTGTTGCCGACAACGAGCAGTGCAGCGACGAGGTAGTTCAACCCTTCCAGTGTCATCAAGACGGGGGGAGGTCCGAGCACGGGCTCATGCGACGCCATCACAGATCGCCTCCGCAGCCATCGCTTGCGGCGGGATCGCCCCTGCGATCCCCAGATACGTCTGGATGGTGGGATGCACCATGCATCGGTCTCGCAGCCTGGCCTCGGCCCGTTTGACGAGTCGGTAGGTGTAGCTCTTGTGCAGCCCCATCCGCTGAGCGATCGCCCGGATCGTGATCTGCTCGATGTGCCAGGCATCGAGGATGTACCGGTCCTCGGCCGACAGCTGCTCCATGCACGCAGCTACGGCTTCTCGAAGCGGTTGCCGATCGAGGATCGAATCGACCGGGTCGTGACAGGGCAACGTGGACATCAACGCCCCCATCGGGGTTGGCTCCGACGGATGCCACACGGTCACCGAGTGATCCCAGAAGTCCCCGATCGGCGGCTCGTACTGCGCCACGGGCTCCCAACATACCGCGAACTGCACCGAGGGTGTAGTTCAAGCAAGGGGGACCCATCAGCCGAAGAGGGAAGGTTGGTACTTGGCCTGTCCAGATGCCTGCTTGTCGATGCAGAACTTGCACGCCCAGCGAAGCTCTTTGCGAGCAAGACGGATCGCATGACCACCACCCCCGCGGCGGTTCTCCACCCACCCGGACCAGAACTGATGAACGCCGGGTTTGCGGGTGTCGAGCGGATCGCCGCACAACTCGCAGAACCCTTGGAACCGTGCCGGGATTGCCATCATTCCTCCACGACGTGTAGTCGAACGATCTGTCGGTCATCGACCCATGCCCGGCCGTTGAGAGCGTCCATGATCAACTTGGCGTAGTTGTCGATGTCTCCCCGCCGCAGCTTGCGCGACGCCGGGTGGGGCATCTCGTAGATGTTGACGTTCACCTTGCTGTCGGACATGAACAGCGACAGGCCGATCAGCCCGTCCACTGGCGAGCCCACCCATTGTTCGCGCAGCGCCTTCTCTGCGTCCCTCGTCTCGTGCGGGGTGTAGGTGCGGTAGCCGCCCTTGACGAAGGTTGTGCGCGGTCGACCTTTCGCCCGTGGCGTCCACAACAACGTCTGGGCGATCGGCAGTTCGTTACTCACGACGGCGCGATCTCTCGTCCACACTTGAGGCATTGACGGGTGTTCCACACCGGCATCGCGTCGGGGACTGGGGCGAAGCAACGGCAGTACCGTCCCGGCATGTCCCGTTCGTTCTTGGCGTTGAGGACCGACGGGAACTGTGTCAGCGTGCCCATCCGCTTGGCGTATATCCAGCACGTCTCACAGAGCCGACGGGCCTTGAAATGGCGCGGTTCCCCGCAGCTTCGACAGACTCCGAACGGACGCTTCACCTTCGGGTTGCCGACGCGCTTGCCGGTCATGAGGCGTACGTCCTCGTCACGATGTTGCGCAAGATGTCCTCGCCTTGCGGGCCACGATCAGCGAAGCGTTTGCCCCACCGCTGATCGGCGCTGCCCACGACGGCCAACGCCGTGGCCGGATCGACATCGGCCTCCCGCAGCCGATGGGCCAACCGGTACAGCGTGTTCGAACGGTCATGCCCGTACCTGGGGCCATCACGCCACAACCGGTAGGCCGAACCACCGATCTGCTGGATGGTTTCTTCGAACTCAACCCCAGCTTCAACATCCACAACCATGTCCACATGCTGTGGACGTGGCAGCTGGGCGGCAACGTGTTCGAGGTCGACGGTGGCTGCCCGTTGACGATCCATCGTGCGCAGCGCCGGGTTGCCACAGAAACGTCGTGTCGCCCGCAGTCGTGGCGCAGCGAGCGCCCCGTTAAGCGGCAGCCGCACATAGTTGCCCAGCCCGTGCCCGGCCACCCGCGTCTGTTTGGGGAAGACTTCCTTTGGTTGATAGCCGATTGCCTGGCAGGCCGCGTGCAGGGCGCGGCGCATCGTGTCGGCATCGATGAGTGTGTCGGCGGGGAACACCCAGACGTGGTAGCCGCGGGTGGTTGCTTCGATCCACGCCGGGATGTGCTGGCGCTGTAGGGAGAGGCGGATGTTGCGCGCCAGCGGCAGGTCCTTGGTGTCGATGTCGACGCAGCCCCACGAGCAGCGGTCCCCGATGACGTTGTAAACGCCGAACCAGTCCTCGGATCGAGTGCTGGTCAGATGTCTGCGGAACATCTCTGGGCTCACCCGTTCACGCACGGCGGTGCCATGCCACGTCCCGTAGGCGTCCCCGCGCCCACGGAACAACCGCAGGAACGTCGCCACCGTCGAGTTCATGACACCGGGATGCGGCGCAACGCGTCGAACGCCCGCAGCAGATCACGGACCGCGTCGGCACGCTGCCGTGACGGTGGCAGCTCGGGGTACCAGTTGTTGTCCATGCCTTTGCGCACGAACCCGACGAGGATGTCACCGTCGTAGACGCGGATCAGCTCCGAGTTGACGTGGGCTTCGCGAATGCCTCGGCCCATGTCAACGCTCTTCGGTGCGGTCGAAGAGGTGGTCGATCGGATGACGCTCTTCCCAGTCGTCATCGTCTTCCCACCCTTCCAGTCGGTCCTGTCTCATCAGCGCGATCCAGCACTGGTCACAGACTGTCGTGTCGGGGTTGTGGTGCAACCGGCCACAGTGCGGGCATTGCTTCATCGTTCGTCCCTCACGATTCGCAAGCCTCCGGCTTGCGCCGAGGCATACCGACCTTGTCGGTACTGCCGAGGTAGGTCTCCGTTCAGCGGTGTCAGCACACCGGTGTCGAGGTCCATCTCCAACTCGATGTCATCGACCAGGCGACCCGATGGTCGCTTGTTCTTGTTCAAGTTGACCGTCACCGTGTACTGGGCGATCTCCAAGTCGTGTTCGAGCTGTTCGATCCGCTCGTACAGCGAGTCGGGCCTGTAGGACCGCGACCGCAGGTCTTGCAGCTCAGCGATGATCGCTGACTTGCGTCGGCTCACGCCGATCTGGAACGTGGCCCATGTCTCGCCACCGAAGTTGCCCGAGTCGATGCGCATCGACTGGCCACGTGAGCCAGCCGAACGCGAGACCTGATGGCACACGAGCATCGGCACGTCACGGTCCGAGCCGAACCCTTTGACGAACTCGGCCTTGGCAGCCAACGAGTCCCCGACACGGACCAGTTCGAGGTAGTCCACGATCACCAAGTCGGCGTCGGCTGACCAGTGCTGGCAGGCTTCGTCGTAGCCCTGGGTCATCGTGCGTGGTGTCAGGCTGCGGTCGAAGACGGCGAGGTTGTCGTAGCGTTCGATGGTCTCGTTGAGCACGCGCAGCCCCCACGGGTCGTGGTCGGCCAAGCGGGCTTCCAGCTCGGCCCCCGACACCCCGTGTTCCATGCACGCCAACTTGGTCAGCACGAGCGGTGCCGGTTCGTCGGGCACGAACCAGGCGATCCGACGGTCGGTGTTGTGGCGGATCATGTGCAGAGCCAGGAGGGTCTTGCCCGAATGGCTGTAGCCGATGAGCATCGCCAGATGGCCGGGGGAGATGCCACGCATCTCGGCGTCGAAGGGGGCGATCCCGGTGTACACCTTGCGATCGGTCTGGGCCTCAGCGATCAGACGGTGGGCAGCATTGGCCAGCGGTTCGTAATGGCTGTAACTGGCTGCGTCGGCAAGGTTGACCCATCCCGCATCAACCTGCAGCGGGGTCAGCTGCTCGGTCACCGCGGAGGCCAGAACGCCGGAGCGTTGTCACCACCTGACGTGGACCGGAACCAGGGCCGCTTGTTGCCCTGCGCCTGTTGACGGTTGTCCCACACCTCGGTGACACCCTTCTGCGCTGCCTGCTCGTACAGCCAGTCCGGCAACGGGCCGTACTGGGTGCCGCGCACCGCCAGCTGGTACTGCGGTGGGCTTGGTGTCGTGTAGGTCGGCTGGGCGTACTGCTGCTGGCTCGCTCCGCTCACCACTTGAGTACCGGGGAACTCGCCTTGGATCACCTGGGCGATCTGTTCTTCTTGGCTGCCGGTGGCGAGGATGCCTTCCATCAGTTCGTGCTGTAGGTACTCGAACACCTCGTGGAACCTGTTCTGTCCGGCCGGGTCGGTGAGGTCGACATCTCGTTCGATGTCGATCGCCCCCTTGAACGCAACCTGCGTGGCAATCGAACGGTCCTTGGCATCCATCCCAAACCTCCACTCCACTCCACTTCGTCCGCAGCCCACGGCTGCGGTGCCCCGGGGTTGGGAGTTGGGATCAACCCCGGGTGGAGTTCACGGTCTCACACGGCTCGTCGTTTGCCGACCACCATGAGCGCTGGTCTGCCGACGAACGGTCACGGCTTCCACTCGTCGTCACGTGCGGCCAGGCGCGCCCCCTTGCACATCGACCACCACGGGCACCACACCGAGTTGCACAAGTAGTGGTCTTCGTTGCGCGGCCATGGCCTCTTCACGCCCATCGCGTCAGCGAGGTCGACGTAGGTCCGCAGATGATCGGTGAGCCACGACTCGTGGGCTTTGGTGCGCATCACGTCCACGACCTGGGTGGTCGCTGTCGCTTCGCCGCGCACCATCACGCCGAAGTGGAACAGGATCGGGTAGCGGTACGGCCACTCCCCGTCGAGCGCACCGTGCAAAGCAGCGGTGGCGTACACGGTGGGCTGGATGGCGGTGCGTTGCTTGCCCCGCTGGTCGTACTTCTTGGAGGCCGTCTTCCAGTCCCACAGCGTCCCGTCAGGCGAGGCGTAGTCAATGGTCCCGGCCAACCCGACGGTGCGCCCACGCTGTTGGAACAGCGGCACCTTGAAGTCGTGCTCGACCTTGCCGCCCGGGGTGACGAACGGCTGGATCGTACGCACCCATGCCTGGGCGCAGCGGCTGGCATGGGCGGCGAGCTGGGTGGGCAGGGTCCACTTGGTCCACTGCACCTGTTCGGTCTCGCACAGCTTCAACGCTTCGGTGTGGGCGTGCTCCCCGATCTGTGCCGGGTCACAGTCCGCGGTGAGCACGGCAGCGATGGCGGCGTGAGTTGCCGTTCCGATCAACGCGGCGTCGGAGGTGGCGGCAGCGAACTCGGGCTGGACGAGGGCCAGTCGACCCCGTTCGTTGCAGCGCATCGCCGTTTCCAGCCATGACTGACGGAACCAGATCGAGCCGTCGGTGTCCACCAACATGAACTACACCCTGTATGGCCGTTCACGGTTTGTCGGCCACCCACACCCCACCGCGCCGTTCTCGGCGCTCCTGAGGCCCTACAGGGGGCAATCAGGCGTTCTGAGTGGAACCGCGGACACGCACCCCGTGCATCTCGTACATCCGCTCGATCGTGTAGCGGCTGATGCCCAGCTCCCGTGACAGTGCCCGGGTCACTGGTTCACGCTCGACCACACATTGCTCGAAGTTCTCCCAGTCGAGGTGATCCCACACACTGAGCCGGGCCTTGCCGCGCGTGTTGTGCGTCGTCCAGATGCCCAGCACGCTCTGCCACACGTACTCCGGTCCCAACGCCACCGCACACGCCCGATCGTCCTCGTACAACTCCGAGGTCCAGCCACCATCGATGAGGTAGGCCCGCAACAGCTTGCGCCCATCGCCGTAGAACGTGCCGTCGAGGTGCAGCGTGGCACGGCGCTGCCTGCCTTCTTCGGCGCGTAACAGAGCAACCACGTAGTCCCACCCGTCCGGATCGGTGGACAGGTCGACCCCGACACGGCCAAGCACACCCCCGTACCACTCGTACGGGGTGTGTCGGATCGGCACCACATCACGGATCACCACGTCACACGCACAGAATGATGGATGATCGGCGTGCCCGCACCCCGGCCCCTCGCTGGCCCCCATCTGCCATCTCGCTCCCAGTCAGCGCCCGCCACCAGGTTCGTGGAACCCGCCCCATCGGACCCACTCGTTCGACGGTACGTCCCCGAACGGGGGGTGTCCAGTGAGTGAACGAAGTGTTCGTTTCACAACTGCACAAGCGGCCCCCTTACGCGCACATCCCCCGACGGGATGATCCGGGGGATGGGCGCACTGGTCGGCAAATCTCGGCACAGGTACTAGAACTGGATAATGGGGCAGCGAAGCGCTGACAGCTGCCCGACGGAGATCAGGTCCCGAGGCGGGGGCTCTGACGGCCCCCGCCGAAGACCAAGTCAGAAGCGGTAGCGGCGGGGTGGAGCTACCGCGAACTGATCGGGGGTGGTTCGATGATCGAGGAACTGCACGAGCGCTGGTGCAAGGGGTGCGATGCCGTTGTCTTGACGCTGCGCGAGTCCAACCGCGACGCGTGGGCGTGTCGTGGCGAGCACATCACAACGGGACTCGACGCTCACCGTCGATGGTCGGAAACCAAATCAGCCCAGTCCCCGAAGGAACTGGGCTGATCTGGAAAGTGAGTACCAGGTCCACTGAACCCGACACTGGGGTACAAACTACACCGCTGGCTTGCCTCTGGCGCGCTTGGATGAGCCCGCTCCGTCGAAGGCGATGCCGTGACGGCGCAGCTTGTTCTCGTAGCGCACCTTGAGCGCTTCCAGTTCGATGATCCGCTGGTCCTGAAACTGGATCAGTTCGTACAGCCTGACCAGCGCGGCGTCAGCAGACTCCTGGTCCAGCTTGCGCTGCACTCTTGAAGGCAGCACGCCGCTTCGGCGCAGGACATGCGAGATCGTTGAGCGACCGACACCGAACTGCTGCTCGATCTGGGACCACTTCGCCCCTGCCAGGTACGCCGCAACGATGCCGCTCTCCCGATCCGTGGCGGTCGTTGGACCATCGCCGTTGTGTCTTGCCATCTGTGGAGTCTCCTGTCGATTCCGTCCGCGCCCTCTTGCACCCACCCTAGAACCTTGAACGGATGAAGCAAGAGCTAAACGTCACAGACTGCGGGTGAGTCCCCCGAACGAGTTACACCGCCCAATCATCTTCATCCCGGTCAAGCCACCTTTCAAGGAGCATGGCCGAGTTGATGTAGTGCATCGTCATCTCGATACTTGAATGGTTCAACTGCTTCTGGATGATGTGGGCTGGCACCCCCGACAGTGCCAGGTTCGTCGCTGCCGAGTGACGGAGGTTGTGCGGACTGAACTGCTGCTCGCGTGGGATACCCACGCGGTCCTGCAGCTGACGACCACGACGCCACAGCGTGTGCATCGAACGCTCGACATCGTGTCCGCTGTCGGCCAACAGGTACGGCATGTCGTGGCGGAACTTCGCTGTCGACTCCAACAAGTCCATCCACTCGTCCGTCTTCGTCGCCAAGTCAGGCACACCCTGCGGGCGTGTCAGCGCCTTACAGATTTGGGCGTAGCTGATCCCCGACTGAGTACCGCCGCCCTTACGCAGCGCGCGCAGCGAACCCGAACCCCGGCGCTCCGAACGGGGCGACACAGCGAACGGCGGCAGCTGCGCCATCTCCCGCCGCCGAAGGCCGCAGAAGTAGCCGA
>JGI10213J12805_10002409_pt1 | contig 15703 bp, 16 predicted proteins | sample WisNatreferecore_FD_12805 | JGI IMG/M metagenome (IMG submission 12805)
CCAACCCCAAATTAAACTTGTCTGTTAGTGCAGACACATCGGCTCCTGCTGCGGCTGCCCTCTGTATGCCAGCAACGGCGCGATCTATAGAACCTTCATCTACAATAGCTTGGGCTCTTGCATATATTGTAGTGATGGTTAACGAGAACATCAGAGCCATGCAAATAAACAATATGATTTTTTGCAATCAGGCCCGCTCCATAACTAAAGTGAAGGAGGAGAAGAAGAAGTAATCCTCATGAACGTTATCAGGAAAAAGGCAATGAAAAATCCTAGTCCAAGTCTTCGCATAGTTTTCTGTTTAATGAGTATATTGGTCCTCCCATAATATGGAGATAGTACTTCCGATGCCAGCAGCATCATTACTGAGGATATTGCAATCCAAAGCCCTATATCCCAAATCGAGACCGCTAGCACCATTACAGTTCTAATATTAGAAATGTAGTTTTAATAGTGTTTCTCATAACATGTGTTTCTTTGATTATTACAGGTCTTTTGGTCACCTTGCTAATAATGAGTGCAAGCGAAGCACAAATGGGACAACCTAATTGATTTCCAAGACATGTTTTCTCTGCTACAGCCTCACATAGACGAGCACACGAGGCTCCTGATATCTTGGCAAAAATAACATTCCTATCAGCATCATTGTCTTCTATTAAGAGTTCATCTACAATCTTTAAGTTTTCTACTAGCAGTTTTTGGACTATTTGCTGCATGCGAGCGAGGTCAATAGTTGCAAAATCTTTCCCTGATTCTTCTTCCAAGATATCAACAAGCCCTTGGCTAGGTGCCATTAAGTAAATGCCTTTGGGATCATCACAAAAGCTCCTGCTTTTAACAATTTGCGCTTCTGTTGGAATGCTCAATGAGCCATTACTAGATATAAAGATATATCCTTGAGAACGGCCATTTTGGCTCCTCGGGTAAAAGAATATAGCTTTTCCCTCGTTAAGCTTCTCTCCCAGAAGACCAGATATGGATTTCAAAGAAGACAGTAAAAGAGTGTAAGTAAAGTCCACTGGTATATATCTAGATGGCAATACATTGAATGCAATTACGCCAAAGAGCACCAAACCAAGGCCAATGAATGTTACGATTGCTAGGCTGAACAAATATGATAAGGTGAGAGCAATAGCTCCTGTAGCCAAGAGAATTACGCTAACAACTATATTTCCTTTATACTTGAAGGTCCAAAGTCTCTGCTTAATGCTAAGACTATCGTTAAAGAATTCTGCCTCACGATCCTGAAATAGATTATTATTGCTATCATCTTTCATTTTCTCATGGTCTTTTATCATACTGTTTTGTTCCAACTTTCGCCTGTTGGGATAGGGTGTGAATTGCATTCACATATAAAAATTGTCTAATCAAAACCACAAAGTGGAGCAAAATATGCCGTTAACTTTGATATCGTAAAGGGTACTATAGAATACATCTTAGTTTCGGCAGGCCGATAAGAAAAATACGTGTCTCTCTCAGTATCAGAGAACCGCATGGAAGCTATTTTATCACCAAATTCCATAATGAAGCAGGACTCTTTCAACCGCAGTAACGACCCTGATCGATAAAGCGAAAAAGTATCATCATGTGCACAACAGCAACTGTTAGCATACATATAGTTTAAGAAGTGGAATGATTCCTTCAGCCTAAGAGAAGCTTTATATAAAATTAATTTAACATTCTTTTCGGCGACTTGACCATAGGCGAGGAGATATCACAAGATTTTACAAACAAGAATTAACAGGAATTTCAGAATTTAGCTTAAAACATATGACTACATATAGGATTCTTTTCTTGCTACAGCTCATAGCCACATTTAGAATATTTGCGGATATTTTTGAATACAGACGTTCAGTTTTCCTTGTAAAAAGGGATATGAGCAGAGAAAACATCCCACAACAAAAGATCAACCTAGGACCAAAAATTAGCGTTATTATTCCTACTAAGAATGAGGAAGAGAGCCTGCCTCTTTTGCTAAAGAGCATAGTATCGCAAACCTATTCAAATATCGAAGTGATAGTTGCAGATTGCATGAGTTCTGATACAACAGAGCAGATAGCACGCAAATTTGGTGCGAAAGTAGTGAAAATTCCTGTCGACTCTGTGGGTCACGCATCTTCAAGTGCAGCGAAACAGTCCTCAGGCTCAATTATAATTAGATGCGATGCAGATACTATATTCTTACCAGAATTTATGGAGAATATAGTTAGAACCTTCCAAAGTAATAATAACATCGATGTTATACTATCTTCTCAATACTATTATGATGGAAATTTTATTATTAATTTCCTTAGTTTCCTGTGGATAAAATATTGGAGGACCCCATGGATGACGCCTGGATATATGACAGCTATTCGCAGTGAGATTTACTTTGAGGTTGGCGGCTATGATCCTCAAATGAGAAGAGATGAGGACACAGATCTTGGTCGGAGAATTGTCAGAAAGTATGGTAGTAGCCACATACTCGTTAACAGAAAACTTGTTGTATTAGTGTCGGCAAGAAGTATAAAAAAGACTGGGACATTCTTATATATAGTGAAGACTGGAGTTGGTAGAAGCATCTCCTTTTTTGAATAATTAAAAGCAAGCCCTAGCTGAAAGCCATCCAGTTCAGTTTTAAGCATAGACAGGAGGGAATCTCTTGACATCGGCTGTTTGTACCTTTGGTACAATAAGATCTTCTAAATCCATGTCGTCCTTTTATTCTATCATAAAAAAATATTGCCAAGGGACTAAATGTAAGTGCAGCAGCAGCTGCTGCTGGCACGCATCTTAGCAATGGCAATCCCTGAATACATTTAGACTATTGCCAGATTTTATGCCTGTAACTTGCATCAAGCCACAAATTTTCAAAGGTTCGATGAAGTTACCTTAACAAGTGTATACGAGCATATTCCTCTGGATGCGGGCAGGCTATAGCTCTCGTCTTTAATTTTCTCTTGTTTATAATTGATCTTTGGAGCGACAGACACCATCCCACACGTATTATATACTAGACAACAGCGGATCGAGTATATCGGGTGACTCTAGAGTTATCGGATAACCAGCACTTAAAACAATACTGTACAGATGGAAAGGAGAATATAATCATCATACAAAAAACAACCTTCTGCATGATAATAATACTACACTACTGTTTGCCGGGGATTAAACTTCTTCTTTTAAGGATAGCAGTATATCGTCTGGCAGCCAGCATCATGAAGGATACCCACATCAAAGCGGCAATATGGAGCAGTACAAACAGAGCTATCTCTAAATCTGTGTCTAAAATAAGGCGCGGTAGAGACTTCAACCCATCTAATATATAACCAAATGAAACAAGCAGCGATGCAATCAGAATGATATAACTGATTTTATCAGTTATTGAAAACTGAAACAATGAGGATGTAGCCATACCATCATCATCATCTTTTGTGCTATTACCAATACTCCTAAATGACTTGTCTACGATAATCAATGCAGCAACTGCAAGCAATAAAATTTCAATTATTAGATGAGTAAGCGATCCATAGGCAATTCCAATACTCACTGGAAGATTACCAATTGGATATAGGATATTCAGTGTACCAACGACCATATCTCCAATGAGATGTTGAACATATGATAGTGAGTAGATCATTGCAGCTGCGAAAGCCTGCCTAAAACCCAGTCTAGTAACAAGAAAGATAGAACCTCCTATTGCAGCAGATACTATTAGGCTATGTGTAAATGTCTTGTGGGTCATAATTTCCAAAGACTGCGCTACAATATCAATATCAGGAATTATGGCAATAACCATGGCAAGGGCAAACGAGACGCCTTGGTTGACCTTAAAAATCCTGCAAACAATGTAGGCGATAAGAAATGCAACCACTGCATGACCTACTAGAAACATTGACTATGTATTTACCCGCGTACATCGCTGTTGTCGTGCACCCATATAAACAATATCGACTGTTTAATAACAGGCTGCTTATGAAAATAGACACTGACAGTCTAGTATAGTTGTTGTTACAGTACCCTACACAGGAACGCACACAATCCATTCCAAAGCGATTGGCAAACTAGCCTTCATAGTCGATAACGCCGGTTGCATTTTCTCCTAAAACCACCATTGTCATATAACCGGAACTGGCACTATACCGCAAAATTCCCATCTAGTTTATTCGGCAGCATTTCTTCGGCATTCTAAAGGCGTTTGAACAGTTATAGCAGGTATATTCTATCAATGGATGCTTTTGAGCCTTTAGTTGTTATTCATTCGTACATATATCCTCATTGCTTGTTAGCTCGTTTTGTAAATGCCCAAACGCAGCATTGAGCCATACTCAGGATGGTTGAATTATAAAAAAATCAACCTGATGTCAAAAGAGTCATCGATAGAGTATGTTTCAGAGGATGTATCATAAAGGAGTAAGGCAGGTCAGGCAGCAATCAATATACTCAGAGATATTCTAGGTTGTCATAATCTTTCCACAACTTTAGCCGGTGGTGAAACCACGGATTATCATCCTCCTTAATGATATGATCCTTAATTATTTTTATAATATTTTTAGATACTTGTCCAGGCTGACCATACATTGGCCACTTATTTTTCAAGAGCGCTCCTAATCTTTCAGACCTAGCTGCCTTTACAAATTGTGTAATCCATACATGGTTTATTGGAGGTACAAGAATGTTGTTCTTGGCCTGGAATATAGTTTCTGGTCTATCAGTATTTAGCCTCACAGTCAAAGATGAAACATTAGGAAAATACATGAGTTCTTCTTGCATTGATCCAGAGTCTGTGAGTTCGGCCCAACAGTGGCCACTATCTAAAAATTCAACGACATGACCATATTCTTTCCACAAAGGAGTTTGGATGAAATTATCAGGGTATAAATCTGCAAGTTTATCCAATTTTGTACCAAGCCCGTAGGCATCCAATGCGTACTGAGTGGCATTCAATTTTATAAAGAGTACTTTATATCCAAGTTTTACAATGTCAGTTATCCCCTCTATTATTGCATAGAACCTAACCTTGGTAAGGTTTTCCCGACGATGTATGTCAACTCGTATCCAATCCCCAACCTCTGTTCGCGGATAAAGATCAAAAATACTTTGGTGTGGTTTCTCTCTGCGTTTCAAATTAATTGCATCAACTATAGAATTTCCTACTACGTGAATAGAATCCTCAGGATACCCCTCCCTGATCAGATTCCTCTTGTTAAGTTCGACCGGGGCAAAAAAATATTGAGTACCACAGGAACATATCCATGTATCTATCTGCTCAGGATACGGTTCCTCCCTAGCTAAGAACCATTTTCCATTAAACTGACGGTCTGCAAAAGATTCTATATCTTGATGAGAAGGCACAGAATTAACTCGCAGGTCCTTTATTGCAATGGGTGCCATAGAACGCAGTCCCGCTTCATTTTGAGCAACTTTGTGGCCAAGTCCAAAAACCCAAGCCAGAGGCGCGATGCCGGCAACAAGAGTGTCGCCATGGACTATTGGCACAACGCCAACACGGGGAAATCGCATCTTACAGATTCTGCCAAATTTTGCAAATTTTATTATCAAGTCACTCGCTTTCTCTACTAAATCACCACGTATCTTAAGGTTACAGGCCACATGCTCATTGATATGGAATTCTTTTATCCCAAAGCCGACAAGATCATCAAAATGTTGACCTGTGTCAATTACAATGGCTGGGATATCATTGTCGATGACCTCTCTAATTAAAGGAGCTTGTTTGTAAAAATCAGGTTTTGTACCAATCACTATAGCAATTAGTTTGGAACTCAGTGCCCTGGCATTTTCAAATGCTTTAGTGAGGATTTTATTATTTATTTCAATAGCTAATCTCGTATTAGAAATATCAATTAACTCAGTTTCGCTCATGACTCTCATCCATAGAATGATAGCTTATTTCCCACACCATCATCAACAAATTGCTGTTGTTGACGTCTTTGACATATGCCAATCAATCTATGTAACTATACAAATATTTTAATAATCAGAAAGTAAAAACTCATACAAATATCATGTAGTTTACATAGGATAGTAAGTACCATAGATTTTCCTTCCTTGTAGAGGTCAAAATTGGAAGCTGTAGCGTACTTTGGCGCTCTATTGAAAAATTATCACATTAAGGCGTTATGATGAAAAATTATCACATTAAAGGGCTTTAATTCTAGAAATTATTATATAGTTCTCTCCACAACTATGATGATAATGAGACACGGGGACAACAAAGGGATACAGCATTCCTTGCAAAAAGCAACAACTCCTAGAGCATTAGGAAAAGGAACATGACTATGAGTACCAAACAAATGCCTAAAATAGATAATTCTTCACCACTAGAATCAGAAAGCTACAGCCAGGAACATTGCAATTTGACGCTAGAAAAAGCATCAGAACTGAATGCCTTGGTGACAATAGTTATTCCTACACTCAATGAACAGGAAGCAATAAGTAAGGTATTGGATGAATTATTTTCAATAGGTCTAAAGAATATACTTGTCGTTGATGGCTACTCTTCAGACGGCACATTAAATGCTGCCAAGAAGTATCCCATATCGGTAATTTTTCAGCATGGCAAAGGCAAGACAGGTGCGCTAAAAACAGCCTTTGAAAACGTGAAGACACCTTATATGATAGTTATGGATGGCGACTTTACTTATGACTCATCTTGCATTCCTCGATTCTTAGAACATATGCAGTCATACGACCAAATAATCGGCGTGCGAAATCTAGACGACAAAAAAAATATGAGCGTCATTCATAAATTAGGAAATAAAATAATAACCAAGACATTCAATGCACTTATGGGAACCAGTTTATCTGATGTTTGCAGTGGTATGTATGTCCTTAGGACTGAAATTGCGAAGGATATGGATCTATCAAGTACGGGTTTTGATGTAGAGGCCGAAATAGCAGCTCGGGTTGCATCCTCTGGAAGGATAACAGAGGTTCCAATAAATTATAGGCAACGAATCGGAAAACAAAAACTATCTACTTGGAAGCATGGATTCAAAATATTAGATACTATACTTAAAAATGGAATGATCTATAGGTCGAGTGTCTTTTATTCAATTATTGTTAGCATAATATCACTTTTGGGAATTGGAATTCTTGCCAAAGCTGCCATAGAATGGTACCTTACAAACACTTTGCCAGTTACATGGTTAATGGTTGGCATCTCCATTTTATTGATAGCAATAAATTTTGCAGGCGTTGCTCTGGCAGCACATACATTGAGAAGAATGGAATCGAAGATCATACGACGATTGACAGTACAGACATTAGAATAATACTGATGACTAACTAGTGATCGATCATGGCATATCTCAAAGACGTCAATAATAGTGATTTGTTGCAATTGATTGTGAACGCGCACGCATATGTTCACATGAAAAACTACGAATCTGTATATCTTGCTATCCGTAGCCGCGGAACTAATCATGTCAGCAATGTCATGATAAACAGTTAATTGATAAATAGGCGAAGCGTCATGAAAGATAAAACCAGTATTATCAGCCCGTTGTTCCCAAAACCAGAACTTGCCAATGAGTCAGAGTTTCTCGATTTTATGAAATCTTTACCTCAAACATTCGCAGAAGCTGAGAAGTCGCTTTCCTCAAATCATAGATATGTGGAAGATAATGTGTTACAGAATAGAATCAGGCTCGCGGCGTTCATCCGTAAATTTCATTCTGAAGCAGATACACTTAATGACAAGGTGACAAGACAGTCGACTCTACTAAATGATCCTGCAACCAAACTTTTTGTTTCCGCTCATCAGCCAAATTTGTTTGCATATGGCCCCATCTTTAAGAAGGTTGTAATGCTTGAAACATTGAAAACAACAATTGAGAACTATGAACAAGGAAAAATCATTAATTTATTCGTTATAATTGATCACGACTTTATTGATGAAACCTGGATGAGACGAGCTCAACTCCCAAGTCTTGATCATCCATCTGGCTTGCTACAACTTAGATTTCCTGTAGATCTTTCGAAGAAATGGCAAATGGTATGCAATATCCCTCGACCAGGAGAGACAACACTGTACAATTGGAAAAGGGAAATTGTCTCGTGGATAAAGAAATCTTCTTCCTCACCATCTCATCAAGAAAAAATGCTCGATAATTTGAGCCGATTCTGGGAAGTAGTAGAGATCGCTTATTCAAAATCAAGATCTTATTCTGATTTTAATTCATTCCTGATGTCCCAGATCATAAATAGCATATGGGGCTACAATACCTTGTTTGTGAGGCTATCTGAAATATCTCAGGTCTTCCAGAATGGCTTCGAGTTCCTATTATCTAACCTGAGAACTTATACAACTGTCCTAAGTAGAATCGAACAAACCTTATTATCACACGGTATAAGGACTGGCGTAAGTTCAACTTCCTATGAGAACGCTCCCCTGTGGCTTCATTGCAATTGCGGGAGCAAAGCTTCTATCTCTCTATCCACAGGGGAAAACTTAGCGTTCAAGAGTTCATGTATGTCGTGCAAGGAGAAGTTAACTTTAGATTTGACTGATGACTCTACCAACCCCGATCTTTCGAAAGTTATTAGCTATATTTCTCCAAGGGCAATTGCGATTCCATTATTGCTTTCCCGGGATTTGGAAATTTCATGTTATTGCTCCGGAAAAGGAGGGCTAGGATACCTTAATGATGCTAATGTACTTAGCAAACACCTTGGTATTAGAAGGCACTTGACCTTAGTCTGGGGTTCAAAGGATGTTTACTATGGCATGGCTCAAAATCAGGCATTGAATGCTATTCATATGGAAATTCCCGATGCTGAAAGACACTTGCAAGAGTTGCATTCAAGAGATAATGAATACGGAAGAAAAATACGCGCTCTTATAATTGAAAGAAAAAAGTTGGCCAATGCTAATAGCTCTCTGTGCGGTATTCTAGAAGACTTATTTCAACTAGAGGAGGAGCAAAGAAGAATTCGCAGGGAAATAAAAATATTTGAGAAGGCGACCGAAATATTGAATCTCTCTCCTTGCATACTAGACTACGCTGTAAACTTTGGGATGGTTGATACTGAGAAGCAGTGGTGCAGACATCTTTTGGAAAATGGCAATTTGTTCTCTCCTGTTTATTTCAATCAAGAATACACTGATCAAGATAATAGAAAACCTTCCCCTTCAAACCATAATAATCCATTTCAGTAATGAAAGGCATGACAGGTAGTAGAACCAAACTCGAAATAATAAGTCAGATTCTAGAGACTGCAAATGGCGGCGTAACTACTAAGATTAAGATAATGTACAAGGCAAATATTAGTTATGCACAATTGAAAGACTATCTGAGCATTCTTAGTAATAAGAACTTGCTTAACTATGACTTAGATACTCATGCATTCAAGACTACTGAAAAAGGTCTTAGGTTTCTTGAAATTTACAATATGTTAGACAATATAATGAAGGAGGAAGAAGAACAACAACACCGTATCTAGGAGTAGAAACAGAGAAGGTCTGACAGAGAAATGAGCCGCCTATGCTAATCTATAGATACAGACCAAAAGAATTTCAATACTTAGTTTCGTGAAGCAAATACATTAGTCCCTTAGTTAATATAAGCTAATTGTGATGCCATATCTTCCACTATTTGTCTCTACGTCAAAGAGGGATTTTTCATAGATTCAGATAATAAATATGATCTATCCAAGACAACTACATGGCTGCAATTATATGAGCATATTACACATTGTACGAGCAGTGTCATTGCGTAAATCTTTCAAAAGTAATCCACTATGAAAGAATCATTCTTGTCCTTTCTTGTCTCACCTTTGGCAACTGTCTTTTCATAGGTTGACATCGGTATGTATACCTCATTCCAGTAACGCATACAAAACAGCTTTCTATAGGTCTTAATATTAATCTGTTCTTCTTTTAGTATTGTATTTCTGAAAACGATGTCGGGTTCGTTGACTCCGGCTACAGCGCGTATTGGACAACTTGCAGAGAAGCGGGGGTTAACTTCGAATATGAAAGGTTTATCTCCCTGAAGCTTTGTTTGAAATGTTGATTGCGCCTTTTGCACCTAGCTTGCTAGCGAATTTCTCTGCCAAATCTCTTATGAGAACAAAATCATCAACAAAGGCCTTATACGTTTGTCCATGTTTTATTATTTTTTTATAGATATGGATGACATTATTTTTTTCTTCCTGATGTATCGACAGTTACTCCAGTCGTGAATTCCTCGCCTGCTAAGAATTCCTGGATAATTGCATGCCATCGTGCCCCCTCGATTGCCTGAATTGAGTAATTCATCTCTTCTTTGTTTTTTGCTATGTTGAAATATACTGAGCCATATCCCTCTCGAGGTTTTACAACTAGAGAAAAGCCGAATTCTCTTGCAAATTCTTCACGATTGGATGGTAATGCAGATGCAGCATATGGAAGATCGTTTATCTGGCAAAATTCAAATGTCTTCCACTTATCTCTAGCTTTTGATATTAGATCGAGAGATCCTACTACTAGCACTTTTGATGACGATTCTCTTTCTATTTGGGTTTGCGCCTGAGCAATAGTTAGCAATTCATCATCTGAACCTACATATATTGCCCTAACCTCTCTCTGCCTGCAAAGCTTTATGAGGTAATCTATTTAGTCAGCAGAATTAGCTGGAGGGACTAGAATTCCGTCGTCAGCTCGGTACAAGCCAGGTGCGTCTGAGCTCATATCTGCGCCGATAACTTGATATTTCACAGGATTGTCTTTCCCTTCATTTGCAAGATTGAGTGACTGATTATTCCTTGAGCAATAATACTTCCCGCAGATGTAACCAAAACAGTTTCGTGTGACAATGTTTACTGTCGTATTATGCCCTGCAATAAATTCATCGCTGTTACGATTATTTTGAGGTAAAGAAATATTACCTTTTGTCCGTAAGGGGGGAGGTGCGCAATAGTGGGTCAAACTTAAAGGTCAAATATAATTTCTAAACTCTCAACATTTCAATTGGGCTGTAAGTCGTTTACCATTCGCGATAGAGTTCTATAGCGTTCAGTTACATTAGTAATAAAATCATCTGCCCGGTCATTCCATGATTCACATACCTCTATTGCGTCTTCTCCGAATTATATGTGCCTAGAGCCATTAACATATATTGCTCATCACTGCACCCTGAAAATTTGCTCTTCATTAGAAATAGTGGCGTGATACTTTCTCTACTCCTTGGTTTATATTGAATTCTGGATTGAACAAGGAAGTTGCCCAGTTTGGAGAGTTTTTGTCTGTAGTCAGGTTTGGCCTAGTTCCACCAACCTCCCCGCAAGCAGGTATCACTTGCGTTAGTCCAAATGGTTTGCTTTCTTGATCTGTCCAGCTGTAAGGGACGCCGCATGGGGAATCCGAACTTATCACAAAGATATCAATACGCACTAGTAATGCTAATGCCATTGAGTTAATTATCTTTAACTATGGCAATCAAATCAGAAATACTGGAAAAATTTCCAACTTGCTCTAATGAATGAGCGTCGCTTCCCAAATGAAACCTTACCTGATGTTCTTTAAATTTTAAAAGCCACCTCGGCGGTGGCCTATGATATTTTGCATTAAGTTCAATTATTTTGCGATTTGAGAATATCAATGAGGCTAATTCAGAAAGCTCCTGATCGTCGAGATCAAAAGTGAGCTCAGGCGCTAGATGACCTATTGCATCTACATTAGGATTCTGTATTGCACTCTATAGAGCCTCTATCCAAATTTTCTTATCCCCAAATGTTGTATGGAAGCTAGCCACTATGAAATGATCCCTACTATATTCTTCAGAACAATCAATAGATCCATCCCTTAGGATCTTTGCTTCAAAACCAGTAATCAGCTTTAATTTACTTCTGCTTGCTGAAGCAGTCTCGGCTCTTATTTCAGCCAAGTATCTTGGTATCCAATCAGATGTTCTTCTTACATGCTCTGTAAGCGCGATAACTCTCAGTCCTATTTTTTCACCAAGCGCTATGATATTTTTGACCGTCAGGTCTGAGGCGGAGTGATCGTTAAAATTACAATGAACATGGTAGTCTTGTTTTTTATCCAATCAACTATCTATGATTGCGTATTCGCACTTTTTATCGATTGGGTCCTATCAACTATAACAAATTACTAGTTAAGCATAGAATATACACTAATAGAGATAGACATAAAGATCTCACACTTGCGTCTTTAATGATAATGGATGCTGAGACGGTTTTAGTAGCAGTAGAGAGCACTGCAGGTATCATGTTGGCAAGAACTCAGTTTTAATCATCGTTACGTTAAAAAAGTACACCCACACATATCTGTATATATATAGTAATTGCAATTATGACCACTGATTATTTTGAGATAGATAGGGTGGTGGAGGACCTCGCCAAGCTTTACTCTACAGCGTGCGCAACAGCTTGGTTCAAGATACGAGGCAACAGTAGCCCAAGTCGCGAAGAATTCCGGGGGAAGGTTGTGGAATTCATGGGGCACTTTGAATATACACTTGCCTCTTTTCCACAGACATCTGTAGCTGATGAATTTAGAGAGCACACAAGAAAAAGTTTAGATAGAGAAATTGCAAAGGTGCTTGCAGGCGAGAACAAGGAAGTCGAGAAACGCTACAAATACTATGTAGACTACAGCTAGATTTCCCTTTGAAATTGTCTGATGAACAGCATCATGAATCTCATGCGTTCTCGCGCGATTTTCTTCACAGTACTAGTGTGCATAAAGTCCTCCAATTTCAGCAACTTCAATTAAAAATGGTCGAGCGTCCACTGCTTGTCATTCAAGTCCCTATCAGTTCTGCAGAACGGGTCGTCGATATCGTAAAAGGCCCTGTTCTCTGAACCCCCAACGCTAAATGTGCGAGCAATCCCTATTGCGCCGAGTGCGTCAAGCCTGTCAGCATCTTGAAGTATTCTTCCTTCAAGGCTTTTGGGAACAAGTTTCTTGGAGAAGCTGTGCCCCCGTATGCAATAACATATCTGATTTTTCTGGTCTTGGGGGTAGCCATAGCTCCCTAAGATGTTTTCTGACAAGTCAGAGCTTTCGTCTGAAGACTTGGACGACTTGGCGCTTCCCTTGGGGTATACAATAAGGTCATGCAGCAGGACTGAGTAAGCAATATCTCTATATTGGTCCCTTCTCGCAGGCCTATTAGTTTGGCATTTTTGTAGACGTGCAGAACGTGTGGAAGTCACGCGCGGGGTCCCGGCCCTCCAACATCCTTTTTACTTTTTTCTTGATCATCTCTTGGATCATACTATAATAGGCTCCCACCCTGTTTACGAATAAGATTCGCTAGTTCGGACGGGCCATACTAAATCTTATCCTTTCTATGACGGGTTCAGAACGAATCCTCTAAAATATATCAAGATGTGATTATCAGAAAATCAATTGAAAATTTCCTGAGATAGAGAAAAGCTATCATTCTGAACCTGTGAAGAAAGTAATCTGAAGGGAATAAGTAGCTATATTTTATGCAGGTTTTTGACGCATGGATAAGCAGATTATTTAAAGATACTACTAATAACCTATTATATCCTCCTTAAGCGATATTTGGCTCTGTTCTGTCTTGCCAACAATTTAGGCAAAAGTTACCCTCCTCTTGAAATATGAATGCCTCTTGATTACATACATCGCAATTTATCCTATTTTCTCTAGATATTATTATTATTAGGCTGACTGCTGCATTATCATCGTCGAGATAGACGTCTAACATTGATTATCTCCCCCTCTTCTGTGTTGCGAACGCCTGCTCTGGCATCTTAGTTGTCTATTGCAGCATGGACATTCAGTATTCTCTGATTCAAAATATTTGGCACACTTTGTACAATATTTAAGGCCCAACGCATATGGGCCAACAGAAGGAAAGCATAGATATGCTAGTCTATCACACAGGCTTCTACGTAGTGGCATGTTTGGAATCTGAAAATTTTCTGCTATAACGTAGCTAGCACGAAAGGGGGAGGGAGAGGTAAGAACGTGTTATGTCATGTGATTGCATATAATGTGGACAAAATTGCTATAAAATTGCCAATTCTGTTATAAAATCTGCGGGCTGATTTGGTTAAGCTCGGTGACAAGGAGGTAATATATTACGAGAGATATTGAAGGAGACTATTATAAAATGAAGACATTGTCACTAAAAGCGTTGGAGCACTAGACTACATCAATAATGTGTTCTAGGAGCGATCAAAAGCGACAAGTTCCTCTATTTGTATGCTCCATCGTTGTCAAAAGTAATAATATCTAAACTAGAACCACGTATAATCCAACTCAAAGGAAGACCGCCAATTATTTTACAGGAATTTTTTGGCTATCATACCAGAGTAGATTCGAAACCTGATATCCCTGCCCTGTTTTAGACGTTAATATATCAGAGCTTAGTTCTTTAACTGGTTGTTGGCTGAATTCAGACATTGAAGAGCAAAGGACCACAACAACAAAAATGTGCCCTATGCGGTCGTGTTATCAAAGCAAACTCTATCAAGCAAAAAATCGGTGTAACCTATTACATAGTTGATAAAGATGAGTGTGCCATAATATTGAAGAGATTCCATAGCGTATATGGTAATGATTTTTGCATGTTACTTAAAGAGTAACATAATAAAATAGTCTAACTATTTATTCTAACTTGCCATTCGGAGAAAACTTTGGTAGGAGTTTGCGGGTTGCCAAAGTCATTAGAATAAGCGGAATACCATCTTATCTCTTGCCCATGTTTTATCTTGTATTTATTGGAAATCAAATTAATCACCCTGCGGTACTCGTCATTTAATGAAATTAACTCCTCAGCTAATTTCTCTGCTATGAGTATGTGACCATTGTCACATGCATCCATTACTCTGCGAGCAAGGATAATGCCCGGCCCCAAAATGTTTTGTACATTATTGAGATCGCTCACAGTAAGACGGGCCCTGATCCTAACCCAATTCGTACCCCTAATGAATCTGAAGTATTATATTTCTGTTCATTATATGCGTGCATCTTGTGGTGAAGCTGAATTCTAACTTCAAGTGGAGTTTTTGGATTTGAGAGAAATCCGATTGCCATTCCATCGCCTGATAGTAAAATAATCCTCATGCCTGCTGATGACTTTCTGAAAGAATCACAAGAATAAATGAGCTCATTTAAGGTCTGAATTTTCTGAACCTGATTTTTCACGGGCAGGGTTGGATCCGAAAGACCAACTATATCAACATAGAAAAAGCTTGCATGAAAAGCTTCTGATGGCAATCCTGTATCCGATATCTTTGAACCATATACATTTTCCAGTCTGTAGTAAATCTCCATACACTCTTTGCTGTCAAACATAAAGTCTGATTTAACCAAGGGCGTACCTATTATTGGCTTGGCACAAAGCGCGCATGTAATTTCGGCGGGAGCTCTAAGAGATGATCGCTGTGCGTTCCTAAAAACAATAGTGCCATTGTTCGAGATTTTGAAACTAGTCCATTTAGGGTCATAATAAACTCCTTTCAAATGGCGCACTCTGATGCTTCTGATTTCCATGTCGTTAGAATCTTCTTTTAACCTCATCTCGATAATGCCATCTACTATGGGACTCAGATTACTAATCATTCTCTGATCCACTGACGAGGTATTCAGTGTTAGAATTGCAGTTATGTTCAAACTTCTTTTCAAAATACGTGTGAAGTACATAACAAATTCTATTAACACCCTTTCTCCAAGCAGTAGTTGTGTGTGCGTCATTGAATCTATAACTAATCTTACTAGCTT
>JGI10213J12805_10003185_pt1 | contig 15412 bp, 10 predicted proteins | sample WisNatreferecore_FD_12805 | JGI IMG/M metagenome (IMG submission 12805)
GCATCCATATCAGCACGAAGAGCGATCACTGGTCCGGGCTTTCCGCCACGAAGTATGGCAACTACCCCAGTCTTTGCAATATTGGTTTGCACTTCCAATCCCAGTTTCTTGCAATGATCAGCGATATACTGCATTGTTTTGAATTCGTGATTTCCCAATTCGGGATTTTGATGAATATGCCTCCTCCACTCAACTAGCTTTGGTTGAATAGCCTTTGCTTTTTGATCAATTAATGCGGGAGTAATTTGGGCGATAGCGTTAATACTAATAAACAGTAAGATGCTGATAGAGCCTAACCATTGTCTCTTCATGTAAATGCTTTTTGAGTTGGGGTATAAATATAATTAAGATTTTATTCTATAAATGGGATTTCCTCTGCGCCCTCCGCGGTTCTTTGCGGCCTCTGCGTCGCTAAAATGTTGCACTTTGGGAATGCCTGCAATTAATCGAGCACACCTCAGTTCGGAGTGTTAGCGACGCAGAGGCCGCAAAGAACCGCGGAGGACGCAGAGAATACTTCTTCCCCAATCAACCAATTAACTAATCAACTAGTCAACCAATAAACCAGTCAACCCTAAGCGCGCCAATCCCAGGCCATCAGGGCCCATTCATCAGTTTCATCTTTGTATTCGTGAAGCGTGAGAAAACCAACTCTTTCGTGTGCTCGATAAGATCGCTGATTGCGGAGAGATACTTCGGTTACCAGTAAATCATATTTATCCTGGTAAATATTTTTGTGACCCTGGTATAAGAGATCGAAGATTCCTTTGCCACGATAAGCTTTGGCAACACAGATCTGACCCATTACATAATAGTCATGCGTTGAAACAGGTTTACCTCTGTGAGTCACTCCATCTAAACTTTCAAACATTGGAAATAAAACCGGGATAAGATTTCGACAGGAAGGAGGCATGGTTAATGCATATCCCGCAAGCACTCCATTGTCTTTTACAATAATGCTTGGATCGGCTGAATGCATTTTTTTCAAGGTATCGAGATCATGTTCAACGGTAAGAAAACCCTGGTCCTTCTCTTCTTCCGAAGAATTTGCTCCCTTCAAATACATTTTTTGCAGTGCAAGGATTTTTTCCAAATCAGCAACTGAGGAAACAGCTTCAGCATGCAATACTTCAGATTCCATACGTCATCAAGGATTTAACCGCGGATTTAATCCGGGGTCAAATTTCAATCAGAAATCTGAAATACGAAATTTAAAATTTGTTTCCCGATCAATCCCGATTCTTATCGGGAGGGAATGACGGGGAATCATTTATGTTCTCCAAAAACGCCGCGTAATTCGTCAGCGATCTCTCCGAGAGTGCAATAATTTTCTACTGCTTCAATTACGATTGGGATAATATTTTCATCGGTAGTAGCCTTATCATTCAATTGTTGAAGGATATTATCACATTTTGCAGGATCACGACGACTTTTTACAGATTTTATTTTTTCAGTTTGTAACTGGCGGATGCTATCGTCAACACGGAATACCGAAGGCGAAGCGGGTTCGTCGACCTGGAATTTATTTACTCCAACGATGATCTTTTCCGTTGTTTCCACCTGCCGCTGATGTTCATAGGCGCTTCTTGCAATTTCTTCCTGAATAAATCCCTCTTCAATTGCGCTTACACTTCCTCCCATGGAATCTATTCTTTCAATGAGGTCAAGTGCGGCTTCTTCAACTTCTTTTGTCAATGCTTCAACATAGTAGGATCCTGCCAAAGGATCCACCGTATCCGGAGCTCCACTCTCATAAGCAAGGATCTGTTGAGTTCTCAATGCAATTCTTGCTGCTTCTTCTGTTGGCAAACTCAATGCTTCGTCATACCCGTTGGTATGAAGGGATTGAGTTCCGCCTAAAACCGCGGAAAGAGATTGAATCGTTACCCTGGCAATATTATTCAAAGGTTGTTGCGCGGTGAGTGTGCTTCCTCCCGTTTGAGTATGAAAGCGCAGCATCATTGCTTTTGGATCTGTTGCTCCCAGGTCTTTCATGATCCCAGCCCATATTCTTCTCGCCGCACGAAACTTCGCAACCTCTTCAAATAAATTATTGTGTGCATTGAAGAAAAAGGAAAGTCTTTTTCCAAAAACATTTATGTCCAAACCTTTTTCCAATGCGGCTTTCACGTATGCCTTACCATTACTTAACGTAAATGCGATCTCCTGCACAGCAGTACTACCTGCTTCCCGGATATGGTAACCCGATATAGAAATTGTATTCCATTTCGGTACTTCGACACTACACCATTCAAAAATATCCGTGATGATGCGCATGGATGGTTTAGGTGGATAGATATATGTTCCCCTTGCCGCGTATTCTTTTAAAATATCATTCTGAATCGTTCCGGATATTTTTTTAAGATCGGCTCCCTGCTTCTTTGCAAGCGCAACATAAAATGAAAGAAGAATAAAAGCAGTGGCATTGATCGTCATTGAAGTGGTTACCTCTTCAAGTTTGATCCCGCGAAACAATGCTTCCATGTCTTCCAGAGTATCTATGGCAACCCCAACTTTTCCAACTTCTCCTTCTGCAAGTTGATGATCACTATCGTACCCGATCTGGGTTGGAAGATCAAAGGCAACGCTCAAACCCATCACTCCGTGCGACAATAAATAATGGTATCGCTTATTACTTTCTTCCGCCGTGCTGAAACCAGCATACTGGCGCATGGTCCAGAGCTTACCGCGGTACATATCGGATTGTACGCCACGAGTAAAAGGATAAACTCCGGGTTTTTCTTCAGGCTGGTCATTTGGTGGAAGATCAGCCTTGGTATAAACCTCCTTGATCTCAATTCCGCTATCAGTATTTTTTATATCGTTTTCAGGCATTTTGTCAAGTTATGCACTGCTCTTCGGTCCTGATAATCCCGATAGCTATCGGGATCGGGAGCTATCGGCAGTTCGCAGCTACTTCAACAGTTTCTTTGCTTCATACGCCAACACTTCGGCTACTACTCCGTGTAAGGAAGCTTTTGGATTTTGCATCAGCATTTCCAGAATGCTTTTATTGAGATCGGTTCCCGTAGCCTCAGCGGGCATAAAAGAAGCAACCTGGTTTACAATGAGTATATTTTGATCTTTTAAGTTCAAAATTGCATCCCAGGCTTCCTGCGATACATAAATCTGTTGGGTAATGTTGTAGTCAAATTCCTGTTTGATCGATTGCACCAGCAAGGACTGCATTTCCCGCACTCCCATGCCGGATTGGCTTACCCGATTGATGAGATTTGTCAGTGAGATCCGGTCGGCAAGCAGGATTAGTCGTTCATAAGCTTGCAACTGCAGGTGTTTGGATGGTTTCGTTGGATTGGATTTTCTTTCTTCCATCGCTTTTTTAGCTTCCTTTCGTTGTTTCCAGAATAGGTAAGCCAGGCTTCCTCCCAGTACAGCAGCAATTGCCAAAGCTATATAGAGTTGGGTGTTGGAGATTGTCATGAATACCGTTTGGGACAAAACTAAAGAATGCAGGGTTGAAAACCAATAAGTAAGCTATTCAAACTAATGTTTTATTTTTGCAGATAAACATTTTTGAGCGATGGATGCAACAATGACTATACCGGTAAGCTTTACAAGCCGGGCGATAGTGGAAGTCAAAAGGTTGATGAGCGAAAGATCCACAGATCCCAGAAAATACCTGCGTGTTGGCGTTAAAGGCGGAGGATGCTCCGGTATGAGCTATATCCTTGGCTTTGATGAAAAGCAGGAGAATGATGATTTATATGAATACGAAGGATTCAACTATATCATGAATAAGAGTCATGGAATCTATCTCAGCGGTATGGAAGTAGATTGGCATGATGGACTCGATGCTCGTGGATTTATGTTTACCAATCCGAATGCGAGCAAAACCTGTGGATGCGGAACTTCGTTTTCGGTGTAAATCACACCCCCTGTCCCCCTAAAGGGGGAACCCAGATCGATCAGCCTAATGCGTTAGTTAAGGCTCTCATATTCCAACTGAATTTTTATTCATAAAAAAATTTGTATTGAATCGTGGTGATGGACCTAAGTTCCCCCTTTAGGGGGACAGGGGGTTTAACATTTCACCGTTTTCTTCTTCTTCCCGAGTTTTCCCCTGTCTTCAACTTTCATAATATAGTCAGCGGCGCTGGGCACTTTGCAGGCGGTGTCGCCCATATCGACCATCACTGTTCCGATGCGTTTGGAAGTATCCTTTGCAAAAGATGTCAACTCCGGAATATAGGAGCCAACAGCGATAATAAAACCGTTCATTACATAACGCACACGGTTAGGGGCCTTGTGAATATTCTTCTCAACTCTTTGCACAAGGGACTTGATCTTCGGGATATCGAGCTCATCGTTCGACCTTAATGCGACAATTCCTCCCAGCGTTGCCCATCCTGAAGTTGCGATCTTCTCATCATTCGAATCGATCCATTCCAGTGCAAGTTCGTATCCGTAATTACTTTCAGCGGCTACCCAGGGAACGGTGTACTCATAGATCATACTCCAGGGTGCTTTCTTAAGCCAATGCTGAAGATCCTTTTTAGTCATTTTCGCATCGTCGACGATCAATCCGGCAAGGTACATTGCGTCAGAGTTGCCGGTATCGTATAATTCCAATGCCAATTGATGATTTTTTTTAACCCGTTTGACGATCTTTTTCAGGTATTCGATCTTAACTCCATAGAACGGTTCTACAGCACCATGTTTTACGAACAATTTTTTGTAGGACTCACTACCCATCGATTTGAGTTCCTTCATTATTTCTGTTACGGTCATAAGAATTGAATTGAAGTTTAAGCGAACGAAGTTCTTGCTTTTCTCTTTAAGATAAATGTAGAAATTATCGTGATGATCAATCCAATCAGGAATACGGTAATGAACATCAATCCAAACGCAAAAGCCGGATTCGCACTCAACTCCCTGAAACTTTCCATTTCTTTCGCTTTTATCGCAAACTCGTCAGCCGGAAGTGTTTTTCTCAATTGCTCAATCTCACTATTGAAGTATTTGTCGTTAAATTCAGGATCCACGTAGTTAGCATATATCAGGCTCCAGATTCCAAATAAAACTGATGGAAAAAGGGTAATTAATGTGCCCAGTTTCATACCCTGCCCGAAGCTCAGGTATCCATTATTCATTTTGTCTCGGAAATATTTGATGCCAATGAATACAAATGCCAGTGATAAAACGATACTGGCGTAGCCAATGATCTCCCGGGTGTCAAAGTCATCTGAGTTCCTAATAAACACAACGTATGCCACCAGGGAAAAGCCGAGGAGAAATATCCCGCTAATAAGGCCGAAGCGGAGGATTGTTTTTTTCATGTTGAAGAATTTTTGTTGGTGCAAAATAGGCTGGGAGCTCGCGGTTTGTATTACTCTTTCGTACCATTTTGGAATTACTCGGCGAAATTCTACTTTAGTTCCATTCCCGACCTTGTCATTTCGAGCCCGTCGAAATTCAGAGACTACTTAATTAAGGTAACCAGTGCGAGAAATCTGCGAAATCAGCAATGATCATTTCCGTTGGTTCAAATAATTCGCAACTCCTTCGCCTTCTTAACAGCTTCCGTGCGGCGTTCTACATCCAGTTTCAAAAAAAGGTTCGATACGTGCTTTTTGATTGTATTCTCCGATACATATAATTTATCCGCAATCTGTTGATTGCTTAGTCCTTCATTGATCAGTTGGAGGATTTCGTATTCCCTTTTGCTCAAGCCGAGCTTTGCAATTCGTTTTTCATCAATTGCCAATGGCTGACTTACTTCAATAAAAACTTCTTTTTCTCGAATAACCTCCTTTGTTATTTCTTTCCGGAATAGCCTTTGGCTGATATAGATCCCGATGATGAGGAAGAAAAGACCGATGCCGGCTATCCAAAAGTCAAACCCAATATCCGCGCGGAAATGGGTAACCTTTACTACCTGAAAAAGTATAAGCACGGCAACGATCAGAAGCCCGAAGCCGATCACCACCTGTTTCATGGTCTGAATATACCAAGTTCGGACGATTATGCATAGATTCGCAGTTTCGAAAAACCGTACAGACTTTAACACACAATAAAATACCTGAGAGAGAATTCTCCTCTATCTTTCTACCCGATATGAAGCGTAAATTCTGGATTTATTCCCTTTTGATTCTGTTGAGCTGCACTAACTGGTTATCCGTAGAGGCGCAGCCTTATGATAGCGTCCTGGTCAAGCTTTATAATAAATACCCACAGGAAAAACTCTATCTCCATTTCGACCGTGTCGGTTACAATCCAGGTGAAACAATTTGGTTCAAGGCCTATCTGTTTGATGGCCTGTTTCCATCCGACATGAGTAAAACACTTTATGCGGAATTATTGGATGAGCAGGGCAAGGTGATGGAGCGTAAAACGGCGCCGTTTGTTCTTTCAGGTGCTGCTGCGGCCTTCGATCTGCCGACTGATTTGAAGTCAAATGTGGTATATGTGCGTGCATACACGCGATGGATGCTCAATTTTGATACTGCCTTTCTTTATATAAAGACGATACCAATCATGGGAGCAAAACCGAGCAACAAGGGTGGGGCCACGCCAAACGCCAAACTCCAAACGCCAAACGGTTTTCTGCAATTCTTTCCTGAAGGTGGGGATCTGGTTGAAGGAATCGACTCCCGCGTTGCATTCAAAGCTACAAACAGACAAGGAATACCGATCAAGGCCAATGGAGACATACTCAATAGCAAAGGTGAAAAAGTCGCATCTTTTGCATCCATTCATGATGGTATGGGAACATTTGCCTTAACACCGGCAGCGGATGAATTGTATCATGCAAGCTGGAAAGATCCTGCAGGCGCTGTTCAGCAAACAGTTTTGCCGAGAGCGAAAAAGAAAGGAGTTGTAATGACGATAAATAAAGTGGAAAAAGGCATACAGTATACAATTAAACGCAATCCGGATCCCAGCGCGGCTTTGTCAGTGTTTGTTGTTGCGCAAATGCAACAACAACTGGTTTACCGTGCAAAAGCCAGCATGACCAGCAGTTCAATGATTAGCGGATTCATTCCCACAGAGAATTTGCCTGCCGGAATTACTCAACTCACCATTTTTACAGAAGACCATCAACCTTTGGCAGAGAGATTATTCTTTGTAAATACACAGGAGTATTATTTCATCACTGACCTTAACACAGCAGTAAAATCCGTAGAGAAAAGAGGAAAGAATGTGATCCAGATCGATGTGCCTGATACGGTATCCTGTAATCTATCAATTTCGGTTACTGATGCATCAATCGATCCAATCAATTCAGGAGAAGATAATATCTACTCCAGGATTTTATTGAGCGGCGACATCAAGGGTTATGTCCACAATCCAGGATATTATTTTAATACGGAAGGAGATTCTGTAGCGAGACATCTTGACCTGGTGATGATGACGAATGGTTGGAGACGTTTCAAATGGGCGGAAGTGCTTGCAAATAAATGGCCGGTTATTAAACATCAACCCGAAGAATACCTGGCTATTGAAGGAAGGGTGGCTGGTTTGAGCAGATCGGAGCTGCAGCAAAAAGAACTAACCGGAATCATCACGTTAAAAAATGGGAACCAACAATTCCTGACCATTCCCATTCAATTGGATGGAAGTTTTCAAGTACCCGATGCGGTATTTTACGATACAGCAAAGTTGTTTTATCAATTCAATAATGATAAGGACAAAGTGCTTAGTTCGAGAGCATTGGTTACGGTCGGAAATAATCTTTTAACAAAGCCGCTCAATCTAATTCCCGATAGCGCCTGGCTTGGCGTGCGTATTCAACCCGATTCTGCATTGGTGAAGAAAAATAGGGAAATCGCTCAAAAGCAACTCGAGATCTGGGATGAAGAGCGAAGAAGAGTAAAAACGATGGAAGCCGTTGTGGTTAAAGGAAGAATGCGAAGCAGAGTGGAAGCAATGAATGACGAATACGCTTCAGGTTTCTTCAAAGGAGGGGAAGGAGCAACATTCATCGTAGAAGATGATCCTCTTGCTCAGGCTTCGCTATCTGTACTGAATTATCTGCAGGGAAAGGTTGCCGGTTTGATGATATCGGTACAGGGAGCCACAGATGCTCAATTGAGTTGGCGCGGTGGTACACCTGCTTTATACATAAATGAAATGCAGAGCGACGTGCAAATGATCCAATCCATGCCAATGAGTGATGTGGCAATGATCAAAGTTTATCGTCCTCCATTCTTTGGAAGTTTTGGTGGTGGAAGCGGTGGAGCGATTGCTGTGTACACTAAAAAAGGAAAATCCTCGAATGATAGAGTAAAAGGACTTGACTTTACGAATATCCAGGGATACACAGCAGAACGACAATTCTATTCTCCTGATTATACAAAGCTTGATGAGAGTCAATCGCAACCAGACTTACGAAACACACTTTACTGGAATCCATTTGTCTTTACGAATAAACAAAACAGGAGAATATTTCTCACCTTCTTTAATAATGATACCTCGAAAAAGTTTAGAGTTGTGGTAGAAGGAATTAATACGGAGGGAAAGTTGACGAGGATTGAGAAGATATTTGAATAGTTCCGAACCCTAATGATGCAAGCTCGAAAAGCGTTAACATGCTACAGGGTTCGGAACTCTACATTTGGGGCACCGCGATTAGGGTTCCGAAACCCGCAAGCCTCTTGATTACTTAATAAGTTTCGTTTTTAGGCTTCGGAACCATGGTTGCCGCCTTTACTGCTTCACCACAATCGTAGAGCCTTTCGATTTATCCGTTTGTAACTGGATCACATAAGCGCCCGGTTTCAATTTTGAAAACTCATTGATGGGAATTTGCGTTTGTCCCGCGGTAATCTTCTTACTAATGTTGAATTGTAAAGCACCAGTTTGTGAGTACACTGATATTTTCAAATTGGTAAATCGATCTGAGTTCACCGATAACCAAACATTATTATTAGTTGGATTGGGAGAAAGATTCACTTTGAAGCCTGGATCCTGCAGATCAATAACCGCCGTTGGAACAAGCGTAGTAAAGTTTCCATTCAAAAATCCCGTTGTCAGGTAATTTGTCAACTGACCGGCACCGTTATATTCGAAAACGGCAACATGATATTTTGTTGACGGCGCAAGATCAATTACGTTTACTGATATTGCTGAATCAGAGAGTACATATGTGGCATTGCCAAGATTGGCACCTTGATTAAAGGCAGGATTGGCATTATAGCTTCTTCCATCGACAGGTAAATCGCGAACAGCCGAATCTCTTCGAATTACGATTAATCTTTTTTGTCCGCTTCCTGCGGTACAACTTATCGTTGCCGAATTACCGGTGATATTTGTGATTTGGAGATTTGAAGCATTAGTTGTTGGTTCCAACGTACCGAATTGTCCGGCATCAGCACCAATATCAACCGGAGAAGAATTAGCTCTTGTATCACCATCGAAATCGAGAATTGTTGTTCCGCTTAATGAGCCGGCGCTTTCGATTGGAGAGGGCAAGGTCACATGGAGATCACCAGTATGTGCATTGCCAATTGGGTTAACGAATTTTGGGTCTGCGAATATTGAATTTGAATCTTTACCTGTGGCTTGTTTCCACTCCTCAAACGTATTTGTCGTGGTATTGATCCCTGACATTATACCAAATTGGTTACCAGTTGGAGCTAAATAATAAAGATTGTTGTTCATGCTGAGATTTACCGGTGCAGTTGCTCCAAATAAATTGATAGCGCTGTGACGAAAATTATTCCCAGTACCAGCGTTGCGCAGGTTGACGAATATATTATTTCTGATGCTGCGAAAGCTCGATGAATATGAAATATCTAAACATGCACTATATGAGTTACTTCCTAATGAAGGTCTATTGCCGGCAATGAAAACAGAATTGTGTATATAATCGTTTGAACTGCCGTCATCAGCAATTCCCCAATACGCACAATTAACTGTATCTATCAAATTTCCGAGGCTGTCTGTGCCCAGTCGGATCATATTGTTTTCAATCGTTGCTCCGCCCGTGCGTTCTGCAGCGAAAATACCGGCAACATAGGAAATGAGTGAACCTGGCGAGACGCTTAAACCATGAATACTATTCCTGGCTATAAGAATTTTCAAATTTGAAGTTGAAGCATTATTTGTACTCCCGTCGACAATAATACCTAAGGCCGCACTAGAGTAACTGGTGGGCCATTCTCCGGCAGTAAGCCCATAAATTGTATTTCCAATTATTGAATTGAAAGCATTTTGCGCACCATCATGATTATCCCGGATTCCTGTGATCGGACCGGTACCGCCTGGACCTTTGGATGAAAGATGGGTAATCTGGTTAGCGACTAAAGATTGTGATCCTCTCAATCCTCCGGTACTAGCAATTCCAATAATTCCTCCGGCATTTCTGGAGGTGGCAGTGGTGCTGGTTAAATTACTAATCTTATTCCTCGCAGCTGTTATTATTGAGTTTGGCTCGTTGTTGCGAAAGATAAATAATCCATATGTCTCTCCACCGGTATAGTTAACTATACTGTTTTTCCGGACCAAACTGCCTATAATATTATCTTCTACCCAGATATTCTGTGAGACACTGGTTGCAAAACCTAGAGGTAGCAGGTCAACTCCGATGCCATATAAATTAATATACGCAAGGCCACTCGAGGTATAAGTATGTATTCCGGCGACGACATTGGATTTTATTTTTGTTGAATCTTTACCCGACGGATGGTAAGCGTGAATTGCTGCAAAACGACTCGATTGTTCATCTATTTTTTTAAACTTAAAGATGATGGATGAATCTTCTGAAGGACTTCCGACCGTATTTCCAATACAATTGCCGTTATATTGATAATTATTGGCAATAAAACAACCGGCGCTGCACCCCAGTTCGATCATTCGGTGAAATACGGGCTCCTCATTTTCAAGACGAATGTATTCGATAACATTATTTTGTATCAGACTTTCCAATTTTTCACCATTGCCATTGGCAACCTTTATAGCCGCGAACGTGAAATTGCCCTTTAAATCCATTTTGTTGTTTGGAGCTGAGCCACCCATATGGTTGTTCCCTATAAGAAAAGCTCCATTGAAAGGCGCTTCAATACTAATGCAGGAAAAATACACGTGCCCCGGACCGGAAAAATTTCGCGGAACAGTTTGATAAAACCGATTGTTCACAATAACAACGGAATCCGTTTGGCCACCCATACGGAATCCATTCGAGTAGGATTGCCTTGATGAAAAGAAATTATAAATATTGCATCCATTAATTAACAGACCCGTATTGGGTTTATCCAACGTGCCCTGGACATTGATCGCTACAGCAGGCGTCGATATGCCATCGTAAATATCACAGGTATCGACACGGTTACTGTCATTTCCTCTCGATAACCCAGTACCTGCAATTTTTATTGTGCCAACTGTATACGAGGTCGAAGCTCCTTGTATATCCAAATGTCTAAATGAATTAAAACATGCATCATTGATCAATCGGATTGTGCTTCCGTTCGTGTTTGTATTGTTGAGCCTGAGTTGCTTTGTTGTTCCGCTACCTCCAGCTCTTCCATCAATGATAAACCAATAGGCATTGTTGAAATCAAGTAACACAGAATCATTTCCGCCTGAGATCACGAGAGACGAAGCACCAGTCTCCGGGCGAAGGGTTACTGTTTTTGTACTGTCAGCACAGTCGATTTTGGGAAATTTGATAGGAAAGGCCTCGACGACTGAATTATAGTTTGTCTGCAGTTCAAGTATCACTGGCTGACTCAGTCCTTTGCTCTTAAGTGAGTCTAATGCTTCCTGTATGGAACTATAGGTTCCGGTTGGACCAACTTTGTAGGTCCCCGCCAATCCCGAAGGACAGGATTGAGCGAACAGAAAAATTGGGCAGGCGAGGATCAGGAGGCTAAGCAGGGATTTCATGGTGCGGCTCAAGGTTTTCGAGGCGGAAAAGTAATGATAAATGAGTGAGATTTTAAACGATTGATCCTTGATTTTATTCTATTAGTGAGAAACTAGTAAATACAAGATGCAATTTCCCCATTTTTTAATACCGAGGATAGCCGAAAATCCAAAAAGGATGACCCCAAACGGTACCGTTGCATCATCCCGTTCATTGTTCGTAATTTTCAATCCCCAAAATCAGCGCATATGAAAAAACATATTCTATTCTTTATCATATTCAGCGGTTCTTTTATCCAGGCTCTTTCTAACTATTCTCCAAACCTTGCAGCCCGGCAATATTTCGAAATAAAAGTCTACCATGCCGGAAATGATGAACAGGTTAGTCAAATAAAGAATTATTTACGCCAGGCGCTGATTCCCGCCTTGCATCGCTACGGGCTAAAAAGTATCGGGGTATTTGAAGCAATAGCCAATGACACAGCCGCTGATAAAAAGATTTATGTTTTTATTCCATATTCAACTTTCCCGGATATCGCGAAAGTTTCAAATAAATTGAACGCTGACAAAACCTACCAGCAGGCTGGAATAAATTTTCTGAATGCAGCGCATGATAAAGCCCCAATGAAAAGGGCCGAATCTATAATCCTATATGCATTTGAATTGATGCCCCGGTCAGGTATGCCATCCTTAAAAGGCAATATTCCAGACAGGGTTTATGAACTCCGTAGCTATGAAAGCGCAACTGAAAATCTTTACAAGAATAAAGTGCAGATGTTTAATGGAGGAGGTGAGATTGCATTATTCAATCGACTTGGATTCAATGCTGTGTTTTATGGCTCAGTAATAGTTGGTTCGAAAATGCCCAATTTGATGTATATGACTTCATTCGACAATATGCAATCGCGTACTGACCACTGGAAAACTTTCGTGGATGATCCCGAATGGAAAAAACTTTCATCAATGCCGGAGTATAAGAATAATGTTTCGCATATTGATATTTATTTACTAAGGCCTTTGGAGTTTTCGGATATTTAAGAGCCTTACCACGGAGGCACGGAGACACGGAGAAAGATAATATTATGATTGTATTATTATACTCTCCGTGTCTCCGTGCCTCCGTGGTTCATATCACTGCGTCAAACAGTATCTCCACCGGATGGTATGCCCTTACTCCAGTGCCATCTTTTATCTGATGCCTGCAACTTGTGCCTGGGGCGACTATCAATGTTCCATCTGATTTATTGCGGACTGCGGGAAATAGTACAAGCTCGCCAATTTGCTGGGAGATTTGATAATGTTCTTTTTCATATCCAAAGGAACCGGCCATTCCGCAACAACCAGATGGGATTACTTCCACAGCATAATTTTCAGGGAAGGAAAGAATTTTTGCGGATGAGGAAACTGAAGAAATTGCTTTTTGCTGGCAATGCCCGTGAAGTTTGATTAATTTTTTTTCAGTATGGAATTGCGATTTGGAAATTCTTCCATTTTCAATTTCTCTTGCGATAAATTCATCAATCAGGAAACTGTTTAAAGCCAATTCCTTTGCCTTATCGAATAATTCATCATCGGCCAGATCCACATATTCATCCCTGAATGTTAGAATGGCTGAAGGTTCGATACCGACCAGTGGTGTTTCTGATTTAATAAGTGGATAAAGCAGTTCAATATTTTTATTCGCGATGGTTTTTGCCTTTCGCAAAAGTCCTTTTGAAAGCCAGGTACGGCCACTTTCTATATGATTTGGGATTATTACTTCATAACCCAGCTTTTCCAATAACAAAAGTGATTTGATTCCTATCTCGGTATCATTGTAATTGGTAAACTCATCACAAAAGAGATAAACGCTTCGTTTGTTAGCATTTGTGGTTTCATTCCTGTGTTTTTTATACCAGCTTTTCAATGTTGTATTATGAAGCGTTGGCATTGATCTTTCCTTTGCAAAACCCGAGAACCCTTTTATCAAATTGCTTAAGGGCTTTGCCGTCATAAAGAAATTATAGATACCAGGAGCTATTGAACCAAGTTTTGCAGAGCGGGTGAAATTGGCAATAAGTTTTGAACGAAACGGAATTCCATTCGCATCATAATATTGTTGAAGGAATTCAGCTTTTAATTTAGCCATATCCACATTTGATGGACATTCGGATTTGCAGCCCTTACAACTCAGGCAGAGGTCCATCACGTCATAGATTTCCTTGTGATCAAAACGATTCAATTTTTCAGAATGAGTGAGAAACTCCCTCAAAATATTCGCTCTCGCTCTTGTTGTATCCTTTTCATTTCGCGTAGCCATATAGGATGGGCACATGGTTCCTCCCGATAGCTGCGTTTTCCTGCAATCACCGGAACCATTGCATTGTTCGGCGTGCTGCAGCACGTCCTGGTTATAATAGCGAAAGATTGTTTTGAATTTTGGTGTTTGCTGACCAGGACTGTAGCGCAGCATTTGATCCATCGGCGGAGTATCAACGATCTTGTTCGGATTGAAAATGTTTTTCGGGTCGCATAATTGTTTTATCTCCTTCAACAGTCGATAATTCTTTTCACCAACCATTTGTTTGATGAATTCTCCCCGAAGTCTCCCATCACCGTGCTCACCACTCAAAGAGCCATTGTATTTCTTTACAAGTGTGGCAATCTCTTCGGCAATGGTCCGGAACAGTCGATTGCCTTCTTTAGTTTTTAGATTGATGATGGGTCGTAAATGCAATTCACCTGAACCCGCGTGGGCATAGTGTACGGAATAGAGTCCGTGCTTTTTCAGGATCTCATTGAATTCGCGGATATAGGCAGGAAGATCATTTACGTCAACAGCAGTGTCTTCAATAACCGGAACCGCTTTATCATCTCCCGGTAGATTTCCCAGGAGACCCAATCCAGCTTTTCGAAGTGTCCAGATCTTTTTGCAATCTTCTCCAAACAATAAAGGGAAGTGATAACCCAATCCTGCTGCTTTCATTTCCCCTTCAACTTTCTTTGCGATCTCGATCACTTCCTCCCTCGAAGTCTTGCTGAATTCAATAACCAGGATAGCACCCGGGTCCCCCAATACAAAAAATCTGTTTTTGCTTTGTTCGATATTGTCCTTTGTACAATCGAGAATATAATGATCTATCAATTCGCTGGCACTCGGACCATATTTTAATGCAATCAGGTTTGCTCGTAAAGATTCATCGATGCTGTTGAAGTGCACGCAGAGCAATCCTGCTTCCTTAGGCGGAAGTGGAACAAGATTCAATTTAATCTCTGTAATAAATGCCAGCGTGCCTTCCGAGCCCGCGATCAATTTGCAGAAATTAAAATCCGGGCCACCCGCAGTGAATGGTGATGCCTCAAGCAAAACATCAACAGCATAACCAGTATTTCTTCGCTCGATGCTTTTCTTCGGAAATTCCTTTCTTATTTCTAGCTGGTTCTCGTAATTGCTCAAAAGATTCCTGACCCGATTAAATATCTTCGACTTAAATGAATTGCCCTCACATTCAGCATGAAATTCATCATTGCTCAAGGTCTTAAATTCTGCTTCGGAGCCATCGCTCAGTATTGTTTTGACCTCAAGCAAGTGTTCCCTCGTACTGCCATA
>JGI10213J12805_10009611_pt1 | contig 15405 bp, 14 predicted proteins | sample WisNatreferecore_FD_12805 | JGI IMG/M metagenome (IMG submission 12805)
ATCTTCAGTAAAGACACCCTCGTTGAGTCCGCCCAGTTTCCTGAAATTGAATTCACGGAGCCGGCCTTCTACTTTGATCAAACGGGTGAACTGGATATTCTTAATGAATTGTATCCGCATAATTCAGAGGTTGAGTCAGAAAATTTAAACAATTAACGTGCTACAATCTGAGTTTTAACAAAGAAGAATGATAAAAAGTTTTGCACATTTAAAAGGTTACGAACCCTAATAGGGACTGCCGCATTTTCGAATCCACTCTTTAGGGCTACGAACCCTATTCGAAAATAAACTTCAAATTCCTTTTAATGCCCTGATACTTGCTTCTTTTTAAGGGTGAATTGCGAAAAATTTCTTTAAAGCTTTCTTCTGATAATTCCTGCCATTGCCGGTTATTCAAATTTAATACCGCGGGTATGGGGGAGAACTCGGGTTCGTTGCCCGGAACGGCAAACCGGTTCCATGGGCATACATCCTGGCAGGTATCACATCCGAAGATCCAGTTCTGAAATTTTCCCTTCATTTCATTGGGGATCAACATCTCTTTCAACTCAATCGTAAAATAAGAAATGCATTTGCTGCCATCTATGGTTTTGTCGGGCAGTATTGCTTCGGTTGGACATTCATCGATACAGCGCGTACAGGTTCCGCAGAAATCTCTTGCGAATGGATCGTCGTACTCAAGTTCAAGGTCAACTATAAGCGTGGCAATAAAGAAGAAAGAGCCGGCATGCCGTGTTATTAGATTGCCATTTTTCCCGATCCAACCCAGTCCGCTTTTTTGCGCCCATGTCCTTTCAAGTACCGGCGCTGAGTCCACAAATCCACGGCCATGGACTTCGCCGATATTCTCCTTTATCAATAACAAAAGTCGGTTCAATTTCTTTTTGATCACTTCATGGTAATCCTTTCCATAAGCGTATTTGGAAATCCTTGGGGCATCTGTTTTTTGTACGGCGGAAGGGTAATAATTCAAAAGTAATGTGATCACCGATTTTGCACCAGGAACCAGCTTGCCGGGGTCGACCCTCAATTCAAAATGATTCTCCATATACTGCATGTTGCCCTGTCTTCCATTCAATAACCAATTTTCTAAACGGCGGGCATCTTCATCAAGCCGCTGGGAGCGGGCAATTCCACAATAGTTGAATCCCAATTGTCGGGCAAATGATTTGATTTGTTGGGTATGGTAGCCAGTTAAGCTCAAGTATCATTTTTCTTCCATGTGCAATTTATGAAAGAATCGATGCACGGCCGGAGCAAGCACAATGCCGATATTGGTGATGAAAACAATGCCGCTGAATAAGGCATAAAATGAGGAGAACCATTTGCCCGCTGTTGTAGTAATTGTGATCACGGGACCCATTCCGCTTAGGATCATTGCCGCATTATGAAATGAATCCAGTAATCCCGGTGCGTCGGCATCCTTTGCATTTCTTGTAAAATAATAACCGAAAGTGCCTAACACCAGGCAGAAACCAAGCACGAGAGATGCCAGTAATAAATGCCTGGCAACTCGCTTATAAAATACATGTTTCGGTGCCAGGGCTGCTCGTTTATGTTCGTACATGTTGAACTATTTTATAGGTAATCTGATCTACAAATGATATTCAACTGCAAATTTTGAAACATTTAGATAAATTGTTAACCAGATTTTTATATAAATTGGCCGGCTAAACGATTAACCATTAGGTGAAATATCTATTAGGTCTTGATATTGGTTCCTCTTCAGTAAAAGCAGCTTTGTTGGATGCAGAAAAAGGAAAACCTGTTGCTTCTGCGTTTTCTCCCGCTTCAGAGATGCCTATGCTCGCAGTAAAACCCGGTTTCGCAGAACAGGACCCAGAAATGTGGTGGAATGAACTGCTGAATGCAATGAAAGATCTCCAACGGCAGGTTTCATTTAAAGGAGATGATATTGTTGCAATCGGTATTTCCTACCAAATGCACGGCCTGGTTTGTGTGGATGATCAATCCAAACCATTGCGTCCATCGATCATTTGGTGCGATAGCAGGGCAGTGGAAATCGGGCAAAATGCTTTCATTAAGATCGGTAAAGACTACAGCCTTTCGAATTTCCTGAATTCGCCCGGAAATTTTACTGCATCGAAATTGAAATGGGTAAAAGAAAATGAACCGGATCTATTCAAAAAGATAAAGAAGGTGATGTTGCCTGGCGATTATATCGCGCTAAAATTAACCGGGCAGATCAATACAACCGTGTCGGGACTTTCTGAAGGAATACTTTGGAATTTCAAAAAAGAAAAGATTGCCGAAGAATTATTGGAGCACTATGGCATTGACAAGAAATTACTTTCACCACTCACGCCCACATTCGGTGAACAAGGAAGATTGAATAAACCGGCTGCTCAATTATTGAATTTAAAAGAAGGAACTCCGGTTACTTACCGGGCAGGCGACCAACCGAATAATGCATGGTCCTTGAATGTATTGCAACCAGGCGAAGTAGCAGCAACTGCTGGAACGTCCGGTGTTGTTTATGCGGTTACTGATAAAGTGAGTTACGATACGGCATCGAGGGTGAATACATTCGTCCATGTGAATCATCTGCCGGATAAACCCCGCTATGGCGTATTGCTTTGCATTAATGGAACAGGGATTTTGAACAGTTGGCTGAGAAAAAACTTTTTTGCGGGATTATCTTATGATGAGATCAATAAGATAGCGAATGATTCACCAATAGGATCCGCGGGACTTTATTTCTATCCGTTCGGAAACGGCGCGGAAAGAGTTTTGGAAAATAAAGATACGGGTGGATTTATGGAAGGGCTTCAATTCAACCAGCATCAAAGTAGTCATATAGCCAGAGCGGCGCAGGAAGGAATAGTTTATTCGCTCCAGTATGGAATGGAAGTTTTTCATTCAATGGGAATAAGTCCATCAGTGGTTCGTGCAGGAAAGGCTAATATGTTCCTTAGTCCACTATTCCGTGAAGCTTTTGCAAATACGACAGGCTGCAGCATTGAATTATTCAATACAGATGGAGCAATCGGCGCCGCCAGGGCGGCAGGTGTCGGTGTTGGATATTATTCCAATTTTGCGGAAAGTTTCAAGGGAATGGAGAAGTTGATGTCCGTCGAGCCAGAGAAAGACAAACAGAAAAAGTATAAAGATTCTTATGAAAACTGGAAAGAGGGATTGAATAAGTTTCTTAAAAACCATTAATTACTATTTACGATTTACGAATTACGACTTACGATTTGTTGAAGTTCATATTTGCCCCGTTTTTCGCGATAAGAGAATTAAAAAATAAAGAATGCAAATCGTGCTTGAAGAAATCGTAAATCGTAAATCGTAATTCGTAAATTTTTAATCACGAATCATGGCCAAAGAATTCTTCCCCGGCATTAGCAAAATCCCATACGAGGGTCCCAAATCAGACAATCCGCTTGCATATAAATGGTATGATGAGAATCATAAGATCGCGGGAAAAACGATGAAGGAGTATTTCAAATTCGCGGTTTGTTACTGGCATACCTTCTGCAATACAGGTTCAGATCCATTCGGGCCGGGAACAAAACATTTTCCCTGGGATGCTGCAAGTGATCCCCTCCAACGCGCAAAAGATAAGATGGATGCGGCATTTGAGTTCATAACCAAACTAGGTGTTCCTTATTATTGCTTTCATGATATTGACCTGGTTGAGGAAGGAAATTCATTAAAGGAATACGAAAGTCGATTGCATACCATTGTTGAGTATGCAAAACAAAAGCAGAAAGATACTGGAGTTAAATTACTATGGGGCACGGCCAATGTGTTTTCCAATCCACGTTATATGAATGGCGCTTCTACCAATCCTGATTTTGCTTCACTGGCTTATGCAGGCACGCAGGTGAAGAATGCGCTGGACGCTACAATTGCATTGAATGGCGAAAACTATGTTTTCTGGGGTGGACGGGAGGGTTATATGAGCTTGTTGAATACAAATATGAAAAGAGAGCTCGAGCATTTGGGTCGCTTCCTCGGCATGGCTCGTGATTATGCGAGAAAACAAGGATTCAAAGGCGTTTTCTTTATCGAACCCAAACCTTGTGAACCGACAAAACATCAATATGATTATGATTCCGCCACTGTCGTGGGTTTTCTTCGTCAATTTGGACTCGATAAGGATTTCAAACTAAATGTTGAAGTGAATCATGCAACGCTGGCTGGGCATACTTTCCAGCATGAATTGCAGGTTGCAGCAGACGCTGGTATGTTAGGTAGCATCGACGCTAACCGTGGAGATTCTCAAAATGGTTGGGATACTGATCAATTCCCAATGAACCTGAATGATCTCATTGAAAGTATGCTGATCATTTTGGAAGCAGGCGGATTTGCAGGAGGTGGAGTGAACTTCGACGCTAAAACAAGACGAAACTCAACCGATCTTGAAGACATCTTTCATGCACATATCGGCGGTATGGATGCATTTGCACGCGCAGCAATCACCGCAGAGAAGATCCTTCAAAATTCTCCGTATAAAAAATGGAGAAAGGAGAGATACGCTTCCTATGACTCAGGCAAAGGCAAAGAGTTTGAAGATGGAAAATTGAAGCTCGAAGATCTCCGCGATTTTGCACTCACCAATGGAGAACCGAAGCAAACAAGTGGTAAGCAGGAATGGTTGGAGAATATCGTAAACCAGTATATTTAGTGAATGGTGAATCGTGAATGGTGAATGGGCAAGAGGCAAGAGGCAAAAAATGATTTCGCAACACAATATATAAAGTTTGAGCAATTACCCCGTAGGGGTAAAATCTTTGTAGAAAACACGTATTCAAGAATGAACCAGCCCCGTAGGGGCGAAATATGAAATGGAGGTTCGTCACAAATCGCGGACGATTGTCATTAGAAATAAATTCAAATGAATTCAGCATATGAAGAAGTTAATCCCTTTTATTCTTTTTCTCCTTCTTACATGTATCGCATTTGCACAAAACAAATCTGCAGATTTAATTCTTGTAAATGGAAAAGTGTACACGGTCAGCAAAAAACAACCATGGGCAGAGGCTGTTGTGGTGAAGGATGGAAAAATAATTTATGTTGGTAAAGAGAAAGAAGCAAGAGCTTACGCGAATGCGAATACGGAAATAGTAGACTGCAAAGGTCAATTCGTAATGCCGGGTTTTATTGAAGGGCACGGGCATATTCATGGCCTGGGGAGTTCATTAATGAACCTTAACCTGATGAATGCAAAAAACTGGGATGAGATCGTAAATATGGTGGCAGAGGCGGTTAAGAAAGCAAAGCCTGGAGATTGGATCATTGGGCGCGGTTGGCACCAGGAAAAATGGAATCCTTCGCCGGCAAAGAATCATTTAGGTTATCCTTATCACGAGGAATTAGATAAAGTTTCGCCAAACAATCCTGTTTTGCTCGGCCATGCGAGTGGGCATAGCAGTTATGTAAATGCTAAGGCGATGGAACTCGCCAATATCACCGACCAGACAAAAAATCCTGCTGGCGGCGACATAGTAAAAGATAAAGATGGGAAGATCGTTGGTGTGCTTGAGGAAACAGCTCAAGGCCTTGCAAGCATGACATACGGTGCCTGGTTAAATAAAAAAACAATAGAAGAAAGAAAGGCGGAATGGATGAGGGGCATTCAATTGGCAGAAGAAGAAAGTTTGAAGAGTGGAGTCACCTCATTCCAGGACGCGGGTTCATCATTTCAACAGGTGGAATGGATGAAGGAACTTGCGCAACAAGGGAAATTAAATATCCGGCACTGGTTAATGGTAAGGGCAGGAAATAATTCGCTTCGCCAGAACGCACAGGTATTTCCCATCATGAACGAAGAAAATGGATTCTTAACGGTAAAGGCGATCAAGGTTTCATTGGATGGCGCATTGGGTTCCTATGGTGCCTGGTTGCTTGAATCCTACGAAGACCGGAAAGAATTTTATGGTCAAAATACCTTTCCGATGGATTCATTGCGAAAGATCGCAGAATTCTCATGGGAAAAGAATCTGCAGCTATGCGTGCACGCAATTGGCGATCGTGCCAACCGGGAAACCATCAATATTTTTTCTGAACAGATCCAAAAGGATAAGAAAAAGGATCATCGTTGGAGAGTTGAGCACGCTCAGCATGTGAATCCCGCGGAGATTCCTCGGTTTAAACAATGGAATGTGATCGCCTCCATGCAATCGATCCACTGTACAAGCGATGCGCCTTTTGTGGAGAAAAGATTGGGTGCAAAAAGAGCAGAAGAGGGAGCTTATATGTGGAAAGCATTTTTGAAGGAAGGAGTTGTAGTTACCAATGGCACAGATGTTCCAGTTGAAAAAATCGATCCATTCGATTGTTACTATGCAGCAGTAACCAGAAAGCAAAAGAATGGAGTTCCGTTCTATCCAAATCAAAAAATGACCAGGGAGGAAGCGATCTATTCCTATACAATGGCAAATGCTTATGCCGCATTTGAAGAAAAACAAAAAGGCTCGCTTGAACTAGGTAAATATGCGGATATCGTTGTGTTGTCGAATAACCTGATCAATTGTAAAGAAGAGGATATCAAAAACACTAAGGTTCTTATGACTTTTGTTGGAGGAAAACTCAAGTATTCCGGAAACGGGAAAAAGTCATTTTAAATACTCGACAAATAGTTTGACAGCTTCCTTCGCTTCTTTAACATCGTGCACACGCAGGATATTTGCTCCATTCAATAGTGCGATCGCATGCAGGAATGTTGTTCCATTCAATGCTTCTGCTGCTGAAACACCCAAAGTTTTATAGACTGTTGATTTGCGGGATATGCCGATGAGAACCGGTCTTTCGAGTATTTTGAAGATGGACAAGTTTTTCAATAATTCGAAATTATGAGTTATCGTTTTGGCAAAACCGAAACCGGGATCGAGAATTATGTCTTTAATGCCAACTTTAATACATTCATCAATCTTCTTTATGAAAAAATCAAGAATTTCCAGCGATAAATTATCATAATGCGTCTGGCTCTGCATGTTCTCTGGAGTTCCTTTCATATGCATGCAGATATAGGGAACATTGAGGGACGCTACAGTTTTCAACATTGATTCATCCAAATTTCCTGCACTTATATCATTCACGATTGATGCACCAGCTTCAACCGATTCCTTTGCAACTTTCCCGTAAAAGGTATCGATGGAAAGGATAGCATTTGGGAACTCAGAATGGATAGCTTCAATTGCAGGAACTATTCTTTTTAATTCTTCTTCAGCCGAAATTCTTTCGCTGCCGGGCCTTGTGCTTTGCGCACCGAGATCGAGAATACCGGCCCCATCTTTTAACATTTTTTCAGCCATTTTCAATATCACAGCATTCTCCATAAACCGGCTTCCTTCATAAAAAGAATCCGGAGTCACATTGATAATTCCCATTATTAGGGGATTATCCACAGTCACTAGTCTTCCTTTGCAATTCAGTGTGAACATTAATCTGTTATCGTTATTTTTGGCGGATAAAATTGAGGAATTATTTTGACAAGTCACCAACACCCTGAGACTACTGAACAAATCATGCAGGATACCAACCGCCAATATGACGAAGCCGTACGAGACTGCAAAGAGATCTTTTTAAAGAAAGCCCGCGATTATGGCACTTCCTGGAGAGTACTGCGTACCATCTCGATTGTTGACCAGATCTTCATAAAAGCGCAGCGCGTTCGTACCATACAGCAAAAAGGAGAACAAAAGGTAGGAGAAGACATCAGTTCTGAATTCAAGGGAATAGTGAATTATGCTGTTATCGGATTGATCCAGCATGAGCAAAAGTCAGATGAAGTGGAAGATGTTCCCGTTGACGTAGTAGAGAAATGGTTCGACAAACAGATCGTTGTCGCAAGAAAGCTGATGCAGGATAAAAATCACGATTATGGGGAGGCCTGGCGAGATATGAGCCAGGAAAGTTTTGTTGATCTCGTATTAATGAAATTAATGCGGATCCGTCAGATCCTCGCCAATGAAGGAAAGACATTGATAAGCGAAGGCATCGACGCGAGTTTTCTGGACATTATTAATTATTCCTTATTTGGATTGATACTAATTGCAGAAGGAAAGCACAAAGGCTGATTCCCGCCCAGGCGGGCTCTTACCACAAGCAAATAACTATGAAGCCAGTAATAACAATTGCACGAATAATAGTAGGTGTTCTTTTTATTTTCTCCGGACTCATTAAGGCCAATGATCCACTAGGACTGAGTTACAAAATGCAGGAGTTTTTTGAGGTATGGGGCATGAACTCCTTTCACGACTATACATTGGCGCTATCCGTAGTAATGAATGCCTTCGAGATCATCGCAGGAGTGGCGATCCTTGTCGGTTGGCAGATGCGTTTATTCAGTTGGCTTTTATTATTGCTCATTTTGTTCTTCACTTTCCTTACTGGTTACGCAGTATTGACCAATAAAATAAAAGAATGCGGATGTTTCGGCAATTGTATCCCTTTAACGGCTTGGGACTCCTTTATCAAGGACCTCATTCTGCTTGGATTGATCATATTGATCTTTACTTATCGCAATAAGATCCAACCTGCCCTTAAAACAAGGATTAGCATACTGATTCTTTTCTTTACTACAATTTTTGCATTCGCATTTCAATGGTATACGCTCCAACATTTGCCTGTCATGGATTGCCTTCCATTTAAGAAGGGAAATCATATCGCGCAGGAAATGAAGATCCCTAAAGGAGCTTTGCCAGATAGTACAGTGATTAGTTTTGTTTATGAAGTAAATGGCAAACAAGTTGAGTTTACGGCCGATAGTTTCCCGGATGATTTCAATGATTCCACCTATAAATTCGTCAAGCGCTACGATAAATTGATCCGCAAAGGCAACGCAGAGCCATCTATTAAAGACTTTTCATTAAAGAATGCTGCGGGCGCTGATGTAACAGAACAACTAATAAATGCAGAAGGGTATAAATTATTCCTATTTCTCAAGGATGGATATATGCAGGGCGATTGGATCATTTATTCAGATCTGATCATGAAGGACGCCTTCAATAAGGGAATCCCCGGGTTTATTGTTACGAATATTTCACTTGAGGAATTGTACAAGAACCCGCCACCAGTATTTAATCGCTTCAACCCGCTGCGATGTGATGCTACGGCAATAAAAACTGCAGCAAGAGCGAATCCAACCCTTTATTTGCTAAAGGGCGACCAGGTGATTGAAAAATGGAGCTATGCAGATTTTCAGGCTGCACTAAGGAGAATTCAGGAGCTAAAGTAGCTACCCCCGCCCCCTAAGGGGGCTTAATTAATAACTTGATTTGCCAATGTTGATTGCCAACAAAACTAATCTGATTTTCTTGGCTCCCCCTTCAGGGGGCCGGGGGGTATCATGCTAAAGTATTTCACCAGACGCCTGTTATATGGCCTCGCGGTTATGCTTGGCGTATTGGTGCTTGTATTTTTTCTTTTCCAGGGCTTTGGCGATCCTGCGCGTTTGGTAATGGGACAAAGAGCCGATGCGGTGACGCAAGAAAATATTCGCAGGGATCTTCATCTTGATCAACCCAAATGGAAACAATTCGTATTGTATCTTAATGATGTTTCGCCAATAGCAATACATTCTACGGAAGAGATCAACCGAAAAAACTTGCAGGGGGTTTTCATCGGAGGGGAAAAAAATCTGGCAATTAAAATTCCTTACCTCAGAAGATCCTATCAAAGCAGGAGGGATGTATGGGATATTTTGATGGAAGCCTTACCCAGAACTATCCTTCTGGCCTTTGCGGCTATATTCGTCGCGATTCTTTTGGGAATTCCTCTGGGAGTATTGGCCGCGGTAAAGAAAGGGACATGGATGGACAGCACAGCAGTATTTACTAGTGTGCTTGGTATATCTGCTCCATCTTTTTTCATGGGTATCATCATCGCCTATGTATTCGGATTTCTGTTAAGTGATTATACAGGATTAAAGATGATTGGAAGCCTTTATGAGACCGATCCCTTCCAGGGAAGACGAATGCAATTGCAGAATTTGATCCTGCCTGCAATCACGCTTGGAATAAGACCAATGGCTATTATTGCCCAACTCACGCGGAGTGCTATGCTTGACGTACTGAGCCAGGATTATATCCGCACCGCCTATGCGAAAGGCCTGAGTAGAACGGCAATCATTTGGAAACATGCGTTGAGAAATGCGTTGAATCCGGTTATCACTGCAATCACCGGCTGGTTTGCAGAATTACTTGCAGGGGCATTCTTTGTAGAATATATCTTTGGATGGAAAGGAATCGGAGCGGTAACAGTCGATGCCCTTGAAAAACTCGATTTTCCGGTTTTGATGGGATCCGTATTGGTTACTTCTTTCTTTTTCATCACCGTTAATATCCTCGCAGATTTATTGTATGGTATTGTGGATCCGAGGGTAAGACTAAGCTAGTCTTTAGCTGGGAGTCTGGACTCGGGAGTAGTAGATCTGTTAACGGTAAAGACTTTACTGTTAAGGTTGAGGGTTCTACCTTCGGAGTGGTGTTAAAAATCCAAACTAATTACCGAAATTTCGAATGATGAATTTAAATTTGGTACAGCCATATGAATAGAATAACTCTTTTGTTTTTGTTTTTCCTTGGTTTTTCCTGTACGCCGAAATTGTCGCCTGAACAGGAATTCAATCGTTCTTTGTTCAAAGCAATTGATTTCACCGCAATGAATATTTTCTCGCGCAATATCGAAGGCCCGGCAGTTGACAGGACAGGAAAACTTTATGTGGTGAATTATGAAAAGGATGGCACAATTGGACTTGTTCATCCAGATGGTAAGGCGGAACTGTTTGTTACACTCCCAGATAAAAGTATTGGAAACAGCATTCAATTCAATGCAGCAGGCAATATGCTTGTCGCGGATTTTACGGGGCATAATGTTCTTGAAGTAAATACGGTAACCAAGGAGGTCAGTGTTTATTGTCACGATGATCGTTTCAATCAACCCAATGATCTGTGCATAAACAAAAGAGGAATTGTGTTTGCATCAGATCCGAACTGGCAAAAGCAAACTGGACAGATATGGAAAATTGGTCCCGATAAAAGAGCTGTCTTGTTAAAGGAAAATATGGGTACAACAAATGGGATCTGCCTGAGCCATGATGAAAAGACGCTTTACGTGAATGAAAGTGTTCAACGCAGGATTTGGGCATTTTCGGTTGATGAAGCAGGAAACATTAGCGATCAAAGGATCTTTGCTTCGGTAGATGATTTTGGATTTGATGGAATGAAATGCGATAGTAAAGGAAACCTCTATGTAACGAGATATGGTAAAGGAACTGTAAACATTTATAATCCGCTTGGCAGAATGATGCAGGAAGTGCAGCTAAAGGGTAAGGATGTCAGCAATATCACATTTGGAGGAAAAGATAATAGGACCTGCTTTGTTACCCTGCAAGACCGCAAGGGCATGGAAAAATTCAGGTCAGATGTAGCAGGCAAGTAATTATTCCTTCTTCGGTATATATTCTCCCCGCCTCCAGGGATTCGGCATTAGATTCGGAGAGTTAGGCATCGGTTTAACGGGCATTGGGGCCAATTGATCCATATTTGGAACCAGGCAGGGCATATTATCGGGTTTCATCCGGTAAACCCTTCCATTTGGAGTAAGATGAGAAAGGCTCGCTGAATGTTGCTGCCTCAATTTTTGCAATTGATCTAAGAATTCCTTTCGTTTGGTGCTGTCCGAAGTCTTTGGAATGACCAGGATATTATTCAAATCAATTCTTTCTTTCTTTGGAACTATTTCAATTTTCTTCTGTTCTCTAAGCTTTGGTGCCTTTTGTGCCAGTATTGCAGAAACGGGGAAGATCGAAAGCCCTATTATCAAAAGCTTTTTCATAACAGTTTTTCAGTTGATGACCGGTTTTTCGAATTTACATACCTATTCCCGAAATTTCTTATAAAAATTGATAAGTCCGTTTGTCGAGGAGTCATGTGAACTTACTTGATCAACCCCTTCAAGTTCGGGAAGGATCTTGTTTGCAAGCTGCTTACCGAGTTCAACGCCCCATTGATCAAAACTATAAATGTTCCAGATCACCCCCTGCACAAATATTTTATGCTCATATAAGGCGATCAATTGACCGAGGGTAAATGGAGTAATCTTTTTTATCAGGAATGAATTACTTGGCCTGTTGCCTTCGAAAACTTTGAATGGAACAAGATGGGAGTATTCCGTCCTTTTCTTTTTTGCCAGTTTGAATTCAGCGATCACCTCTGCCTTTGTCTTTCCATTCATCAAGGCTTCCGTTTGTGCGAAGAAGTTAGATAATAATTTAATATGATGATCTCCGATAGGATTGTGACTTATCGCTGGGGCTATAAAATCGCAGGGGATCAACCTTGTACCCTGGTGGATCAATTGAAAGAAAGCGTGCTGTCCATTAGTACCAGGTTCACCCCAGATCATAGGCCCGGTATCATACTTTACTCGTTTTCCATTCCTGTCTGTGCTTTTGCCATTGCTCTCCATATCGCCCTGTTGCAGATAGGCTGAAAATCGGTGTAAATATTGGTCGTACGGAATGATGGCATGAGTTTCTGCGTCAAAAAAATTGGAATACCAGATCCCGATCAACGCCATCAGCACGGGAATGTTTTCATTAAAGGACGCAGAATGGAAATGTTTGTCGCTTTCGTATGCTCCTTTTAATAATTCTTCGAAATTCTCATAGCCGATTGTCAATGCAATCGAAAGTCCGATCGCACTCCAAAGTGAATAGCGTCCTCCGACCCAATCCCAGAATTCGAACATGTTTTCTTTGGCGATACCAAACTTCACTACTTCTTTTTCATTGGTCGAAAGGGCCACGAAATGTTTTGCAATTTCTGATTCATCTTTAGCAGATTGGAGGAACCAACGCCTGGCAGTATGCGCGTTGGTCATTGTTTCCTGGGTGGTAAATGTTTTGGACGCAATGAGGAATAAGGTTTCGTCTGCGTAAATCTTTTTTAGGGTTTCCACCAAGTGTGTTGCATCAACATTAGATACAAAAAAGCATTCAATGTTATTCAGCCAGTAGGGGCGAAGCGCTTCGGTAACCATAGAAGGACCGAGGTCGCTACCGCCAATACCTATGTTGACGATATTCTTAATCTTTTTTCCATTATATCCTTTCCATTCGCCACTATGAACCTTTTCGCAAAATGCTTTCATTTGTTGTTGAACCCGTATCACCTCAGGCATCACATCATTCCCACCGGTGATAACCGCCTTGCCTGAAAAATTCCTCAAGGCCGTATGTAGCACTGCCCTGTTTTCCGTTTCGTTGATCAATTCTCCATTGAACATCGATTTAATCGCGTCCGCGAGCCCACAGTCTTCCGCGAGCTTAATTAATAGGGAGATTGTTTCATTATTGATCCTGTTCTTGGAATAGTCAAAGACGATATCCCCGGATCTTTGCGAGAATTCTTCAAACCTGCGAGGATCATCTTTAAAAAGATCCTTCATATGTTTTCTTCCTATCTCTCTATGATGAAGTTTTAGCCTGGCCCAGCTTTCGGTTTTGACCGGTTCTATTTTGGGAAACATAATCAATTGAATTGGCGGCAAAATTATGTTGGATTTTTTACACATTCCTAAAGTAGTATAAGGGGGAACTATTAGATGAGTTAAATAGGGTAGGGATAACTATAAAAAACTGGGAATTGACTCTATTTTTCGGCCCGTTAATCCGATCTGAAAAAACCAATTCCTGTATCTATGAAAATGTACAAGCTACTCGCTTTGGTAACAGCATTTTGTTGCCTGGAATTACAAGCTGAATCCAAATTCAGCCCATATAATGTCATCATCAAGAGTTTCCAGGTGAATTCCGATGGTAAAGCCAACCAGGTACTGGTTGAGCTAGCAAGAATGGAACATAGCGTAACCGGTTATTTGGAAAGAAGTACAGATGGAGTCCAATTCAATTCGATTAAGACATTTGAATTAGAAGAAGGCTTTTCTGGAACACTTTCTTATAGTGATAGAGATGTAAAACCGGGCACTTATTATTATCGCATTCGCCTTACCAAGTCAAACTTTGCGCCCTTCACTTCTAATATTATTTCTGTAAAGATTGCTGGCGCTGAACTCAACGCTAAATCATTTCGTATCCCAAATCCGTTCACTAACACAATTGTTGTAAACGGTGATTTCGGAGATGCAGATCGTGTTAGAGTTGAATTGAGTGATATGAGTGGAAAGGTCAGGCTGATTAAGGTTATTGATATCAACTCATCAACCAAATCAATAAGTATTCCCGCTTCCGGATTAAACAAGGGAATGTATATAATCCGGGTTAAGCAAATGGGCAGCAAAGAAGCTAAACTATTGGTTACGCAAAGCATTTACAAGAACGCGGAATAAAGTATTGCGATCACAGCGCTTCTAATTTTTTCAAAGTGAATTCGGCCATTTCAGGCTGAATATCCAGGTGGGTTACTATCCGGATCTGTGTAGCTGACATCGCAATAGTGAGTATTCCTTCTTTCTTAAGCTTTTCAACGATTGACTCTGCTTTCAGGTAGGGTTTGATATTGAATATAACAATATTGGTCTCAACTGGCAGGATATTATCTACGAATTGTTTTTCTTCTAATACCGCCGCTATTTTCTTAGCAAGTAGATGATCTTCTGCCAGGCGATCGATATGATTTTCCAGCGCATAAACTCCACAGGCTGCCATATAACCGGCTTGCCGCATACCACCTCCGAATACCTTTCTGATCCTCCTTGCTTTTCTAATGAATTCTTTTTTGCCGAGTAAAATACTTCCAATTGGACAACCCAATCCTTTGTTCAGGCAAAAGGAAATACTATGAAATACCTTTCCATATTGTTTGGAAGTCTGTCCGGTTGCAACTAGTGCATTGAATAGTCTTGCACCATCCAGGTGAAGTATCAAATCATTTTCATCACAAACTATACGTATCTCTTCGATTGCTGAAAATTGATAGCATGAGCCTCCACCTCGATTGCAGGTATTTTCCAATGATACCAGTTTTGATACAGGCTTATGTGGATCATCAGGATTGATTGATTCCAAAACCTGGGTTGCAGTTATTTGTCCCCTGTTGCCTTTAAGCAATTTTACCTGGGCACCTGAATTGAATGCAATTCCACCGCCTTCGTATTGATATACATGAGATGATTCATCGCATATCACTTCATCTCCAGGCACTGTATGTACTTTAATTGCAACCTGGTTTGATTGGGTACCCGTAGGGCAGTACAATGCGGCCTCCATACCAAATAAGCTCGCCGCCATTTCTTCAAGCCTGTTTACGGTGGGATCCTCTCCAAACACGTCATCGCCTGTCTCGGCCTTAATCATGGCCTTTAACATTCCCTCTGTTGGTTTTGTAAGAGTATCTGATCGGAAATCTACTATCATGATTATAGGTAAAACACGAATTTATTAATTGATTATTGATTATTAATTATTGATTA
>JGI10213J12805_10000397_pt1 | contig 15366 bp, 12 predicted proteins | sample WisNatreferecore_FD_12805 | JGI IMG/M metagenome (IMG submission 12805)
GCACGTGATACTGCTAAAGAAATCAGTGATACTGCAAAGGATATGAAAGAAAGGGGAGTAATAAGGGAAACAATCAATGCCGCAGAACAAGTTAACGTTAGTGCCCGTGAAACAGCAGAGACTGTAAGGGAAACAGTAAGCAGAACTAGGGAGTCTGAAGTACCTTCAGCAGATGCTGCTGAGAGGGCAACCAGCAGATCTAGGACGAAAGAAGCAACAGCCCTATAACCCTATAATTTTTTGTTTCTTGAAACAACTATGTTAGTATGACCCTGCTAGATGAGCAAGTAGACAAATTGTGCATTAATGTCTCGTTATTTCCTCTCAAATGGAGTCACTTGTCCCATATATTTTAAAATTTAATCGTCTTTATATGGTATCTCAATTATTCCTAAATCTTCAGCAGCTTCTACACTATTATGTATCTTGCTTGCTTCACTTACCAGAGGCATCGTATCATTATACCTTGCACTAAAATGGGTAAGAATTAGTTTTCTTGCTCGCGCTCTTTTTGCTAGTGTTGCAGCCTCTATGGCGGTCGAATGAAATCTTTCTAAAGCTTTCTGATATTTATCATGCGAATATGTTGATTCAAAAACCAGGAGATCGCAATCTCTAAAAAAATCCTGCAGCTTATTTGTCGGTCTTGTATCCCCAGAAATGCCAACTTTTCTACCAGGCCTAGACGGGCCGGTCACCTCGCTTGACTTTATAACTTTGCCGTTATAAGTTATATCCTCACCGAACTGCAACTTCCTGTATAGTTCTCCTTCTGGAATACCTAGTCGCCTTACTTCATCAATATTGAAAATACCTGGTCTTTCAAATTCTGTAAGGCAGTATGCATATGCAGGAAGGCAATGTTCTGCCTCACAACAAGTGATTTGATAGTCAGTCTCCTTGACTACTATTCCTTCTCCTTTGATTATATTGATATGAATGTCAAAAATTAAGCCAAAACATAGGAGTCGCATATTCGCTTTAATGAATTCTGCTAAGTCAGGATGGCCATAAATGTCAACTGCAACTTCCCTGCCAAGCAGAGACATGGTTTGTAAAAGGCCGAGTAAGCCTAGACAATGGTCAGCATGTAAGTGAGTTATGAAAATTTTCATTCTTTTGTTTATACCTAATCCTGCCTTTATGAAATTTCGTTGCATTCCCTCGCCCGCGTCGAAGATCAGTAGTTCATCTCGTCTGGAAAGTACTAGAGATGAAAGACCACGGGATGGAGTTGGGGTGGCAGCAGAGGTTCCTAAGAACACTAATCTCATATTTACCATGTTCTATAGTCACATTCCTACGCTAGAACTTTAACCTTCAATAGAGTATAAAGATTTTATAATGCTTGACAAACCTTAAGCTTCGAAAGAAGTTATTATTACTTTTAAATGTCATGGTGTATGCATTGTGAAAAGGATAATGCGAACCTTAAAAATCATGACAATCATTGAAAACACTATTAGGAGAGGTCTCGTTCAAGTTTTAGTTCATTTATTAATTCACTCGAAGATATCATTATCCTTTTAATTATAGATGCAATTTCTTTTATATTTCTTAAATTCTCCTGCAGGTCCATGAACATTTTGGAGGATAAAATTGCAAGTGGTGGTTCACTAGTGTTGTATGACTTATGAGGTCCGTAAGACGAGAGTTGAATTCTTATAGAAATGTCGTTTAAGCCTTGTCTAATTAATTCTATATTCTCTAGCGTGCTTTTTGTAGATTCATTATTGACTAGGTCATTTATCTGTCTTATGTACTTAAGTGTTCTTAAAATCTGTTTGATAGATTTGAAGAGCATAGATAATATTTTCTCCGGTGCTGACTCAATATTTTCATAATAATGATATTTATTTATTTATAATGGCGGATCAGGATAATAATAGCAGCAAAAGCAATTTCGCTGTACCCAATATATCTACTTAATGCGCTTAATATATCCATTGCCGGTTGGTATCTTATTGTGTTCGGTATATTTTTACTAGTATACAGGATCATTCACTAGATTATTCAATAGCCAAATCGAACCATACTGCACTAAATACATGTAGGAATTTAGATCTAAAACAATGTCATTCGGTATATTGGTAATAAAAAAAATTAATAGGGCACAACCGATGGATTTGCCTATTGTAAAACTTAAGTCTATCCCATCTCACATATTTACATGCCAAATCATAGAAAAGATATATCTGATATGTTGGTTAAGGCTCTGTTAACTTAACCACTCCTCTATTATTACTAGGAACATAGCGATTGTATTTTGTCTATGCTCATATGTAGAATACAGTATGAATAATTTCAGCCAATTCCAAACATGCTGCTGTCTGTTACAATTCTTTTTTCTACATGAAAAATGATCGCCAAAGGATTGTGTCTGTTCTTCTTCTTCTTCTTCTGATTATGGATTCTAAACATTTAGCTGGTAGCTGCTGACCTTAGAGATCTAGAACTAAAATATAGGTATAAACCATAAGTGATTATAGCTGGATATGTCCTATTGCATTCCAATAGAGAGCAGAGCAGTATAGTAGGATGCTCCTAGCTATACGTCTTACGCTAATAAGTTAACAGAGCCTGCTTATCAAAAGAAAAAATTTATTATTGTTTCTACAACTGAGTGCTAAATATTGATGTGCTTAACATGCAAAAGTTAGTCTGACAAATATCGAAAGGAAGGGCCTGTTCAAAGTCAGATCTTTAGATTTGAAATTATCGAATTGTCAGATTATCTTGTTTTTGACTATATTGGAATTTATTATCATTATTAAATGAGTATATTATTATCAGATCTTAATAATTGCGATTATCTCTTTTGTTGTTGCTTTTTCTAATTCATCCTTAATTGCCTTTAAGACTTGTTCTCGAGCAGTTAGACTAGAGAAATCTACAATTTTTGTACTGTCAAGAATATGGACCTGAGGTGCAAGATCGTCGGGCCTGGATAGGTGATGTTCTGGCTGCGAAAACAAAGCATGAACCTTTTCCAAAACTTCTTTAGGACTACCATCTAATAAGGCCGCATTATCTACTGATAGTCTCACACGTCCGTATTTATCTAATACCAAAACTGGTCGTTTTTTTGATTTTAAGAATAACTTTTTCTTATTTATCTCACATGTGAACACATGATAGTTTTGCATATCGAAAATGCGATGAACGCCTTCTGTAATTCCGAAGAGTTCGCATGCTAATACCCTAGCTTCATCCTCATTTATCTCTCTATCTTTCGTTGTTCCTATATCTAGCCTGATATTTCCAGAGGCTGTAGCTCTAAGTAAGGAGCGTTCACTTATGAACGTAGATTCTACAGCAATTGATTCTGGAAGAGCGCCACGCTTAAGAGCAGAATCCCTTACATCCTCCATCAATGAAGAGATATCATCTGCAGTAGGCTTATTTATTGTCTTTTCACGTTCTTCATATATCATAGCGGCCGACACACCGATAGAAGATATTATTTCTGCATGTTCTGGTATCTTATATTGGACTTCTAGCTTTTGTGCTAAATAAGGGACGAAGACCGATGCACCTCCTCCACCACCTACAAGAACAAGCTGGTCTTTTCTTAATTTATATTCTTTTATCATTGGCTCAATGAGATCTAAGATTTTCTTTGATGAAATATCAATAATCAATTTTGCACTTTCATCGATTGTACGTCCGATACGTTTACCTAAAATCGACATTGCAATCCTAGCAGATCCCGAATTGGCATGGGCATAATCTGACATTGGAATTAATCCTAATGCATTTGCTGCACAGGTATTTGTAATCGCAAAAAGTTTGCCTCCGCTAATTTCTATTGCAATATAATCCATTGGATCTCCCTGGTTGGGTCTGAACGTGATTATTTGACCACCTTCAAGATCTGTAGGATCAGCAAAGCATGAGTAAGGAAGCCCAGCAATGTGAGCAGACCTTGGTCCCACATCAGTTATTTTTCTGCCCGACCAGCGTATCAGCGAGCCACCGGCAACACCGGCTACACGCACATCCAGAGAACGTATACAAGTTGGATGTTGCATTATAGTTGCGTAACGCATTTCAGGTTTGCCATCTTTTATTATACAAATATTTGTCGATGTACCTCCAACTTCTATGAAAATTCCGTCTAAAACACGTAAATGAAGAAGCGCGCCGGCGACACTGGCTGCAGGACCTGACAGAATAGTAAAGATAGGTCTGCTCTTAAATGTTCTGATGTCCGTAACACCGCCGTCTCCTTTCATGATCATGATAGGTGAAGAGATTTTTTTACTACGAACCGCTGATTCTACGAACCTGGCTGTATGCATCGCCTTTGGAAGAATTCCAGCATTAATAGCTGCCGTCAATGTTCTTATCTCTAGACCATAAATACCTGACAGTTCATGGCCTGCTGTAGCGGGAATATCTGACTTCTGCATTACAAATAGTTCATTACTAGGATCATCTACTCCGTATGCTTCGCTCACTGCCAAAACTTCGGCTCCTTCTTTTTTTAGCTGAGATATAGCAGATACAACCGCTTCGGTCTCAAGGTATTTAGATGTGTCTAAAAATTGATAACATGTCCTCAGATATTTGTTTGGTGCTAGTCGAATATTACCTATATCTGTACGTTTTACTACACTACCCTTTTCGAGTCCAACACCCATTCCAATGATCCCCACCTTAGCAGTGTCACCTTCCAACAAAGCATTGACTGCTTGAGTTGTACTATGAGAAATTAATTCTATTTCAGAATCTTGGATCATATACTTTTCAATTAACCTGTTTAGTGCCGTCAATATTCCAGTAGAAACTCCTTGTTCTGAAGAGTGAGTTGTATGAACTGCGATACTCCCAAGTATTTTTCCTGCTACTACATCTATGGCAACTGCCTTTGTGAATGTTCCTCCTACATCGATACCCAGTCTTATTCTTCTGCTAGTCATTCGTTAAACTGTTGGGACTCCTAACTCACGCTTCAAAGACATTTAAACTGCTTGTAGTGCAACCTCTCACTTAGAAAGTGAGAAAAACTTCTTTAACTGGTTGATTTATCCCCAGGTTACGAATTGTCTGCTCAAACTGCTTCCTTTTATCAGTTACAAGTATCTCTAATCTGCCAGCTCCTTTTTTCCTTAGCATTCTATTAAAAGTTAAAAACTTCTTTACCTGTCTTGCAACACTCCTTGATGGATCGAGAAATTTCACTGAAGGTAGCAAAGATATCAAATAGTTTTTTACAAATGGAAGATGGGTACTGGCTAGAATCATCACGTCAATGTTTGTATCTAAGCTTTCACCTAAGACTTGCAGAATAACATCAAATGTCTTCCTCTCATTGACACTATCTATTCCGTCTTCTATTAGCTCTATTATTGGTGAAGCATTATACTTTGTAATTAAGATATCCTGTGGAACTTTCTTTCGAATCTGATGTTCAAATTCCTTGCTCATAATAGTGCTATATGTTGCCATTATTCCTATATGCTTTTTCTTAGTTAGTTTTGACGCTTCCTCCAGTGGGGGCTTTACGCCTATTAAAGGAACATTTAACGAAGCCTTTATTTCATCCAAGACCTGAATAGATGGAGTATTTGATGCAATTATTGTTAGCTTTGGTTCATATCTTTCTAAATACTTTACAGTATTGATGATTAGTTGACGTAAGTCGTAACGAGATTTATCCCCATATGGAAAATGCGCTTTATCAGCAAAATAAAGAAGGTTTTCATGTGGGATTTCCTTCTTCAGTTCACGAACTATCGATAACGAGCCAACACCTGAATCGAATATTACCACTGGATTATTTATCAATAAATCCCAATTGTTCCTACGGATACTAAAATGGTTCGGAAAATAAAGAAGAATTGATAGAACTAATTTTAGTGAAGTAACGAAACTAGCTTTATATGCCAGAATCCACTTTAAAACAAAACTCAACTTAGATTGTGCACTAAATTGTACCTTTGTTACAAAAATATTGTTATCATCCAATCATCCAATTAATTGATTTTATTTTAAGTCGAGTGTTGAATTTCAGCTGGCCAAACGCATTTTTAGCCAGGTATACAATGGAATTATCGGATGTTGAAATGGCAAAGATTTGTCATCTTTCACATTATATCCTAATAAAATCATTCTTCCCACTAGATACTTTTGTAGAATTTTAAGAACTTGAGTTTTGCTAACAGGTTCATATATTTGAAAAAAATAGTCCTGGTTATAATAAGATACATGTTGTGCAAAGGTATTAGAAAGTATAATTGGGTCGTTAAATATTTGTTCTTTAGCTATGCTATTTTTTTTTTCAACAGTTAGCTGTAGTTGCCTGTTTAGATATTCGCTTCGGATACATTCTGAATCCACTCTAACTTTAAAACTATTCATGTATCTCTGCATATGTCTTTTGATATTAACGACTGTTCGTTCTGCAAGGTCGACAGCTTCTATTACTCCTTGTTTTCCATTGACCCCGTATTTCATTCCGTAAATATAAAAAATACACATAAGTTCATCTCTCTGAACAAATGGAAAATTTTGCTTCCCCTGAACGAATTCTGCAATCCGTCCTGATATGTCATCTGGCAAAATCATCCCCATAATAGAGTCACCAACCACAGTCATGGATATAATAGTAGTAATAAGGAGATAATCCATTTAATGTATATTTATATTCTAGACCGTCCTCTAATATTTCCAGTTAGCTACGGTTCAATATCAAAAACTACATACCTTTAATAATTTTTTATTATTAAGGTTCCATTTTCTTTAGGGTTCGTAGCAGGTATGGTGCGCTCTCCAATTCCAAAGCCATAATAAATCTTTCCACTGCTTTAATACTCAACTAAATGTTTCAGAACAAACCACTATGCCAGGATCATTTACCCGTGCTACAATATGTTCTTACTTCCTTATCATCAGTTATTTGCTTACCTCCATCTGGATAGGTCTAGCCAGATTTCAAGGATCCGACTTTTTTGTTTAGTAAATTGAGGCTACTTAGAAATCTCTAAGATTTGTCAGCCGACATTCCATAAATCTTTTGTGCATTGTAAATAATTTGGATTATGTTCTGGTGTATAATGTCCCGTCATTCATTAGAATTTTGCTCATCATCGTCGCTATCTCCTCCGTCATCGTTTGACTGCTCAGCTTCTGTTACCGTGACGTTTACAGTATCAGTGTCAAGCTTCCCGTTAAAATCCTCAACTGTAAGCATAAATGTCAATATAGCAGTGCCATCTACCTCTTCTATGCTTGGAGCCTCAAACGAAGCATTAGCAGTATCTGAATGCTCTAAATCCACTGATTCCCCATCAGTTTGAATCCATGAATACCTAAATCCTCCGTCAATAGTTGAAGATGTGCCTCCACTTGAACTGCCAGCTAAAGTAACGTCTTCTTCTTCAGTAACCTTTTGGTCGGGTCCGGCGTTGGCAACAGGAGTTTGGGCTGCAATGGCATGACTTTGTCCTTCCTCAGCAACAAGAGGACGATTGTTGATAGGAGTGCTGGTTGGAGAAGGTGTGTGGGCTGGCAATGGAGAAATGCTACTATCATAAGATAGAGTATCCGCATTGTTTATGGGACTTTCAGAAATAGCGTTAGAAGGAATGTCTTTTATTACAATATTTGTCCCATCAGTGCTACTTAACCCCTTGTTGTCTGTAACTTCCAATTGAAACGGAAATATGGTATCACTTGATACACCTGGTGCTGTAAACGACCAAACTGCCGTATCTGCACCGTTCAAAGTAATAGAGGGATTCAACGGAGTTTGCTTCCATGAATAAGACAACAATATGCCATCAGGATCAATACTTCCTGAACCATTTAAAAGAACTGTTTCTCCTTCATTGATTATTTGATCTTGCCCTGCGTCAGCAATCGGTACCACATCTTTCAACTGTCCGGTGTCGCTTTTAAAGCCCTGGGTCGAACTATTACTTGATGTACTAGAAGGGCCTGGTAGAAAAAATGGAGTGGTATATGATATGCTTCCTTGTAAGTTGCTTCCATATTCGGACGAACCTGCCCCTTGAGAATATGTGTAATCAGTCAACATACAATACAAAACTAAAGTACTTAGTGAAAATAAAATTGACAATTCATGAGCCTTCAATACGGTGACCTGTATTCTGTAGCTAGGAGGTGCAGATAAAAATACGAATTGTAATGAAATTTAAGTGGTTATTAAAAAAGCCTAGACTAATTACTATTGGAGTGTCGTGATGCAACATATACCAAAAGGAAACACGTTCTCACGTTTGTATACATTTGGAGTTTATCACATTGTAAAACAGTAAATGTATTTACTATTCCACAAATACAACTGAATACAAACTGTTTATATCCTCAGCTTTATATTGAATATTCAAAATAAATGAAACTCTTATGAATATTATTTCAGATTAGATCTAGAAGTAACTATTATTTTGGTCAGATACGATCTGGTGGTGCCATGAATAAGAACATTACCACAAGGAATAAACGTTATCTCTAAGTGGTACTGATTATAAGGCGTATCAGAGATTGACCGGTAAGAGCTCAGATCCAGTACCCTCGATATTCATTCTTTGTGATAAATGTCATTGGTGTGCTACTTATTTTGACAAAAAAAGATTGCCTGAGATGTGTCCACAATGCATAAACTATGTATTATCAAGTTTTCCTATACTATCTGATGAATCATTTACTTTTAACTATAGCGATAGACGTGGAGTAGAATTAGAGTTTAAAAAAAGAAAGGTACACACAGACAAAACTAAGCATCTCTGACAACACGGTTACATAGACAACTCCATCGTTATCATAGCAGGACAATAGTTCTGTATTATTAAATAGATAGAATTGAAATTCCTACGTTTTCTTACAATGTTTATATATCGTTCAAGCTTTTCGGGTGTCTCTAGTTGAAGGTAGGTGTGATAATTAACGTGGCATCCTCATCAAAGCTCTAGAACATTTTAAACAAACATTTTAGCTGCACCGGTACAACCAACATTGAGAATTTATAAACTTCTATAGGCCTAGCATAGCCTTTCCGCTGTGTTAGCTAAATACTTCAACGTAATTCTCTGTCCTTGTTGCGCGATGTTGCTTTTATAGCCTTGACATCACTACCTATTGATTGCGGCTACTTTGCAAGCCATTCAGTAGTATTATTGCAGCTGAAATTTAGTGACAAGAAAAAACAAGGTTACATTATCCTAACATTTATACCATAGATATTACTCCATCACAAGGATCTTTTTTCATATACTCACGTAGCATGGTATTATCTTACCAATCTATGCCAAAATCCTTTTTAATAGTAAAAAGAGCAAAATCGCAGCTATCACAAATATAGCAGAGACTTTCAAACTGTGAGGATAACGTCATTACATCGTAACAACGTGGACATTCAATTTCATATTCTAATTCATGCATTATTTTACCGTCCTTCTGTTCTTCTATCTGTTTGTCTTCATTCGCTTTGGCCTCTTGTACTATTGAGTTTGAATTTATGTTCTTTCTCATATTGTTGTTGATAATAGCGAATTTCATTTCTTATTAATAATAAATCACCACCTAGTCCCAGGGAGGGTGTCAACGTCCAACTGCAGGATATAGTAATTCTTATTGAGTATACCTTTAGACGAAGTATTCTTTAATCCATCTATTGACATAACGCTTATTGTTTTGCAGTACTACAATTCTTGAAATTTCGCTTTCATCCATAATAGCGAATTCTGGTAATTTATTATTTAGTTCTCTTGAAAAATTTCGTATTTCGTTCATTTCAAGCATGTTGCTTTTTTGTAGCCGCTGTGTTGACATTCCAATATGCATGTATGATTTTAATTCAATAAAATGTGGGTTTCCTTCTAACATCATTTCAACAAATTCATCAGCAAATTTCGTGTTTTCGTTATATCCTCTTATCATTGTCATCCTTAAAACAGTTCGGGTGTCTACAGTTGCAAGAAATTGTAAACTTTTCCACCATCTCTCCCATGCATCTCTGTGACGGGGCCTATTAATTGAATAAAACATCCTCTTATTACACGCATTAGTAGAGAGATAAATTTGAGTAGGCAATGCATCTTCACTTAGAAGTTTTTGGAGCATTTGAGGTTCTTGACCGTTTGTTACTAAGAAGATAGATTTAGTAGATTTAAGAGTTTTCAGATACTTAATTAATTGGGGCAACTTGGGATACATTGTTGGTTCGCCCGATAACGATATAGCGTAGTGGGCAGGCAACAAGGATTCATCTAGTTTTTTCTTGTCATTCTTATCATTCCCATAAAAACCACAAATGAGTCGATTTCTTTCTTTGATCAAACGATCAATAATAACGTCAGGTTCATCAACCTGATCTGTTGGCATCTCTAGTGTATCATAAAATTCAGTAGGTCGCCAGCAGTATACGCATCTATTTTCACAATTCATAGCAGCTGGAGTCATCTCCATACATTGATGAGTTGAAATCCCGTAGAATTTATGTTTGTAACAATTGCCCTCATTTGCAAATGATCTTTTTGTCCAATGACATAACTCAACTGCAGAATGGTTATAGATACCATACTTTGCTTTTTGCAACTTAGATTTGATTGAAGGACTTATCTGGATCAAATTATCTTGTTCCGTGTGGGAAACATACTCGTCAGAGCAGCTCATTTACAAAATTTGCAAGCATATCAAATTTAAAGTTTGCAATAGATTAGGCCGTGCTGTTAACTTAAGCAAACATCTAATGCTTAGCATTTCCTATTATTCTTGTTGATATTTAAAGCAAGGAATAGAGCATTCTCCAAAGTCATTTCTTATTCTTTGTATCTTTACTTTTTTGATCTCAAGTTTAGAAACGCTACTAAAGCTTTACCCTATAAAATAATAAAAAGAAGTGATATGCTCATCTGGAAAATGGGTTCAGAAGTATAAACAACAGAAGCTCCTTCAAAAGAAAACAAAACTATCTGAATTCATAATTCATCAAACTCAACTGAAACCCGGACCTCATTATTCTTGGATTTGGGATTCCTATTGAACCTAATGAAAAGACAGTTCTTGGTATTCGTATTTGATTAAGGCATGGATGATTGTATAAGATATTGCGAAATTACATAACAAAAATTGATAACCTCCAAAATTCTTTTTGATACTAGTATTGAATTGCAAAACTATTATTCATAAAATTTTTATTCTTATAACTAGAAGTGCTTTGAGAATAGTGTAAAAATACATAAGATAGTTTTGATAAGCAACTATAATGAAAAAATTGATCTTATTAGCCTCATCTTCTGTCATCATAGGGATAGTGGTGGGTCTTTTTTTATCAACGCAAGTAGATTTTAGCGATATATCATCTTTAGTTACGACTGAAAAGTCTGAAACAGAGTCCTTGTTATCACCTGATACAATAAGCGTTAATAGGGAGTCTCTTAGCGACGACGCGTTTAAAGTTGGAAAAGTTGGTCTAACTATAAATCAAGGAGCGACAATAATGACACTCCCAGAGCTGTTTTCGCGGGCTCAACAATCGGTAGTACAGGTTTCAGATACAGATGAGCAGCATTTGCTTGCTTCTACAATGGGTTCTGGCTTCGTGTATGATACAAATGGACATATAATAACTAATAACCATGTAATCGCCAATTCTCCTAGCCAAGATGTCGATGTTACATTTTTGGATGGAACAGTCTATAAAGCTAAGATAATTGGCTCTGATCCATTTTCAGATCTTGCAGTATTGTATACTCAGGATGTTCCAAAGAACAAGCTTTTTCCAATGCCTGTTGGTAATTCTGGTGCCTTAAGAGTGGGCGAGCAGGTAGTAGCAATAGGCAATCCATTTGGTTTATCAGGTTCTATGACAGAAGGAATAGTCAGTGGGCTTGGCAGGATACTACCATCATCTTCATCATCACCTGCTCCATCCGAATCAGAAGAGACTCTAAGAGCGCAATTTGGTCCAACGTTCTCTATTCCTGACATTATACAGACAGACGCAGCAGTAAACCCAGGCAATTCGGGAGGACCTTTACTCAATATGAGAGGAGAAGTTGTAGGTATAAATACTGCAATCTTTTCTACTACAGGAGTTTACTCTGGAGTAGGTTTTGCAATTCCATCTAATACTATACAAAAAGTTGTACCAGCATTGATTAGTACTGGTTCTTACAGCCATCCTTGGCTCGGAATCGCAGGCACTGATATCACACCTGAAATAGCAGATAAAGTTGGATTAAAGGAACCACGAGGTTTTCTCGTCACAGATAGTACCTCCGGGGGTCCAGCAGACAGGGCAGGAATCCGAGGGGGATATCAACAAATTAGCATTGACGGAAGAGAATTATTGCTGGGAGGAGATATAATTATCGCAATAGATGACAAAACAGTTAGAAAAATCGATGATATACTAACATATCTAGAAAGAGAAAAAGACGTAGGCGATAGCGTAAAGTTGACTGTACTTAGAGCAAACGGACAGATCAATTACATTGATGTAATGTTAGGCTCTCGCCCATCTACTTAGAGCAATTGCGATGAAAGATGGTGATGGAATTATAAAAGGGATTGAAGTCGATGGTGCTAGCAATATTGAGACATTTCAATAGCAGAATTGAAGTTTGAGGTATAGGTGAATGGATATTATTATACTATGCAAAGCCAGCCGGCCCAAACTGTTGGATAATCTCAACTGCCATGTCATCTTCGAAAGACGAGAAGACATTATCATTGTTAAATGACAACTGGGATCGGAAGAATTACTGCGAGAACTCTGGATTTCTCAAATAGCAAGTACTATTGGTTGCTCTCAGAATTTAAGCTGGTAAAAGGAATGAAGGTTCCTCTAGCGTGCATTGATAAAAGGGTATTCATTTATGTCAATTGACACCGGCAAGATTATGAGAATTGGACTAGACCTTGTAGGATGGAACAAGATTCCTCCAGATAGCGCCGTTCATCACTACGGTGAAAATATTAGCAAAGTTTTGATCACAGTAGATGTTACAACAGCAGAATTAATGCTGGCAAAAAGTATTGGCTGCGATGCCGTAATAGCACATCATCCAATAGGTGTATCTTCGCTTAACTTCCACAGAGTATTGGATAGACATATTGATTATATGATAGAGAATGGAATTCCAAAAGATGTAGCAAAAGATGTAGTAAAGAAACTAAAGGATAGAGTTGAAGTCAAATCTCATTCAAACATCTACAATCAAGTAGTAGCTGCGGCAAAAATTTTGAAAATGCCGCTTTTGAACATTCATCAGCCATGTGATGAATATATGCGTAGAATTATTCTGAAGAAAATAAAATCCAAAAAAAAATTCGAGAATATTTCAGATATTATAAAATCAGTTCGAGAGATTCCCGAATTCAGAAATGCAGCCACAAGACCAAAGGCTCGATATGGGAGTTTGAAAAATGAAGTTAGGCGTTGGGCGCTTGTTCTAGCCGCTGGCACAAATGGAGGATCTTCAATTGCTAAATTATATTATCAGTATGGTATATCGACGGTTATTTATCTTCATATTGACTACGCAGATCTAGTCAAGCTAAAAGAAGAAAAAATCCAAGGGAATCTTGTCGTTCTAGGTCATCTTGCAGGGGACTCAATTGGATTGAATGCTTTAGGCGACGCATTGGAAGCAAATGGTATTGAAGCTGTCAGGCTGGGAATTATATCACCATCATACAATAATAAAAAGATCTCATAAAATAGTTGGAGGTTTCTAGTTAGGTATTGTATTACCAAAGGCTCAACTACTGAGAACTGTATATATAGAGTTATTGCAGAACGATACTTGTGGCCTTCGTAGTATAGCCTGGTTAGTATAGGCGGCTGTGGAAGACAACTGGTCTGAAGTGTTTAGTTGTCTGGAGAAACCGCTTGAGGAGGGTTCAAATCCCTCCGAAGGCCTTTATGCCGAAGGTGTTTATGATCAGTTAATTTATTTTAATATCGAAAAAGACAGGACTATATTGTATACTAATCGTATGCCATGAAGGTAAATTTCATATGCGAGAAGAACAATATAGAACTAATGATATTATTATTATTATTAATTTATTGGTCTTGCTTTACCTAAAGCCGTCTAAATTCGCGATCATATATCTCTGGATTTAAAAGAAGCCATCCATAGTGATTCTGATCGTGTATATACCTTATTTCTATAAGATGAGGTTTTAGTCTTTTCTTTTTTAAAGCCAGTAAAAATTCTCCCTGGATAGTTAACCCTATTTTTTTAGCCCTATATGTTAACCTATCACCTCTTGGAAGCAAGACACGTACGCTGAATTTACCGTCTTGACTTAGGCCCTCATAGATATGTATCATCTCGTCTACCGTGTTTCGAACATTCGCGATATCTACCATTTCAAAGGTTTTGGACACCTGCAGGTTACTATAAATCCGGTTTGTTGTGTATGACATATACTTTATGAAATAGTTGTACTATTACTAGGATAAAATTTTTGAGTTGACCGTAGCTCATGGATATGTCTATTCACTTTAAGAATGTATTTTATCTAGGTTATGAGGACCTCTTAGATATAAGAATAGTTTAAATGTACAATGATAGATTTAGCTGTTATGCTGGCATGTTAGATTAGCTGCTTGTTATTTGATCTGCACATAACCACATGAATATTTATATTTTAAGTAAATACATATTAATTTATATCCTATTAGACCTGGGTTTTGAGGACCAGAAAGTATCCCGTGAATCCTTCCATTTCTTATAGTCCGATAATATTGTCATATGATCGAAAGCAATTTTTTTTTCTCTGACTTCATCTAACGGAATCCATTCAACATCTTTTGAATCATCTCCAGCTTTAGCCTGTCCTTCTTGTATTAGGCCAACAAAGACAATTGTCAAAATATGTCCTCTCGGATCTCTTTTTGGATCTGAATATACACCCAAGATATCTGTAGGATCTATTTCTATTGATGTCTCTTCCCTTGCCTCACGTTTTATAGCTTCTTCAACTTTTTCTCCTTCGTGCACAAACCCACCAGGCAATGCTAAGTAATCCTTGAATGGTTCATTTCTTCTCTTTATTAATAAAATATCTGCACCCTTTTCTAGAATAACATCCACAGTAGGAATTGGATTTCGATGGTCAGACATAATGAAAAAAAGTATGATAAACTAATTAAAAACTTTCGTGCGATATGTTCTAAATATATGTCTGGGTAATTAGTTTGTGTGTTTTTCAATTGTTTGAAAGCTGTAATTAGTAATTTCTGTTGAATATTCAGGCAATTTGTAATTTGAAAACAAAGGTTAACTAGTTAATTAGTCATAACAGATCTATACGTATGGTGCCGGAGGCGGGATTCGAGCCCGCGACCTTTCGATTATGAGTCGAACGCTCCAGCCAGGCTGAGCT
>JGI10213J12805_10010040_pt1 | contig 15110 bp, 17 predicted proteins | sample WisNatreferecore_FD_12805 | JGI IMG/M metagenome (IMG submission 12805)
ATCGAATAGCAAAGTGTTTGTCATTTTTTTTGTTTTTTAATTGCCTGCCTGTCGGCAGACATGGTTGATAATATTTTGTCGAGCTGGTTAAATTTGGTTTCCCAAATTTTTCTGAATTGGTCCAACCATTTATCGATCTCTTTCATTTTTTCAATTTCAAGTGAGTAGTAAATTTCCCTGCCTTGTTGTTCCGGTTTTACCAGTTTGCATTCTGTGAGTATGCGAAGGTGTTTAGAAACAGATTGCCGCGTAGCGTTGAAGTTGTCGGCAATCGCATTCGGTGTCATTGCCTGCAATGCAATCAAGGTAATAATTGCCCGCCTTGTCGGGTCGGCTATTGCCTGAAAAATATCCCGTCTCATATTGGTTGAATTTGTTACTTGAGAAACCAATCGGTTGCAAATATATGTGCAACTGTTCGGTTTCGCAAATTTTTTTTGCAAAATATTTTTTTAAAAAGAAAATGTGGGGAAGTTTAATAAAGGAAGAAGGACAACTTTTCAAAGCTGATCCGGAAACTCCGGATAACCCTTCAGAGATTGAAAATTTTTCATTTTATAGAAGACTAAGCACAACGAGAGGTCCACTCTATTTCTTGGTTCTGGACTTCTTTAGCACCGACTCGTACTTCTCGATCCAATCCTTCACGGTCATTTTGCTCATCAGCTCACCAAACAATTTAAAAGGGATCTTTTCGGGCTTTTTGAAGCGGATACAGCTTTTCCCCATGTCCAGTTTAGCATCGGTATGTTTCGGATATTCCTTTACGAACCAATCCAGAAGCTTAGGATCAGAATAAATACCCATGTGATAGAAAGCGATAAAATTCTTTTGGCTGGCAAAACCCGCAAAAGGCAGTGGATCCGAAGGTGTACAATGATAACCCGCGGGATAAATGGAATGGGGAACCACATAACCCATCATTCCGTAACCCATCACTTCTTTGAAACCTTTTGGAAGGTTTTTCAACACCTCCTTGCGCAATTTTATGATCGCATCCTTTCTATCCGCCGGCAATTCAGCGATATAGTCATCCGGTGTTTTTGCTTTCGATTGCATGGTTGTTTATTAATATTTGCATTAATTTATTTCAACCCATTTACCTGAATAACGCTTTTGTTGTTTGCAGAAAACTCCATGTTGGCTGTAGTTTTATTTTTTAATAGGCAAATTTGTTAGGCTAATTGTCATACTATTTCCCTTTCTTGTCCAACTTAGTTTTGCTTTTTTCCCAGCGATAAGTCCCCAGCTTTCTTGCAGGTCTGTATTGATTTTAATGAATGTAAATCTGTGCTTATCATTTTTTTTAATTTCCTTTTCCATCCAGGTTACAGATTCGTTATAACCCTTTTTACCTCCAAAGAATATTTGCCAATAAGTGATAACATAAAAATCAGTCTTGGGAAGCTTAGCTATATCAACTGGATCGTTGTTCAAGTCATTTGTCTGCAGTAATAGGTTTTCTAAATCTACTGAGTCACTTCTGCAAACTTTGAAACTGTCTAATTTGTTGTCGACAAGTTGTTTAAATTGCTCTCCATGGCAAGTCGATGATCCATTGTAACAAAGATGATTCCCATCTTTGTCAAATATGTAGTAACCGACAGCCATTCCTAAAAAAAGTTTTTCAATTGCACTCGAACTGTCGCCTTTTATAATAAAAGAATTTTCAGTAGAAAAATTATTTTTTGTTTGAAATTCTTTAATTGTCTGCGTTGTTTCTACAGTAGGGTTTTTCAACACTGAGTTAATCAATATAGTCTTGCAAGACGATATTGTGATGAGTATGAATAAAAGAGTAAATAGTTTCATAGTTGGGTCTAAAAAATTACAGCCAACACTCTAATTTAGGCAATAGGGCAACGCTTTGGGCATCGTAGAGCGCTGATTTTCAAAAGAAGTTCATTGCACATTTGTTATTGCGTGTTGTCGCAATCAATCCTGATCCAAAACTCGGTCAAGGAAATGGTCCGGGTTCCAGAGGCATTTAATTGTTTATAAAGCCCTTACTCAAGTTTTATATCCAATTTTTGCTGACCTTTAAACTACCATCCATTACGGCTCATGTACGACCGCTATTTCCAAACCTTCAACAGCAAAATACTTCTCACGGAAGAAGACCAGCAATTGATCAAAAATTATTTGACCTTAAAGAAACTGCGTAAAAAACAATATCTGTTGCAAGAGGGAGATGTTTGCAAATGTGTTGCTTTCGTAGAAAAAGGTGCATTGCGCTTATACAAGGTGAATGAAGATGGTTCAGAACATATTGTTCAATTTGCAATGGAAGGACAATTCCTAACGGATTTGTATAGCTTTCTCACCAACGAACCTTCCATCTATAGTATTGATGCCATCGAAGAATCAGAGCTGGTGTTGATTACAAGATCAGCAAGTGACGAATTGCGCAAACGATCTCCCCAATACCAGGAGTTTATTTTCCAGGCAACTTCTGAAGCCTACATTCAACTCGAACGACGTATGACATCTGTCATTAGTCTTAACTTGGAAGAACGTTACAAAGAACTCACAGAGAACTATCCCAATATCATTCAACGCTTGCCCCAACACATGATCGCTTCCTACATGGGACTCACTCCTGAAACACTTAGCCGCGTTCGAAAAAGAATTTCAATTCACAAATAGTACCCCGCAAGAGAAACCTTGACGATAGTCAATGTTTTTCTTGACTACACGCATTGGACATGGGCACTGCGTGAGGGTAGCTTTGCCCTGTAATGAAAGTAGAAATGTATACAAAGCAGGTGGTAGCAGTGATTGGAGCATCAGGAAAAATGGGTTCTGCTCTTGCAAAAACACTATCAAAAGGAAACTACAGAATTCTTCTTCACTCTTCGAAAACAAATGAGGTTGAGAGTTTACTCCATGAGATTAAACGCAACAATCCTACTGCTGACATAGAGATCGTTGATGATTATGTTGAAATAGGTTGGGAAGCAGACGCAGTGATATTGGCTGTTCCCTACGCTGTAGAAAAACTAGTGGCAGGAAATATAAAGAGTGTAGTGAATCAAAAAGTCATCATTTCTATCTCGAACACTTTGACATCGCAAGGTATCAGTGGAGCGGAGGAACTGCAGAAGCAGTTACCCAATGCGAAAGTGGTTAAGGCTTTTAATACAGTGCTCGCAAAGGATTTTTATCATGACCAAAGACTCGATTGCTTCATCGCAGGCAATGATGAAGCTGCGTTGGAACTGGTTTACGATTTGGTGAAAACAGCAGGATTTAATCCCGTCATCGCAGGCGATTTGAGCAAGAGCCGAATACTGGAAAAATAGCGCATCAAGTCAAAAAAAAATTATGAAAAAGAAGATCATCATTATTGGCGGTGGATTCGCCGGGCTGAATCTGGCAAAGGAGTTGTCGAATGACAATCATTTTGAGATCATTGTTGTTGATGTAAACAACTATCACTTCTTTCCGCCTTTGTTGTACCAGGTATCTACTGCATTCATTGAACCATCCAACATCAGCTATCCATATCGCAAACTGTTTCAAGGCAAAAAAAATGTACGTTTTTACATGGGCAAGCTGACGACAGTGATTCCCCAAACCAATACCGTCGAAACCGACAATGGAAATTTAAAATACGACTACCTCGTGTTGGCGATGGGAACGGAGACGAATTTTTTCGGAAACGAAAATATCAGGCAGCATGCCTTGCCCATGAAAACAATTGATGATGCTTTGAACATTCGCAATCATATTCTCCTGCAAATGGAAAAAGCCGTTGGTTCGGAAATTACTTCGGAGCAAAGAAAGTTTGCAAACATTGTTATAGCAGGTGGAGGTCCAACCGGTGTTGAAATGGCTGGCATGCTTGCGGAGATGCGTAATAAGATCTCCCTGAAAGATTATCCGGAAATGAACACAGGTAATGGAGCTGTCTATTTAGTGGATGGATCTTCTTCACTGCTCGGATCAATGAGCAAGAAAGCACAGGCGGAAGCTTATAATGTTCTGGATGGACTGGGCGTAAAGATCATTCTGAACACTTCGGTTAAGGATTATGCGAATGATGAAGTACGTTTATCTAATGGTGAAAATATCAGTTCCGCTACGTTGATATGGTCTACAGGAGTCATTGCTCGAGAAGTGAAAGGACTGCCTAAAGAAGTCATTGCGAAAAACAGAAGAATATTGGTGGATGATATAAATCGAGTGCAAGGCTTTGAGAATATTTTTTCAATAGGCGACCAGAGTTTTCAAACTACAGATAAGAATTATCCAAGCGGGCATCCGCAACTGGCTGGGGTTGCAGTTGAGCAAAGCAAACTTCTGGCCGGGAATTTAAGAAGACTGGAAAAAAACCAACCCACAAAACCATTTATCTACCACCGCAAAGGAGGTTCAGCCATCATTTCCAAATACAGGGCTGTAATTGACCTGGGCAATAAATCATTCAAAGGATTCTTCGCCTGGTGTGTTTGGCTGTTCGTTCATCTTATACCCTTACTTGGATTCCGCAACAGGCTAAAACTTGCAGCCAACTGGTTCTGGAGTTTTATAACGAACGATCCTACACTTCGCTTGATTATCCGTCCTGAGGAACAATCTCAAACAAAAAAATAAAGATATGAATACGGCACTTTGGATAGCACAGATTCTGTTAAGCATAATGATGCTAGTGATTGGGTTTATGAAAACATTTTACCCAATTGAGAAGCTCAATAAATTCTCCTGGACAGCACGCAGCTCTAAAGCACTTATACGCTTTGTTGGTATATCAGAACTTCTCATTGGTATTGGATTAATTCTTCCTGAATGGACAGGCATTTTACCTGTACTGACATCCTATGCAGCTCTTTCTCTATGCATGATCATGGTCCTGGCAACGGTAGCACACATACGAAATAAAGAAGTACATGAAATCTGGAAGAATGTGATCATCCTTTTGCTTGCAGCTTTTGTTGCAATGGGACGGTTTATTCCGTGCCCCTAACAAGATATCATTTCTAGAAAATTAATTATTCACAATAAAAACTAAAAAAAATGAACAAGATGTTAGTAGCGGTTTTCGATAACGAAAACAAAGCTTTCGAAGGATTGAACGCCTTAAATGATTTACATGAAAAAGGCGACATCACTCTTTATGCCTCAGCGGTGGTTAGCAAAGATGAAAGAGGTGAATTGCACCTCAACACTGCAGCGGACCAGGGTCCGATCGGGACAGCAACCGGGCTTTTTACCGGAAGCTTACTCGGTTTGATTGGCGGGCCCGTAGGTTTGGTCCTTGGTGGCGCAGCAGGCGCAATGGCCGGGCTCATTTTTGATGTCAGTGATGATGACATCAACACCACATTTGTAGACGAAGTATCCAATGCGTTAAGAAAAGGTAAGACTGCAGTTATTGCTGAGATTGATGAAACATGGACTGTTCCGGTTGATACCAGGCTTGACGGTCTGAATGCTATGGTCTTCAGACGCCTCAGAGATGAAGTTGCAGAAGACCAGTTGGCAAGAGAATCAGAAGCAATTGCAGAAGAATACAAGAATTTGAAAGAGGAATTAAAAGAAGCGAGGGAAGAGGACAAGGCAGCAATCAAATCAGCTATTGCAAAATTGCAAAAGAAGGCACAGGCTACAGATGAACTGGCCAAAAGAAAATTAAATGAAACAAAGGGCCAGCTTGATGCAAAGGTTAATACCATGCGGGAACAAATGAAAGATGCACGGGAAAAAAGAAAGGCCAAAATTGAAAAACGCATCAATGAAGTAAAAGAAGAGTACCAGGCAAGAACAGAAAAGCTGAAACAAGCATCAAAATTGATTAGTGAGGCGCTGAGCTCTAAAGAGGAACTTCAAAAATCAACAGCAGCGGGAGTTCTTTGAAATCCTCTCGATATTGGCTCGATAATTTTCTAATATGGAGCACGAAAACCTCGCAATTTGCGAGGTTTTTCTTGTTATACGTTATTTCGAAGCCAGCCTGTCCCGATCGGGCGGGATCCTGGAATCTTATGAAAATTGAAAAAAAATTTTGCGCAAGTAGATACTTGCATTTAAATTCGCAAGTACTTACTTGCATAATATGGAAACGAGACGAGACATTTTTCAGGCCATTGCTGACCCTACAAGACGGGCTATCATCCACCTAATTGCTAATAATTCGGAAAATCTTACCACTATAGCCGACAATTTTAATATGAGCCGGCAGGCAGTAACGCTGCACATTAAAATTCTTCAAGAATGCGGGCTTATCGAAATAAGGCAGCAAGGCAGAGAGCGATACTGTGAACTTAAGAAAGAAAAATTAAAAGAAGTTGATGAATGGATCTCTCACTATAGAACATTCTGGACAAAGAAATTTACTTCTCTTAAAAACTATATAGACAAAGAAAATCTATCACAACTTAAAAAAAATAAAAAAAATGGCAGTAAAAGAAGAAAAGAACCAGGAAAAGGTTCTTGAAATGACAGAAATGTTTGACACCACGCCACAAAGACTTTTTAAAGCCTGGACTGACGAAAAGGATTTTTCTGCCTGGTATGGTCCTGAAGGATTTGAAGTAACCTATTGTAAACTGGATGTAAAACCGGGCGGTAAATGGAGAACCTGTATCACTTCGGAAGATGGGAAAGAATATTGGATGGAAGGGCGATACATTGAGATAGACGCACCCAAAAAGCTGGTATTTACATATGGTGATGGGAGTGAAAACAAAAACCCTAACGAGGAAACTATTGTAACAATTACATTTTCACAATCAGGTAATCAAACTAAAATGAATTTTCATCAGGCACCATTCCCAAATAAGGCGGCGAGAGATAGCCATCATGGTGGTTGGGCAAGTGCATTTGGCTGTTTAAGAGATCATATAAACGAATCTAAATAAAAACTATGCAAGCTAATTTCTCAAAAAACGCTTTTGGCGCTCAATTCGTGCAGATTGCATGGGTAATAAAAGATATGAACGCCGCACTGAAATTTTTCAGAGAGGTGATGGGTATAGATAATTTTGGTGAACCCATGATCATTCGTGTGAAAGAGTATGAAGCGACCTATTACGGAAAGCCGTCTGATGCCGAGACGCTAACTGCAATGGCTTACTCCGGTGGGACATTTATAGAACTTATTCAACCCCTTTCAGGAAATAGTATATTCCATGATTATCTTGATAAAAATCCCCAAGGAGGTATTCAACACATTGCATACAGGATACCTGTTGCTGGGCTGGATAAAGTAATTTCAGAATTTGCGGATAAGGGCTTCCAGGTTGTAAGCCGATTCAATACGCCACCGGCAACAATTGTCTTTTTTGACACCTATAAAGAAATTGGCGTTATGACCGAAATTATGGGTATTACCAAACAAGGTGAAGTGATGGTCGAAAAAATGAAGAGTGGAAAATTCTGAACCGTTAGCAGTCATGCTAACAGTTCCTCTAAATTGACCGTAATAACAAAACAATGGCAACAGAAACTTTAGACAGAACTCAAGTCTTAAGAGCAACGGCTGAAGCGATATCTGAACTTACTGATTTAATGGCAACAGTTGATGAAGACAAGGTAAATACCATTCCCTACGAAGCCAGCTGGACTGCTCCTCAATTGCTACGACACGTTACAAAGTCCGTTAATGGAATGACAAAGACCCTGCATAAGGATGCAAAACCTGCAGAAAGGAATCCAGGAGAAAGAATTGAAGAATTAAAAAAAATATTCTTGGATTTTTCCAGAAAACTCAAACAACCTGAGTTTATCGTGCCTGAAGAGATGATTTACGAAAAACAGGCATCAATTGAGGAGTTAAATAAATCTTTCAATCGGTTTAAGGAAAGTGCAGAAACTGCAAACTTAAATGAATTGGTAGAAGGCCTTCCGCTTGGCCCTATTACAAAATTGGAGATCATTCATTTTGTTTGGTACCATACGCAAAGACATTTGCACCAAATGAAAAAAATTTGCGAGGCTTTAAAAAATATATAGTGCGTTATTCTTGCTGTTCGGGGCTTTTGTCGCTCGTCCAGGCGATTCACCTTCCTTTTGCGCCTGCTGGCAGACAAGCCACTTTGAGGTGGTGGTTTCCGAAAGGACGTGCTGGTTCGAATCCAGTCCTGGGCACTTCATTGAAAAGCTCCGAAAATTCGGAGCTTTTTTCATTTTTATTGATGAAGTATCTCAAGTTTATACCCTTTACCATGAACATTGACAAGTTTGACGCTTGGGTCTTTTTCTAATTTTTTTCTTAGTTTGGAAATAAAAACATCCAGGCTCCTGGTAACTATAACTCCTTCATTCTCCCAAACTTCTTTTTGAAGCTGTTCCCGGCTGATAATTTCATTCGGGGCTAAAGCAAAAATGTATAGCAACTCTGATTCTTTCTCCGTAAGCTCAATTCTCTCCCCGTAAATTTCCAGACACCTTTGGTCAAAATAAAAAAGGAATTTCCCGATGTTTAATGCATTGCTGGCAGTTGAAGCGCTTTCCTTCTCAGAAATAGCTCTAGCCTTTTTCCACTTATAATAAGTTAAATAGGCTAACGAGATAATCAAGAGCATACCTCCTGCCAAAATATAGGGTCCTTTTGAGTTAGTCCCAGAAAAATTGATACTTATATAATAACATCCCTTCGGTAATGTTCTGCCGAGACAAGGCACAATAATATTTTTTCAATGCCGGACATTACGAAGCTGTATACAATTTCATTCCCAGGACAGTCTATTACGTTTGCGGTGTAATCATCAGGAAGCGAGGACGATTTTATGGTTTTGCTGATAATGTTAAAGACCGAATCAGGTACCAGGGAAATTTCATTTTCAAAATATATTTGAAGCTCACCATCAGGCAATTGCTTTACAGGCCTTACCAGTGATTTAGTATCCCCTGTACTTAATAACAATTTATGGCCAATAAGCCGAAGAGCTGTCTGATATTTACTTTCTTCAGCCCTGGTTGTACCATTTTCGGTGCTGGCATATACGGTTAAAAAAACAATTAATGCTGCAATCGGAAATATGAATAGGAATTTATATTTCATGCTTAAAGTTAAAGCTATTATGGAGTTTAAGGTTTGAATTACAAAGAATTTACACTCGTTTACATTCATTTTACAAGCTGCAAGCAAGTTACCTTTTGCCTATCGTTATTCTTGCATAAATACAATTTCAATGAAGAAAATGAGTGTACCCTTCTTCGCACTACTGCTTGCATCGACTGTTGCTTTTACGCAGCAAAGTATCCCCTCAAGGCTAAAAGTCTTCATTGATTGCAGCAACACCTGGTGTGACATGCAATACATAAAATCTGCAATAAATATTGTAGACTTTATGCTTGACAACGTTGCTGCCGACGTCCATGTCCTCATCACCAGCCAAAGCACCGGCATCGGCGGAGACCAATACCAGCTTATTTTCTTTGGGCAACAATATTTCAAAAACCAGACAGATACATTGTCTTTTAGCACGGACCCTAATGCCACAGATTTTGAAGAAAGAGAGTTGCTATTGAAATACCTTAAAACAGGACTCATTCCTTTTATTGTTAAAACAGCATCTATTAAGAATATTGAAATAAGTCTAAAGACAACAGACACCAGTGTGGCAGGAACTGGTAATTCCGCCCATGCAAAAGACCCATGGAATGCCTGGGTAATACGTATTGGCGCAGATGGATATATAAGTGGAGATGCTAACTATAAGAACACTAATTACAGTGGCAATTTTTCTGCAAACAGAATTACAGACAAAATAAAAACAGGGATGGGTATCTACTGGGGTAAGAACAAATCCGCTTTTGAATATGAAGATAACGGAGCTATACAAAAGTTTGTGGTAAATAATCATAGTTGGTCAATCAACCAATACCTTGTCAAAAGCATCAATACACACTGGAGTTGGGCTTATGAAATAAGATACAACCAGAATACTTTTTCTAATAATAAAGGCCGTGTCTTTCTGCGGGGAGCAATCGAATACAATATCTTTCCTTATAAAGAAGTAAATAATAAGTTATTTACATTGAGCTATGGGCTTACAGCAAGAAGGAATTATTATTACGACACTACTATTTATAATAAAACAAAAGAATCCCTGTTTGGTCACCGGGCAACCGCCTATCTTTCCCTCAATCAGAAATGGGGCAACTCCTATATAGGTATATCTTATAATAATTATTTTAACAACTGGAAATTTTTTAGCCTTGGAATTGAAGCTTACACCAGTGTCCGCATTACAGGTGGTTTATCATTCTATATTATGGCCTTTGGTGGCCTAACCCGTGACCAGATTTTTCTTTTAAAAGGCGATGCAACACCTGAAGAAGTATTGGCAAGAAGACGGCAGCTTGGTTCGGGATACAATTATTTCACCAACATTGGCATCAATTACCGTTTTGGCTCTAAACTTAATAATGTGGTGAACCCCCGCTTTAACAGAAGCAGTTCTATAAATGAAGATTAATTCATTAATTGATTGAAAACCACGGCTAATTCGAGTTTAGATACTTTTTGCTTACGGTAATCGTTTTCATATTGGTACTCAGCTTCATCCAATACCAAATGATACCCCAATGAACCACAAATACCCCTTCAGGCGGATTGTAATGTCCATATTCTTATTGCTTATCGCACTCTGGAACTTTGCTGCAACATATACTGTGACCAACACCACAGATGCCGGTGCAGGCTCTTTGAGACAAGCAATCCTTGACGCGAATGCGTCGCCGGGAGCAGATACTATTGTTTTCAATATTCCAGCCGCAGGAGCACAGGTTATCTCACCTGCCAGCGCCCTTCCCTCAGTTGATGATGCTCTTTTCATTAACGGCTATTCACAACCGAGCTCAGTAATAGGCACTATGGCAGCTCGCACAATACGAATCGTTTTGCGTGGCGCGGTCGCAGGAGCGGGAGTAAGTGGACTTACCCTCAATGCAAACAATATAACCCTGTGCGGACTCGCCATTCATTCTTTCACGCAAAATGGTATCAATGTATTGAATGGAGTGGACAACCTTGTTATCTGGGGCAATTTTATTGGTAGTGACCAAAACGGTGCTCTGGATTTGGGTAATGGGAACCATGGAATCAACCTCGGAGATTTCGGCCCAGGTGGAAGCAATAACGTCATCATTGGAACCAGTAGCGATGGAATTTTAGACGATTCCGAAGGAAACCTGGTATCAGGCAATGGCGGGGATGGAATTATCGGATGGAACCTTACAAATTCAATCATATCAGGAAACTTTATCGGCTCAAACAGAGCGGGAATTGGTACAACACTGGGTAATGGACGCAATGGCATTCTCCTAACTGTCGCCAGTATCGGCAATCGCGTTGGATCAAACGGTGACGCCGTGAATGACACTCAGGAGCCGAATGGAATAATCCGCAATACAGGCCGGGGAATTCTTATCGCGGCAAATTCAAACGCAAATTTTGTTGGAGGTAATGTCGTTGGTATGAACACACTTGGAGCTGCAGCAGGTAATTTTTTAAATGGAATCGAAATCCTGAACTCCAGCGCTAACATCATTTCAACAAATCTCGCAGTATCCAATACAGGACATGGCATCGCTCTCACATCGCAAGACTTCTTTGGATTCAACTTTAATACTACAAATAATATAATTGTAGCCAATTATATTGGCGTCACACCAACCAACGTCGCGAGGGGAAATACCATGAGCGGAATTGCATTGAGTGCAGCAGACGGACTCTTCACGATACAAAATGTCATCGGCAGCAATAACGATGGCGTTGGCGACGATCTCGAAGCAAACAATATAGCTAACAACAACAGGGGTATTACTTCGACCAACTCTTCAAGTGTTTCAGGAAACAAAATTTCAAGAAATTCTATTTACAGCAATACAAATTTGGGTATTGACTTAAACGGCGATGGCACAACTGCTAATGATGACGGAGATGGAGATACAGGCCCCAATGAATTGTTTAATTTCCCCGTGATCGTGGTCGCGAGTAAGGCATCAGGCACGGACCTGGTTGTGCGAGGTATTGCAAGGCCATCCGCGATAATCGAAGTATACCTGGAAGACGGAAGTGGTGAAGGGCGGACTTTTCTTTTCCGCGAACAGGAAGGCGGCCCAGCAGATAATGCTTCCGGTGACAGCACCTATTCAGATCCTTTATATGGAACTTTTACCGACAGGTTATTCGAATTCAGCGTTCCTTTAGCTCCATTGATACCTATACCCGGAGGCTCAAGGCTGATAGCCCTGGCAATCAAGCCCACGTTAAATGACAGCAGTACATCTGAATTCGGTCCTTCATTGCTCATCATGCCTGTTTCATTAACCAGTTTCCAGGGAAACCTTCATAACGGAAAGGTATATCTTAAATGGACTACCAGTCACGAAGAAAACAGCAGCCACTTTGTAATAGAAAAAAGTGTTGACGGTTCGTCTTATAAGAGCATCGGACAGGTGAAGAGTGCAGGTTATTCTGGCAAGTATACGTTTATCGACAATTCGGAATTAGGCAAGGTCAACTATTATCGTTTGCAGCATGTAGACTATGACGGCAAGTTCGCATACAGTCGCGTACTCATCATCCGCAATGATATTAGCACTGTTACCATGAACCTCTCCCCCAACCCGATAGTTTCTTTTGTGAACGTTTCATTTACTCTTGAAAAGGATGAGGTTGTGCGTATCCATTTCTACGATCAGCTGGGACGTCAGGTAAAACAGTATAACGTGCAAGGAAATAAAGGACTGAATGCATTTAACATCAGTGACCTTAATGGCCTGCCTGCGGGAACTTATACGGTGGAAATAATTGGTAAAAGTATTAAGGCAAGGCAGCAAATAATAAAGAAGTAGCAAAGACACGTTAAGGTGCTGGTGTTCGAAAAGTGTACGCGTTCGAAGAGAGTCTGGGACACTCTTCTGGTGTGAAGATGATTATTTGAAACGACTCATTACGTCAAGTTATGTAGTTATTGATTGACCGACACCGAATGAATGTTCTACTTCGTTCTAACTAATACTTTGACCTCTTCCAGCACCTGATCGAGTTTTTTTCTGTCATAATAATATCCATTAAATATCACTCCAAAAATCTTCCGTGTATTGGAGATATTTTCCAGTGGATTGGCATCGAGTATGAGGATATCGGCTATCTTATTTTTTTCAATACTCCCCAATGAATCTGTTGATTCCATAAAGACCGCCGGGTTCAACGTAGCAGTTTGTAAAGCCTCGAGATTACTCATGCCCACTTTAGTAAATAATTGCATTTCCTCATGAACACTAAAGCCAGGAACATTACCTATGAAAGCGTCATTGGCATCCGTACCTGCAAGAAATTTTACCCCCGACTTATAAAAACCCTCTACAGTTTTTAATTCAACTGTATTTACATAGTCAGGAATATCAAATCGCATCAGCTTAATGTCATTTTCAACCCTATGCCGCCATCCCGAAGTGATGGATGCCGGCATATAATCCCAGCTTTTGCTTTCAAGCAATTCTTTTTTTTCGTGGTAACTTCTTGTTGATTGAACCATTGTTGGGGTGATCCAAATCTTATTCTCCGCCAGTAACTTTCCTACGGCTATCGCGTCATCCTGGGTAAAATATTGAATTGACATCCGGGCTCCAAGTTCATTTTTCTTTATCGCCGCCGCAGTGTCTTTATTGGCAACATCCCACATCGCCCTTTGAAAAATACCTCGCAGAGAGTCTCTCAATTCAGGTGGTATATTCGTTATTCGTACAGATTTCAGGTGCTCAATCCCTTTCATGCCAGCCTTAATGGCTTCGTCTAATCCTATACTTGATGGAACATGACCGGTTACTGATAAATGATACTCTTTCCCTTTTTCAATGATCGCATAAAATGCATCGCGGGGTAAGGTTTCATAAACTTTATAAAAATCCACGCCTTCCTGTTTCAATGAATCTGCCACCTTTATTGCATAATCTTTTGTTGGGATCAAAATGGCTACCCTGGGGAAACGACTCTGCGGTCCATCAAGTAAACGAGCGGAAGTTATGAACCGTGGTCCAATGATTTTTCCGTTAAAAACATTTTGCCTGAGCGTTTTTGCATCGGATAATGAAATGGGATTAGCCATATCCCGAACACCTGTAACACCATTTACAACATAAAGTGGCGCTGCCTTGTCCCAACGACCCAGGAGATGTGCATGCATATCCCATAACCCAGGAATTAGGTATTTGTTACTTGCGTCAATAATTATGTCGCCATTACCTGGTTGCAGATTTTTGCCAATGGCTTTTATCCTGTTCTTTTCAATTTGCAGGTCTGTATTTTCTAAGAGCTGACCAGTATGAATGTCAACAATCGTTGCATTCCTTATAAATATGTTTTGCGCCCTTATAGTCAGAGAAATGAAAATAAAAGGCAGAAGCAGGAATTTCATACTCCATATTTATACACGAAATTTAAAAAAACTTTTTCTCAGTGGAGATTAATAGACGAAAGTTGCGATTCCGTCGATGAGTTGTAACTGAAGCTATACTCCTGGCGCAGAAGAAATATGCGTTGACGATCTTCTGGTACGAGGAAGATTTGTTTAAAATGCCTGGGCCGAACGAAATATGGGGTTATTGAATAAATTGGGAATCTCCCAATAATACGAATGTGCTATTGCGAAGCCGTCGAGTCCCGCTTATCTTAAATGCTTTTTATCTCTCACTCTAAACAAACGCTATGAAACGGCTTTGCACTTCAATCGTTACTCTATCCTTATTTTTTGTGGCAAACGCACAGAATATTGGAATCGGCATAACAACGCCTCGGGCTAAACTTCACGTATTTGCGGGCGCTTCGGGCAATATCGCTCCTTATACTCCAGTTGTAGTGGAAAGCAATATGAATACTTATATCAACCTGCTCAGTCCAGACGCCAATGAAACCGGGGTTTTATTTGGCAAAGCGAGCGATGCCGCGAGTGGTGGTATTGTCTACAATAATGCAGGGACACTCAATGGGTTTCAATTTCGAACAAATGGAAACGTCGCAAGGATGGTAATCGGGAATAATGGCAATGTCGGTATTGGAACAATTACTCCAAATGCGCCATTGGCTTTCCCAGCCAGCTTTGGCAAAAAAATCACACTCTACCCAGGCGCAACCGGTGATGTAGGTTTCGCGGTTG
>JGI10213J12805_10000330_pt1 | contig 14839 bp, 14 predicted proteins | sample WisNatreferecore_FD_12805 | JGI IMG/M metagenome (IMG submission 12805)
AGACAACATCTCTGCCTCTCGTGTTATTTTTTGATGCCACTTCTAAATTTTGAAAAAAGCAAAGTTCATGGTTGATCTGTCCTTTCTGCCAAATGATGGAGGTGGAACCCAATACACCTTTTTGGATCCACTATATCACAATTGTGCAATAATCTAAATCGACAATGGATTGAAACGTTGATGCAAATTATAGGGATTTTAAAGAAGAAGAGGACTGCTATGCTGTTTCAGATGCGCAAGAATTGAAGGAGTTGCTGGATGATACGGAGATTATTGATACAACAAAGATTGTACAAAATGCAAGGAAATTATTGGACAGACATATAGTCAATGCAGCAGAAGTCCTATCCTTGCAGCGTGGGATTTAACTACATTAGACTTTTTATAGTAATTGTTACTATTGATAGCGAATGCAGAGGCCCGACTGGGATACGTATTTTATGTTGCAAGCAGAAATAGCGAAACTCCGTTCAAATTGTATTACTCGCCACATTGGAGCAGTAATTGTTAAGGACAATCGGCAGATAGCTACCGGCTATAATGGAACACCCCCTGGGGTAAAAAACTGCTATGAGGGGGGATGCCTTCGCTGTCTTGCCAGAATGAACGGTGAGGTCAAGTCGGGCGAAGGCCTTGATCGCTGCTTGTGCACTCACGCTGAGGCTAATGCTATAATGCAGTGTGCCCTCTTTGGCAACGCTGGAAGCACAAAGGGAGCCATGTTGTACTCTACTTTTGCTCCTTGTTTAGAATGCAGCAAGATGGCTATAACTGTCGGCATAAAGAGGATTGTGGTGCTTGCTGACTACCCTGAAGACGGCACGCAGCTGCTAAAAGATGCAAATGTAGAGCTGTTCAAGCTTAACCCCAATCTGCTAAAACCTTGGCTCTCAGTAATTACTGCAGACCCCGAGTCATCAGCAAAGGCAGTAAGCAAAAGCACTACTAGTATTATCTAATTTACCTTGCAGCTTTTTGACTTAAAATACAAATCTTTTGGTGACACTAACAAGCTGAATACCTGTAATCTGCAGATAAAGAAAGTTCATGCTGAACACCAAAGTATAAAACTATATCATAGCGAGGGTATGTAATTGGGGGTCATTCAATCAGGGTTTTAGAATAAGATCGATCATCTAGCCCTTTTTGGTACTTGAAATACTCTGTGTTATGATCTGTCTACAAAATTAGTTGGAACCTCAACAAAGGATGATGTGTGATTTCTTACTATATGTTACTACAATTATTAATAACAGTATGAATGAACGTTGAAAGTGATATTTGTAAGCAAGCAATGAAAGTAATAGCCTATTCGATTATTCTTAACAGAATCCGAACAGCAGCGTCCTTGGGTGCAGCAAACTATGTTGGATTAAATTTACTACGTTTTATCAATACCTCCAGCTTATATACAAAATATGTCGTCGGCGATATGCGTTTGACTTTCCTGGAAGGTCTGTACAGCAACGATGTCATTGTCTCATAGTAACTCTTATGCACAAGATGGAACCAGCTGACATAAGAAACTTGATGATAACTATCAGGCCAGCTAGGAGATCAGATAAGGATGAGATCCTAAGCTTTTGCATAAATACCTTCAGCTGGGGTGACTACATTCATAGAGTATGGGATTATTGGTATGAAGAGAAGAATGGCCAGATATTTGTAGTCGAATCTAGCGGAGAAAAGATTGCAATGTCCCATGTTGCTATCTGTCCTGAAGGGAGAGTCGTCTGGCTTGAAGGTATAAGAGTACATCCTGATCATCGTCGATCTAACATTGCAACAATGCTCCTTGCAAAAATGCTAGAGTATGGCAGACGGAAAGGCGCCAGAGAGGCGTCTGCAATAGTAGGTGTAACCAATTTTGCATCGCAGAGCATGATGAAAAAGAATGGTTTTAAGATATTATCAAAGTGGAAGTACTACAGTGCAGCAGGTACACCAAGGCATCAAGAGTCAAATGCAAGAATTGCAAATGCTGACGATATAGATGACATCTGGCACTATCTTCAACAATCCAAGATCTACCACCTCTCTGGAAAGAGATACGTCAAATCATGGCACTGGTATACATTTGATCATACCGCACTTTTGAATTTCATCAAAGAAGAACGTGTGATTGTGACTGGTCTGCCTATCGATGGGATTGCAATAATCAACAAGCGCGGTTACTGGGACAGGACTAACATATTGCAAATAGTTTATCTTGATGTTGTATCTGCAAGCTCCCTTCATCACTTTGTTTCTTTCGTGACAAATCTTTACTTAGATGCCCGATTTGAAAGTCTACAGCTAGTTTGCTGTAATCGCCAACGAGTAACATCCTTTATCAATAAATTCGTAATACAAGAAGGAGAGAAGTTCCTCCTTTACAACAAGCAATTTGGGACATAGCTCATTTCTTCCACTCGTAGTTGAATTATTGAGACACTTGGAAGTTGATATTTGCACAAATCCAATCTGATGATTATATATCTGAAATAGCTCGCTATTGGTTCCCCTACCTTGACAGCTTCATCTAGACCGAAAAGAAAGGAACATTGAAGAACTGGACAATATGACTACCAATTATGCGCGCTTGATCTTTTAGGTTTTGTGATAATCGATGAGTCAAGAAATTATTATTATAAAATCTCCAAATATGATGTAATAAAAATTTAGCAATATTATAGATAAGTCATAAATCGAAAGCGCGCTCCCTGTGTGGCAAACATTTCCTGCACTTGAATGTGTAATAATAAACTACTGTGATTTTTGGGCAAATGTGCACTGACAACAGAGATTTGATACCATCTAGCTCAATCAAGCGAACCAGATGTGGAGATTTTACACTAAAGTATTAATCAACAAGTTTGTTCTGTATGCTACGCAAATGCAGCTGATAACACAAACTGTAGCGTGCCCTATGCAAAGTCTTCATATTCCGAGGAAAGCACGCAGATTTATTAAGGAGCAGCCAGAGATTTATTCAATAAGATAGCTACAAAATTTGTTAACACAAGTTAGTGGATCTCCCGCTCCAACCTATCCATTCTTAGCAGTAGTTCCAGATTCTTTGACTTGAGGCTTTCAAGCTCTTCTCTCATCTGTGTGACTTCTTTTGGCTTCTTTGTTGCCTCTCTTATTATGTTTATACATTCTTCAGCTACTCTCCTTACTCTGTGATCTAGGTCATTCTCCACGACCCGTCCCAGGTCAGAAATCGCTGCTATCAGTTCAGAATCCGCGAGTGCTCTGCATGCATTTATGCGGACTCTAAACCACTTGTCTGTAAGTAGAGTCTTAAGGTGATCAAAGACTATGGGGTTGTCTGCGAATCTGCCCAGAGCAAAAACAGCCGCCTCCCTTATTCTATGATAATTTCCGTATTTGCTTTTTTCCGTGATAAATTCTGCAACCTCTTTGTCGCTGGTAAACTCTTTAAGGCCGGCTATTGCCCCTTGTGCCACGACATTCTGAAATGTGGTAGTTTCTGCAGCCTCTTTCAAGATATCAATAGCCACCTTGCTCTTAGTCTTGCCTATCGCTATTGCTGCTTCAGATCTAACAAAATAGCTCTCATCATCCTGCAGCAATGGTCTGATCAGCTCCAGTGACTCTTCTTTCTTGAATTCTCCTATCGCCTTTACAACTGCACGTCTTACCTTTGGATGTTTGACTTTAAGACAGTCTTTCAAAGCTTCATAAGCATAGCTTGTCTTGGCAGATCCTAATGACTTTGCTGCTTCAACTGATACTCCCCAAAATTTGTCATGCAGTATACTGATCTCTAGCGCATCAATTACTGCATCTGACGACTTATCCTTGAGTGCTCTTGCAGCATCCACCCGCTTGATCACATTATCTCCTTCTTGGAGCTGCTTGAGAAGCATCTCCTTTGGTGCTTTAACAGATATTGTTTTCAAAATCTTGAACTCTGGATCAATAGAGAAATATTCCACCTCATCGTCAACAGGGATTTGGAATACATGCTCTCTGTCCCATACGTTGAATGTATAAATTTTCTTATGGCTGTTTGCAAAAGACATTTCTAATTCAAGAGGGAACTCAAAGGGCTCGCCTGGCTGTAGCTGCTTAACTTTGATTTCTGCATTGTGGTTATCATGATGAAAATCGATGATAAGCTCAGGATGGCCCTCTCTAAAAATCCATTGGTCGAAGAAGTGCTGCAGGCTCTTGCTTGTTTCAAGCTCAAACACCTTTCGCAGATCATCTGTCTCTGCATTGCCTTTGGCAAAGCGCTGCAAATACGTCTTAAGCGACCTTCTGAAGTACTTGTCTCCGACAAGGTGGCGCATCATGTGAAGCACACACCCACCCTTTTCATATGTGTGCCTGTCAAAGAGGTCATCAGGGTGCTTGTATACCTTTGTCACAATAGGTCTTGTATATCTGGTTTTAGCCTCTTCAAGATAGTCGTCGGCAGTCTGTAGCACATAATACTGGAATTCATCCTTGCCTCTGCTTGCTTCCCAATAGAGTGCTTCACAGTAGGTGGCAAATCCTTCATTGAGCCAGATATGCTGCCAATCGCTGCATGTGACAAGGTCACCAAACCATTGATGTGCTAGCTCATGGGATATAAGATAATCGCTTGTAAAGTCAATGTGAGCTTTTTTGTCATGAATTGTATCCAGCGTTAGAGTAGTGCAACTGGAATTCTCCATACCGCCATAAACGAAATCCTGAACCGTCACTTGTGAATATTTTTCATAAGGATAGTTTGTGCCAAGATATTCTTCAAAGAACCTGACAATTTCAGATGTATGCTCAAATGATCTGGCTGCATCTTGCTTTTTTTCTGGTGGGACATAGTAGTACAAGTTCTTGCCATCTTTGATCTCAGTATATTTGCCGACAACTACCGATGTAAGATAGGCTGGGTGTGGGTTTGTTTCATACCAGCGGTATTTCTGTTTTTCATTCTGCTTCTCTATGTTTAGCAATTTCCCATTGGAAATTGCAGTAAATCCTATGGGAACTATAACTGAAATCTCGCTTGAAAACTTGACTCGGGGGTGATCAATACACGGAAACCAGTACCTTGCTTCAGTAGTTTCACCTTGTGTCCACGCCTCCTGATACTTATCAGGATAATATTTATCAGGCCCGACAAAGTAGAAACCCTTGCGCGGCTTGGCAGTATATGAAATGTAGATTTCGATTTTACTTCCCTCCTTTAGAGTTCTGCCTAGTTTAACTATAATCTTGTCATCAAGGTTACGAAAATCAAACCTGCCTGCTGCAGAGATCTTCTCTACTTGGAGTTCAGCGGCATCAAGCTCTATCGTGTCAGCGTCCTGCAAAGTCATAATCGACAACCTTTGCTGGCAACTAATCACAAGGTTCTGAAAGTCTGGCTCTATCTCAAGTCGCATGTGAGTAATCGTAAACAAAAGCGAGGGGGCATAATGAGATCTGCTACCTGGAAGCTCAAATTTCTTTCTCGTTGTGTTATTATCATCCGTATGCATCCGGTGTATACACGCTCCTCAATAGATGATAAAATAAAGCTTCCTTGTCGCCTTTTTAAACGAATCCATTTGCAATACATGTCACCATATCTCTTGATATTGTTGCTTCAGACTAAGATTGCACTAAATGACCATCTGCAGAAAGGATCTCTCACTACCCTGTAGTATTTAACCCTCATCTCTCTAACATTGAATGTTATTGATATCTTGGTCTTAGATTGCCCACACTTTCTCTCATCTTATCAACTATCTCGTCATAGATATAAGGAACAGATACCCTTACCACTAAGATCATTTTTCTACCGTTGACAACTATTGAAAAGAAAAAGAGGTCTGTGTTGTCGTTATGTGCCATTAAATAATGTGGTCTGCCCAAATGCTCTGCATTTGCTTGAAGAGTACTCAAGTAAAGTTCCGTTTGGGCGAATAGTCTTTCTAGCTTTGGAAGTGTGCCTGACTTTATATGTGAAGCTATGGTGACTCCCTTTTCGATTATCTCTGCACTGACAATGTTGTCGTGTAGATTAGTTATTTTCTTACAGAGATGGGTTCCATCCATTGATATTGATAAGCAAAAACATGTAGAAATAACTTGTTAAATGCTCTCAAGTGACCAAGGGTTTTCAACTGTCGACAAGTCTTGGTCGGCAATATTGCCTCCAGTAATTTTCGCTTTAACAAGCCTCCTCACTAGCTTGCCTGTCCTAGTCTTTGGCAGCTCGGCAACTATTTTCACCTCTTGAGGGCGAGCAAATCTTCCTATTGATTCTTCGACTTGAGCAATGATCTCGTCTACCAGAATGCTATCCGCCTTATAGCCATCCTTTACAACTATGAACATAACTATTGCCTCCCCTTTCAATTCATCAGGTCTGCCTACTGCAATAGCTTCCGCTACTGCTGGATGAGATGCAGCAGCTGCCTCAACTTCTGCAGTACCAATCCTATGACCCGCCACCTTTATGACATCATCGGCGCGGCCTTGCATGTACCATAGACCATCAGAATTGATAAGCACCAGATCACCATGATACCATACATCTTTATACTTTGACCAGTAAGTATCAAGAAATCTGTTGTGGTCGTCAAAGAGCCCACGTGTCATTGAGGGCCATGGCTTTTTGATTACAAGATATCCTTGAGTTACTCTATTGCCTGCATCATCAAAAACGTCAGCATCAAAGCCGGGGACAGGACATCCTACTGTGCAGGGCTTAAGTGGCATAACTGGCAGCGCACTAAGTATTGCGCCTCCGATCTCTGTTCCGCCTGATAAGTTGATCAAGGGACACCGTCCTTTTCCTACATTCTCCAGATACCAACTCCAAGCTTTGAAATTTATTGGCTCCCCCGTTGCGGCCAAAACTCTAAGTGATTGAAAATCATATCGGTTGGTCTGTATATTGTTTTTCATAAAGAGCCTAATTGCAGTAGGAGCAGCTCCAAAGATGCTAACCTTGTGATCCTCAATCATCCTGCACCATGCATCTGTTGTGGGATAGTCAAGGGCATCATTATACACTAGTGCGGTCCCACCTATTATCGGGCTTCCATATACGACCCATACCTGTCCTGTTATCCAGCCTATGTCTGCATACCAGAATAAAACATCTTCAGGCTTCATATCAATAAGATATGCCGCCTGCTGGGCTGCAACAATGGTAAAGCCGCCGTGAACCTGCAGCGTACCCTTTGGATAGCCTGTAGTACCCGATGTGTATAAGATAAACAGCGGGTCTTCTGAATCCATCCATTCCGTCTTGGCCCTGCCAGCATTTTTGACAAAGTCTCCGTAATTACCGCTGACAGTCACTATTCTGGAGACATTTGTGCATTGTACTGCCTTTTGCCATTGGCTTGCAAGATCAATATCCTTACCTCGCCGCCTGGCTGTGTCCGTGGTAATAAGCAATTTTGCTTTAGAATCGACGAGCCGAGAGTGTAGTGCATGCCTGCTAAATCCGGAAAAGATTGTAGTATGGACAGCCCCGATCTTGGAGCATGCAAAGATCGCATAAAACGCCTCTGGGATCATAGGAAGATAGATGGCAATGACATCACCCTTTTTGACACCTGCTGTTACTAGCGCGTCTGCGAGTCTGCTCACCTGCTCATAAAGCTCATGATAGGTGATTTTTCTTGAACCTTGTTCATCTGCAAAGATGTAGGCAACTTTATCCGGCTGCTTTTTTGCGTGTCTGTCAAGTGCATTGACGACAATATTGCATTTACCATTTAAGAACCATTTTGTCCAAGGGATGCCTTCTCGTGAGTCATAGGTCTTATCATATTTTTTGAACCACTCAATGCCCAAATCTTCATTGACCGCATCCCAATACCACTCGATATTGCTGTTTGCTTTGTTAACTAGCTGTTGCCAGTTGGATATGCCATGCTTGTTCATGAATCTGCCAATATTACTCTTAGATACTTGGTCAGCTGAAGGTACAAATATGAACCGCTCAGTCAATAATCCGACTTTTGACGAGACGCTTAATAATTGCAACTATACAGCGACTAGTTACTAGTATACGAGATTTGTAGCATATAGTGTAAGAAAAAATTCTAATGTATAGGATATACGAAGTTTATTGTCTTGGTCGTGGAAGAGATTCTTTATGATTTTCGGGAGTTTCCTAACTATGCAGATGATTTTGTAAGGAATCTTGTAAACCTTATGATAATTTCCAAAATGAACGCAGCCATAAAGAATCTAACATCCAAAAATTATTTTATGCACCTTATATCGCAAATAGATAGTTGCGAAGCCTATGTTGTAAAATATGGCCAGCCGTTGCTATATGCCAAGTACCATGGAATGGAATTTACTGACCAAAAGGTAACAACACAATTTATCAGATCAAAAGATCATATAATCAGTGTTACTATGGAATCTGTGTTCAGTGAGTTTGTCAAAAGCTTCGATAACCTAGCCTCAATGACTAATGGCAAAGTAAAGTGGGGCATCATAAAAGAAGAAGATGATGATGATAAACCCGATCCACTCTTTGGCTTACTTGATTCGTTTGTAGGAGCAGTTATCCGGCTATCTTCGCTTGATCCTTCAAACCCTGACAGTCTTGTAGGTAAGCGCTTTGGAATAAGAAATGTAAGCATCATAAGAAAGTCACTCCATCTTGAATTTCTGATAAACAGCAACCTAAACATAATAGAGCTGAACCCGAGTAAGAGGAGCAAGAATGATGCAATTAAGTTGCTCTTTGGCAAGTTGGACGTCGCCAAAGCAATAGTAAGTTTAATGAAACAATAGTGATGATATAAGCCAAGATATTATCGTTGTTCAATGTGTCTGTCTATCTGTCACAGTCAAAGTGATGGAGATACTTTAATCCTCCCGCTAAGGAAACGACCTGCCAGGTTAGCGTCATATAACTCTCTTGACATCTGATGCGGTACAACAAAAAGGATTTTTTGCTGCTATCTGTTCTCTTGCACTCTTTTTCCTTTTTCAGTGGGTACTATTTTCAAATTGGCGTCAGGAAACATAATTTTAAACTGCTTACCTGTGAATATCCTGTCTAGAAAAATTGCCAATGCCGAAATTTCCGAGTGAGGTTGGTTGCCAATCGCAATATTATAATCAGCAAGGTTATACACTTCTTGGGGAACTTTCTCTGCCCCAACCATTACCAGTATCTTACTTTCTTTGCGCAACCTTTCAGTCATGTCATCAATATTGATCCCATACATTGTAAGGTGAGCTACTTTACCCCCTTCCTTTTTCCAGGCTCTTACGAAGCTTTTCCAATCCTGTACAACTTCTACCCTAAACCTACCACCCCACCTCTTGGACACCTTTGCAATCGTATCATTGATAGATCCGTCTAGAACACCTGTCATGTATATCGTATCTGCGCCAAATGCTCGTGCGACAAGTGCAACATGCGTCGTTACCCTGTCGTCACGCACAAGCCTGTGGCCAATCCTAAGTACTGATATATTCATTCTTTGTCCTCCTCTGTTGAGTGCTAATAATGTCTCATTCCCCTCTGGCTTCTTTAGTTTCAATTAGTATTGATATTATCAGATTTTTCAAATTATCAATGTTGTAACCTGTCTTGGCAGACACTGTGAGCAAGCGTTTGCTGTCCAAGATGCCAAGTTGATCTACCTTGTCAAATGCGTCTTCTAAAGTGGTCCTGTCGACCTTATTGAGAACATAAATTATCTTTGTATCTGGAACCTCAAATTCATTTATCACATCACGAGAGCTTTTAAATTTTCTTCTTATTTCATCAATCGGTTCGCTAATGTCAAGCACCAAAAGTGCAAGGTTTGCATAAGTCAACTCATCAAGGGTCGATTTGAATGCGTCTATCATATACGGTGGCAGTTTGCTGACAAAGCCGATAGTATCATTTAGCAATACTTTACCTCCCCGCAGATCTATTGCTCGAGTAAATGTAGAAAGAGTCGTAAAGGTACCTTGTCCTGTAACCTTGGTCTCCCCTGTCATCTTGTTGAACAACGTAGTTTTGCCCGCAGAAGTGTAGCCGGCAAGTGATACTGTCGGCAAGCCGACCTTTGCCCGCTGGTTCCTGTGCAATTGACGCCTTGTTTCTTCTTTTTCAAGTTTTTTCTTTAGCATAGCAGCTCGTCTCCTTATATCAAGGAAATAGATGTCAGCTTCGTATTTACCAAGACCATAGAATCCAGGTTGCTCTCCTGCCCTTGCAAGCCGAACCTTTTCACGTGCCCTAGCGATATCATAGCGCAATTGAGCAAGCTTGATCTGAATGTGAGATTCAGTAGTACTTGCTCGTCGCTCAAAAATCTCCAAGATCAATCGCTCTCTGTCAATTATCTCCACTTTACACAAACTTGCCAGATTGTATAACTGAGTTGGCTTGATAGTTTCGTCAAATATGATGACATCCGGCTTGATTTCTTTGACAATCTCACTTACTTCTTCTGCCTTCCCACGACCAATTCCAAATTTTGATTTTGTTATCTGACGCTGAGTCACAATCTTGATGATAGAATATCCCGCCGCATCTGCAAGCGATATTGCTTCATTTATCGCCTGCTCCACAGGATATGTTATGAGAATGGCTTTTCTTGAATTTGCCATTTATTCCTCATCGCTATTGGCACTGATGTATAGCTTGATCCCCAAGTATCGTTCTAACTTTCTTGCAAAGATCTCATCAGGTTTGAGTGAGCCTGTTTCGAACTTTTTGAGAATCTGCGCCTTCTCATTCATCTTCATGCCGAGCTGTTCGTGTGTCAATCCCATTTTCATTCTAGCTTCTCTTATGAGATTTGCAAAATTAGGTGTAAGGATAGTTTCGTCCGCTAACCCTATCTTTTTCTGTGGTTTTATTGTAAGCGGTTTTTTCTTCTTGACCGAAACCTGCGGCATCATATAGGGCTTTCCTCGTTTTGAGCATGCAGTACAAACATTGAACACCGTGCCATCTACTACCACCATCTTCTTCTCAAAAGTCTGGCGCCCGCAAAGCTCGCAGTATGACATTTGAACCCAATATGTGAAGCGCGGATTTAGCCTTTTCTCAGAGTCTGCTGAACTGTCATGTTGATCACTATTTCGGCAATATCACTTGCGTATTCTGCAACCCTGCGAATATTCTCAGTTATCAGCTTGATTCTATATAGTTCATTGATATCTCTAGGTTTAGACACAGCCCTCAGTATTGCCTTTTCCATCTCGTCTATCTTACGTGCCTTTTCAATTGCTCTATCCGCAGCCTCGTAATCACGTTTGAACATTGACAAACATGATTCGTCGAGCACCTCAAGGGCAAAGTAGCACATATTGGATATTTTTTCTACAATGTCTTTGTTAAGCGGCTGGCGTATCTCTATGACATCTTTGGCTATTCTTACTGCATGGTCTGCCACTCGCTCAACTGACTTAGCTATCAGTCGGTATCCCAAGCAGTTGCGGGGCTCTTCAAGCCCTATCTCTTTCAGCAAATATTCATTCTTGATTGCTATCTTCAATTGACGCACAATGTAAAAGCTGAACCTGTCAACCTCGTCGTCTGACTTGATTATTTCCTCTGCAAGCTCGACATTATTCTCTCTCAGAGCAAGGAGAGTATCACGATACATCGATTTGGCGATAAGTAACATTCGTTTGAATGCTGTATCGACAGACAAGTCAAGTAGATTGATAAGAACTTGTAATGTAATGCCTGTAGCCGAGTCTGCAATGATCTCTGTGCCCATGAGGACGCGCCTGATGCTGTTCTTGATGACTTCTCTTTGTTCCACAAGTAGCCTGTCCTCTTTGGGAACAACATTGATCACGTTAAATCCAAGAAAATAGAGAGCAATCAGCTTGCGCGCAATAAAATACGGGTTGTGATCTCTGCCGACTTCAATTGTTGCCTCCCTTTGCTCTTTGATGGGTCTCTTTGATGCAGGTGCTATTTGGAGTGTAGAATTGCCTTGTCTTAAAATTATGACGTGGTCTCCTCGCTTCAAGCCTAAATCCTGTATCCATTTTTTTGGTAAAGAGACAATGTAAGAAGAGCTCCCTGTATATTGTAATTTTCTAGTCTCCTCTCTTTGTAAGAGGCCTTTCTCATTCTCATGCTCTTCGCTCTGCATTTTTTCCATTTAGATGCATTTTTCTAGAGGTCTATATATTTGTATTCTAGATCTATATAGATGAGCTAAATAGCAGGTGCATTTATGTAGTGTATGTTCAAAATACATGATTACACTTGAATCCTCTACCGATCGATACAAGAGAAAAAGTGTGCAGGCACGTCGATGCGATATTCGGACCAGGGGTCTCAGACGCTTTGCCTGATGATATTCAATTCAGCTTTTCAAAGCGTACAGGCAGAATAAAGAACTTTAGTATAAGTGGCAGGCTGGCTATAACGTTGCGGACCGACGGAGGGCTTGCACTTACTATAATGGGTGCCCAGTATTTGCTTGAGAATAGTAAGCAGTTCTGGGAGAATTGCATCAAGCCTATGCAGGAGGCCGTGCCATTTGTAAGTGAAGGTCGGTCACTCTTTTGCAAACACGTCGAGTGGTGTGGTTCAAATATCAAAGTTGGGTCAGATGTCGCAATCATCAATGGAAATAGTAATAATAATGGAGGCAATGATACGAGAGTGATCGCTGTGGGTGTTGCAATATTGCCTTCGAAACTGATGAAGCAATATCACAAAGGTGTGGCTGTAAAGGTTAGACAAGGAATAAAAGGTAGAATAGAGTAATCGAGGGACAATATATGATGCGCGGCAATCGAGAAATGAGGCGCATGCTCGATAAGATGGGCCTTGACATGAAGACAATGGATAATGTAGAAGAGGTAATTATCAAGACCGAGACAAAAGAGCTTTACCTCATCAAGCCGCAGGTAATAGAAATGAAAGGCAAAGACAGCACTATCTTTCAAGTTATTGCATCAGACATTGAAGAAAAACAACGGGAGGTCCCTACGTTTAAGGAAGAAGATGTTATGCTTGTCATGCAACAGGCTAATGTTTCTAGAGAAAAGGCATTACAGGCCTTGACTGAGAGCAAAGGAGACATGGCACAGGCTATCCTTAGCCTTGCCACCTAGCACTTAGTTTTAATATCCCTCTTTACTACTTTTGATTTCAGACTTTGGCAAAGGGAAAGACGACGCATACGGACATTCCACCACCGACTTCACATTCTGCAGTTGAGAATATTGTTAGCGCTTTGTCCGAACTTGAAAATGACATTGACGGAATGTATGGTCGCGTCGAGGAAATGAAGAGGCAAATAATTGCCCACTCTGATGAAGAAATTGAGAAGTTAAAGCAACAGATAATCACCCTTGCAAACGAGGAAGCCAAGCAAATAGTGGACTCAGCTAGAGCGGAGGCCGAGGCGGAGTCTGAGGAAATAGGGGAAATTGGAAGAGCAAACCTAGCTAACATTAGGAAAAACATTAAGGCATCATTTGATGCGACAGTTGATAGCATAGTTCAGGCAGTTCTGGGAAATGCTGCTACTCTACCGCCTGCTAGCCAAAATACAGAAAAAAAATCACAATCATCGTCATCTGCTGTACCTCAACCTCAACCAACCAAGATGCGGAAATATACCTCAGACGGCAAGCCAGTTAGTTAATCCATAAACTTTAAAAGTGTTTCTTGTTTAAGGTCGTTGTTGATGAAACGCCCCTGACCGAGGAGGAGCTTTCATATCACAAGATCACAGTGGCAACTGTTCGTGGCCGTCCCTACTATAATATAACATGCGCACTAAGGCTAATGGAGCTACAGTTTGACTCGTTATCGCCAGAGGAAGCTGCAGTATCAAATGCTAAAGTCATTATCACTACCCAAGATGAAGCTGGTATCGTAAACAAGAAAGGAATCGTCATGATTGACACCGAACTTGAAAAGTATCCTGCAATTGCCAAGGCAAAGATCCTGCGAAGCATTATGGGTGAACGGGTAATAGATGATCAGCTGATCATAGGAATAGATCCAGGCAGCAGGATCGGGATATCTGCCATCTATCTGCATCATGAGATTTCAAGTGCAGTTATCGAATCTTCTCTTCTGGATGCGATTAACCACGTTGCGGCTATACTTGGAGGCATAGAGTCAAGGAAAAAAGTTGTGAAAATAGGCGATGGCAATATCACTATGGCAATGCAGATCGCCCATAAGCTGAAAATGAAATTCAAAGATAGCGTTAGTATTGAGATAGTAGATGAACACGGAACCTCATTACCTCAATATGCTGAGGCTAACAGACGTGGGATACGGGACAAATCATCCGCAAGGGTCATAGCATTTAGAAGCGGAAAGAACTTTACACTAAAATAGACTTTTGTTTTCATCATCTTTTTTCATCTAAGTTGATGCTTGGTGGAATGATGAAATTTCTATTCCTTTTGTTTTTCCAAAACATTTACTGTAGAATTATATCATAGATTCACTAGATTTTCACTTGATTGTATAGGTTGTTGATTTTTGTGCTTACGGTTTAGCTAATGTTGTTGCAGCATGCTATATGGTGATCTATATATCTGACTGAAAAATTCTGAAATCAGAGGCGCTGCTAATGCGTGTAGGGAGTCACTGGATTGCAGTCGCAGTCTTACAGAAAAATAATGAATAAACTCTGCTGTTTTAAAGTATTAAAGAGAAAAATAAATTGTTTAAGAGAGATCGTTAGAAAAAGATTTTGCCGCGAAAGTTTAGTCTAGTTCCAACTTGAAGTCTGATTAGAAAGCCGAGACCCTGGTTTGGCTAACAGTGGATGCAACCTAAAAAAGTATTTGAATTTAATTATGAATGTGACTGCTGGTCTTTGATAATACTTGTCTCGCATTGAAACATTGTTGATATTTTCTTCATCTTCTTCCTTTTTGA
>JGI10213J12805_10036102_pt1 | contig 14825 bp, 10 predicted proteins | sample WisNatreferecore_FD_12805 | JGI IMG/M metagenome (IMG submission 12805)
TTGTGATGTGGCGGGCATTTGTGTACAGTTCAGGTTCAGACGACCGGTTCAAGCAAGCTTATGAAGAATTCAAACCGCTTGATGGCAAATTCAGGAATAATGTATTGGTGCAGGTAAAGAATGGACCTATAGATTTTCAGCCAAGAGAACCCTTCTCTCCTCTTTTTGGTGCCATGCAAACACCATTGATGATGGAGTTTCAACTTACCCAGGAGTATTTAGGACAGGGAACTCATTTGGTATATGAAGCTCCGTTATTCAAAGAAGTACTGAATGCGGATACTTATTCAAAGGGCAAGGGTTCGACTGTTGCAAAAGTCATTGATGGTTCGATGAATAGTTCAGCTTTGAATGGAATGGCCGGTGTGAGCAATATCGGCAATGATATAAACTGGACGGGACATCCATTTGCCCAAGCCAACTGGTATACCCTGGGAAGATTGGCCTGGGATCTCGAACTTTCTTCTGTGCAAATAGCAGAAGAATGGATAAAACAGAGTCTTACCAGGGAAAAAAATGCTGTTAGTATTCTTAAGTATATTATGCTGAATTCCCGCGAAGCGCTGGTAAACTATATGACTCCGATCGGGCTAACTCATATTATGTACAACGGTCATCATTATGGGCCAATGCCATGGGGAAATACATTGAATCGTCCAGACTGGAATCCGATTTACTATCACCGGGCCGATAGCCTTGGAATTGGCTTCGACCGGACCTCCACAGGTACAAATGCCCTAGCACAATACACCGCTGAAGTACAAAATCAATTCAATGATGTAAATAAAATCCACGATGAGTACCTTCTATGGTTCCACCATGTGCCCTGGGATCATAAAATGAAAAGTGGAAGGACCTTGTGGAATGAGTTATGCTATAAATATAATACCGGAGTTGATTCTGTGAGATCATTTATCAAACAATGGAATAGCCTGGAAAAGTACATTGATAAAGATAGATTCAAGCAAGTAGGTCAATTGTTGAACGTCCAATTGAAAGACGCGATCTGGTGGCGAAACGCCTGTTTGTTGTACTTTCAAACTTTCTCCAAAATGCCGATACCCTCCAACTATGAACAACCGGATAAGACACTTGACTATTATAAGAGCATAAGGATCTTATTTGCACCCGGAAACTAATGCGGAGCACTCTGCAATCAAAGGATGCAACGCAACAGATAGCCGGAATAATTCCGGCAGCATAAAAAAATACTAATGAACACGACAAGCAAAAAAGTGGCTGTAGTGACAGGCGGAGGTTCGGGGATTGGATTAGCCATTGCAGAAAAATTTACACAAAACGGAATTGACACAATTATTGTTGGCCGCGATGAAAAGAAATTGAAGGAGGCCAAAGAAAAGTTGGGTGATCGTTGCCATCCCATGCCCTGTGATCTTAGCAATCTACCTTCAATCCCTTCGCTAGTCAATACTATCATCAAACAATTTGGCCAGATTGATGTGTTGGTGAACAATGCCGGGATCAATATGAAAAAGCTCATCCAGGACGTAACAGATGAGGATTTTCAAAAAATAATTACAACCAACCTTACAGCGGTTTTCGCAATCAGCCGTGAAGTAATAAAGCACATGCTTGAGCGAAAAAACGGATCAATTATTAATATCAGTTCAATGGCTGCACAATATGGTTTACCTAAAGTGATCGCATATTCTGCGAGTAAAACAGCAATCGATGGTATGACAAGAGCAATGGCGGTTGAACTCGGTCCGAACGGAATTCGCGTAAATGCAATTGCTCCGGGATTTATCATCACAGATATGACCGATAAAGCGCTTAATAGTGACCCGGAGCGCAAGGCAAAGGTTTTTAATCGTACACCTATGGGTTATATGGGACAGACATCAGACATCGGCGATGCTGCATTATTCCTTGCAAGCGATGCAGCAAAGTATATTACGGGTGTTGTATTGCCGGTTGATGGCGGCAATAGCATCGGATTTTAACCAGATCAAAAACAATAAAATGGAAAAGATGAAATACCTATTCGCATTTTCTATTCTGGGCACCGGGTTGTTTATTGCTTGCAATAGCCAGCCGGAGGAAACCAAACCGGAGCAAGCTGCAGACACCGCTGCCACAAAGAAGACAGAATATCTTTCTCAACCGTTAGTGTCACATATTTATACTGCGGATCCTTCAGCACATGTGTTTAACGGTCACATATACATTTATCCTTCACATGATACGGCAACTGGAACAGCGGAAGATGATCTCGGTAGTCATTTTGATATGAGGGACTATCATATCCTTTCAATGGATGCAATTGGTGGCACAGTTACTGATCATGGAGTTGCTTTAGATATCAAGAATGTTCCTTGGGCAGGCCGCCAGATGTGGGCGCCCGATGCAGCTTTCGCAAATGGAAAATACTATTTGTACTTCCCGGTAAAGAATAAGAAGGATGTATTTCAAATTGGTGTAGCAGTAAGTGACAAACCTGAAGGTCCTTTTACTGCAGAAAAAGAACCGATCAAAAACAGTTACAGTATCGATCCCGCAGTATTTAAAGATGAAGATGGAAAATACTATATGTACTTCGGCGGTATCTGGGGTGGACAACTACAGCGATGGAATAACAACAAATATGATTCAACCGCAAAGAATCGTACCAGCGGTGACCAGGCTGTATTACCGAGAGTGGCAAGATTAAATGCTGATATGAAAAGTTTCGCAGAACCTGTAAAGGAAATTCAGTTGGTGGATAAGGAAGGAAAATTATTCGGTGAAAAAGATAATGACAAGCGATTTTTTGAAGCAGCATGGGTATTCAAGAACAAAGGCAAATACTATTTCACTTATTCAACCGGCGATACGCATTTTCTATGTTATGCAACCGGTGATAATCCTTATGGACCCTTCACTTATCAGGGTGTATTGTTGAATCCAGTTGAAGGATGGACAAATCATCATTCAATAATCGAACTAAACGGTAAATGGTACCTGTTCTATCATGACACGCAACTAAGTGGCAAAACACATCTAAGAAATGTAAAAGTGACTGAGTTGAAGTTTAATGAGGATGGAAGCATCCAAACTCTTACAGCACAGAAATAAATTTTTAGTATGAGAAAGACTGTTTCGATCGTTACGATTTTTCTTTCCTTAAACCTGCATGCTCAAAACGCAAAAGGATTAAAAGATTATTATAGGAATTATTTCACGGTGGGTGTAGCTGTATCTCCTCGAGCACTACAAACCGATGAAGCGGGTCTTATCGTTCAGCAGTTCGGCAGCATGACTGCGGAGAACGCCATGAAGATGGGTCCTATTCATCCGGAAGAAAACAGGTACAACTGGGCGGGTGGCGATTCCATCGCAGCGTTTGCAAAAAGGAATAACCTGAAACTTAGAGGACATACTTTATGCTGGCATAATCAAACGCCTCGCTGGATGTTCACTGATGCAAAAGGTGATACCGTTACTAAGGAAGTATTACTACAGCGATTGAAAGATCATATTACGGCAGTGGTCACCCGATACAAAGATGTGATCTATGCATGGGATGTTGTTAATGAAGTGATATCGGATCGGCCTGATGAATTCTATAGAAATTCCGTCTGGTACAGGATATGTGGCGAGGAGTACATAGCGAGAGCATTTGAATATGCACATGCGGCCGACCCAAAGGCAATTCTTTTTTATAATGACTACAATGAGATAAATCCGGTTAAAAGAGACAAGATCTACAAGTTGGTAAAGGACCTGAAAGACAAAGGAATTCCTATTCATGGTGTCGGACTGCAAGGTCATTGGTCCGTTTACGAACCCACCGAAGAAGCATTAACGGCAACTCTGGAAAAATTCAAGGGACTTGGTTTGCAGGTACAGGTGACCGAATTGGATATTTCTGTTTATCCAAAAGAACATGGCCGCAGAGAAAGAAAACCCGAGGATGCCGATGCTGCTTATACTACTGAAAGAGAACAAAAGCAAATTCAGATGTATGACATGATCTTTCGCGTGTTTAGAAAATACAAAGGAACATTAACTGCCGTTACATTCTGGAATATAAGTGACCGCAGCAGCTGGCTGGATAATTTTCCTGTACCCGGAAGAAAAGACTACCCATTATTATTTGATAAGGACCTGAAACCGAAGAAGGCATTTGATGAAGTTGTGAAGTTCTAACCAAGAGGCAAAGGGCAAAGGGCAAGAGGCAAAAGGCAAGCGGCAAAAGACAAAGAAAAAATAAGCAATAGACAATTAATCACAATGAAAAGAATTTTTTCAATTGTCATAGCATTTTTTTCACTCGGGGTAAATGCGCAGGATTACAAATCATTCCCAATGTGGAATCCAGCATTGCCAATCGAGCAAAGAGTAAACGATCTGGTGAGTCGCTTAACATTGGAAGAAAAAGTAAAACAAATGCTGAATGCCACTCCGGCTATTCCTCGTTTGGGCATTCTGCCTTATGACTGGTGGAATGAAGTGTTGCATGGGGTTGCAAGAACTCCATTTCGTGTAACCTCCTATCCGCAAGCCATTGGGATGGCGGCAACCTGGGATACCAACTCGTTGTATCGAATGGCTGATTATTCGGCATTGGAAGGAAGAGCAGTACATAACAAAGCAATAGAACTGGGAAGAACAAGAGAAAGATATTTGGGATTGACATACTGGACACCAAATATCAATATCTTCCGGGATCCACGTTGGGGTCGAGGACAGGAAACTTATGGAGAAGATCCATTTTTAACCGCGATGCTGGCGAGAGCTTTTGTTCGTGGTCTGCAGGGAGAAGATCCAAAATATCTGAAAGCAGCAGCATGTGCAAAACATTTTGCCGTGCACAGCGGGCCGGAGCCATCACGACACGTAGACAATTTCAATCCCTCAACCTATGACTTGTGGGATACCTATCTACCTGCATTCAAAGAGCTAATTGTAAAAGCAAATGTCGCTGGTGTGATGTGCGCATATAATGCAGTGAATACTCAGCCTTGCTGTGCAAATGATCTGTTGATGAATGATATTCTTCGAAAGCAATGGAATTTTACCGGTTATGTGACGAGTGATTGCTGGGCAATCGATGATTTCTTTAAATACCACAAAACACATAAAGATTCAGTCAGTTCCGCAGTAGATGGCGTGATGCACGGTACCGATATCGAGTGTGGCACTTCGGTCTATTATACCTTATATAATGGAGTAAACAAGGGATTAATTTCAGAATCCCAGATTGATATTTCGTTGAAGAGGCTCTTCACTATCCGTTATAGGTTGGGAATGTTTGATCCACCTTCCATGGTGAAGTACACCCAAGTGCCTGCCAATACCCTGGAAGCACCCGAACATAAAGCTCATGCATTAAAGATGGCTCAACAAAGTATTGTTCTACTTAAAAATTTGAACAACACGCTGCCTTTGAAAAAATCAATTAAGAAAATAGCGGTACTCGGTCCAAATGCAGATAACCGTATTTCTGTTTTGGGAAATTATAATGGTGTTCCTTCAAAGGTGACTTCATTGCTTGATGGTTTAAAGGAAAAGCTCGGCAACAGTGTTGAAATCCTCTATGAACCCGCCATCAACTTTGTAAATGATACCATGCTTGCTTATGAAGACGTGACCGCTCAATACGATTTTGAAGGAAACAAAGGATTTAGGGCCGAATATTTCAATAATCGTGAACTGCAGGGAGATGCTGTAACTACAAGAAATGAGAGCAAGATTGACAACTTCTGGCAAGAGGGACAAAATGTAGTTGAGGGAATAAAGGCAAATAATTTTTCTGTACGCTATACATCAAACTACACCGCAACGAAAGACGGGTATATCACTTTTGAAGTTGAAGCGGATGACGGCTATCGCTTTATTGTAAACGGTAGACCGGTGATCAATGCCTGGCAGCGGAACCGCTGGGGTGCAAGAACCTACAGGCTTGAAACTAAAAAAGATTCAGTTTATAAACTTGTAATGGAATACTGGCAGGGTGAAGGCAAAGCAAATGTGGCGTTGCGCGCAGGTAACTATAAGAAAACTGACTTCGTCGCCATGGCCAACAGAGTGAAAGATGCGGAAGTGATCATTTTTGCTGGTGGCATCTCGCCACAACTAGAAGGCGAAGAAATGCCGGTGAATGCAAAAGGTTTTAATGGCGGAGACAGAACATCAATATTGCTACCCGCCGTACAAACAGAATTCATGAAAGCGCTGCATTCAACAGGAAAACCTGTTGTATTTGTAATGATGACCGGTAGTGCTATTGCTACTCCATGGGAAAGTGAAAATCTCCCTGCTATAGTGAATGCATGGTACGGCGGACAAAGCGCTGGTACGGCAATTGCTGATGTCCTTTTCGGTGACTTCAATCCCGCCGGAAGACTACCCGTTACATTTTATAAAAGCGATAGCGATCTGCCGGGCTTTAGCGATTATTCAATGAACAACAGAACCTACCGATATTTCACAGGCGAAGCATTATATCCTTTCGGTTATGGACTGAGCTACACTTCATTTAAATACGACATGCTTAAACTTCCCTCATCGGCAAACACTGGTAAGAATGTAACGGTAAGTGCAAGAGTAACGAATACCGGAAAAATAAGTGGGGAAGAAGTGGTGCAACTGTACATCTCCTACCAGGGTATTGATGGCAAAGCGCCATTGAATGCGCTAAAAGGATTCAAGCGAATTAATCTAAAACCTGGCGAGAGCCAGATTGTGAACTTCACATTGACACCGGAACAATTATGCCTGGTCACAGAAGACGGAAAGGATTATCAGCCCAAAGGAAAACTAAGGATCAGTATCGGTGGAGGGCAGGCAGGAGTGAAAAACAAAACCACAAGCAATGTACTAACAGGAAATATTTCAATACTATGAAATCACTTGCGAAAACATTACTTCTATTTACCGCAACGTTTGGATGCAATCTTCTCTTTGCGCAAAACTCGATTGTGCTGAATGCAGACAAGGGCAAGGATATTATTGATAAGAATATTTACGGGCATTTTGCCGAACATCTTGGGCATTGTATTTATGGAGGTTTTTATGTGGGGGATACGAATAAGACCATTCCTCATAAGGATGGTGTGAGATTGGATGTGATCGATGCATTGAAGAAATTAAAAGTACCCGTGCTTCGCTGGCCGGGCGGATGTTTTGCAGATACCTATCATTGGCGGGATGGTGTGGGACCTAAAAAAGAAAGACCATCCATGCTCAATATCTGGTGGGGTAATGTAAAAGAGGATAACAGTTTTGGCACGAATGAATTTTTAAATATGTGCGAGTTGCTCGGCGCCGAACCCTATTTGAGCGGCAATGTCGGCAGCAGTACACCACAGGAACTGGCTGATTGGATAAAATATACCAGTCATCCAAATGGAAGCAGTCCAATGACGGATCTCCGTCAGAAATATGGAAGACCGAATCCATGGAAAGTAAAATTCTGGGGATTAGGCAATGAAGCATGGGGTTGTGGTGGTAATATGAAAGTAGAACACTATGCAAATGTGTATCGCCAGTATGCCACATTCATGACGAATTGGAACAATAGCGATGGACTCTATCGAATTGCATCCGGCGCATCTGATGCTGACTATCATTGGACGGAAGTATTGATGAAGGAATTACCTGCAAACATGTTTGATGCATTGGGGCTGCATCATTATTCGGTTATTGACTGGGGTAAGAAAGGATCTGCCACTAATTTTTCTGAAAGGGAATATTTCACCACCATGCAAAGGGCTTTGTTAATGGAAGAATTAATAAAAAAGCATAGCGCCATAATGGACAAATATGACCCTCAAAAGAAAAAGGCATTGGCTGTTGATGAATGGGGAGGCTGGTATGATGTAGAGCCTGGTACAAATGGCGCATTTTTATATCAACAAAATACGATGCGTGATGCCATGATCGCCGGAGCTACCTTGAATATTTTCAATAACCATTGTGACCGTGTAAAGATGGCAAACCTTGCACAAATTATCAACGTGTTGCAGGCCGTCATCCTGACTAAAGAGGAAAAGATGATCCTTACTCCCACTTATCATGTAATGGAGATGTACAATGTTCATCAGGATGCCACGATGCTGCCATTACAAGTTAAAAGCAATAAATACATCCTTGGAAAAGATACATTGACTGCAGTTTGGGCATCCGCATCGAAAGATAAAAATGGAGTAACGCATATTTCTTTGGTGAATGTCGATGCCAATAAGGCGCAGGCCGTTTCAATAAACGTAAATGGGGCAAACTATAAAACAGTTACCGGAAGAATCCTGACTTCAGACAAGTTGCAGAACTATAACAGCTTTGAAAATCCAAACAAGATTGTTCCAACTGCTTACAATGGTGCGCAATTGAATGCTTCCAAACTAAACTTAAACATACCGCCTTTTAGCGTGGTGGTGCTTGAATTGAGATGAAAAAGATATTAGCATTTTTGATTGTCTATGCAGTTGGAGGTTCTTGTTTTACGCAGGAGCTTAAAATAAAAGTCGACACAGGGGCGCTGACGATTTCAACCGCGAATAAGCCATTGCTAACCTATCAATTTAAGACGGTTTATCCGCCCAAAGGAATTGACTCGAACTACAAACGAAGCGGTTTTATTCATCCGCTTTATACCCCGCATGGACAGGTACTCACCCGAATTCAACCGTCGGATCACTATCACCATTACGGTATCTGGAATCCCTGGACACATACTTTTTTTGAAGGCGATACGGTTGATTTCTGGAATATAAAAGGACGTCAGGGTACTGTTCGATTTGCAAAATTCGTTTTGCAGGGCACTGGATTATTTTATTCAGAGTTCACCGCACTTCATGAGCATGTAGTGTTTAAAAAAAATGGTAAGGAAAAGGTTGCCCTGAATGAATGGCAAACAGTCCGGGTATACAATCCCGATAAGACCAACAACTTTTACCTTGTTGATATTACTTCAAAATTGCAATGCGCCTCATATAGCCCGTTTTTAATCGTAGCCTATCGATATGCTGGCCTGGGTTGGCGGGCAACAGAATTCTGGGACAAGAATAACTCTGAAATGCTAACGTCCGAAGGAAAAACAAGAGATAATACTGACAATACAAAAGGACGATGGATAGTTGTGTATGGCTCACTTCCAGGCAATGATGAGGGTGGTATTGTAATGCTGTCCCATCCTTCAAACTTTAATCATCCGGAGCCATTGAGAATTTGGGATAAGAAAGCAAATGGTGGACGAGGTGATGTGTTTGCCAACTTCGCTCCTACCAAAGACAAGGATTGGTTATTGGAGCCCGGGAAGACATACACATTAAAATACAGGTTGATTGTATTCAATGGAAAGTTTGATGCTGCGAAAGCAGAAAATGCGTGGAAGACATTTGTGAGTGACGTAAAATAATATTCAATCGAAAAAATAAAACCGATGAAAAAGAGAAAGCAATCCCGTCGTGAGTTTTTGAGTAATTCCCTAAAAGCATCGGCAATGTTAGCAATTCCTTCAATTGTGCCGGCATCAGTATTCGGTAAAAATGCGCCGAGCAATCGCATTAATGTTGCCGCCATCGGTACCGGTCGCATTTCGCGAGGTCACGATATACCAGGTGTATGGCGGCAGGATTATGCGCAACTGATGGCGGTATGTGATCTCGATTCAGTGCGGGCTGAAGAAGGAAAGAAATTAGTGAATGATTTCTATACCAAACGTGATGGTAAACCATTTGACGGCGTTAAGTTGTATACTGACTATCGTGAGCTATTGTTGAACAAGGAAATTGATGCTGTGATCATCAGCACACCGGATCATTCACATGCATTGATCGGTGTAGCAGCAGCTCGCGCGAAAAAACATATTTACTTGCAAAAACCGGCATCATTGACGATCGCTGAAGGAAGAATAATAAGCGATGTGGTCACAAAATCCGGCGTGAAATTTCAAATCGGAAGTCAGCAGCGGAGTAGCGAACAGTTTCGGTATGCAGCAGAACTGGTTCGCAACGGACGCATCGGTGAATTGAAAACAGTTTATGTCGGACTGCCCGGGGATCCAGCTGGTGGAAATAAAACCGAGATGCCTGTACCCAAAAATCTCAATTATGATATGTGGTTGGCATCAACGCCTGAAGTGTACTATACGGTTGATCGTGTACATCCACTCTCTGGTTATGACCGGCCAGGTTGGTTGCGTTGCGAGCAGTTCGGTGCGGGAATGATCACGGGATGGGGATCTCATCATATCGACAGCGCTCATTGGGGAATGGGAATGGAAAAAAGCGGTCCGGTTGAGGTATGGTGCGATAAAGTAGAGTTTCCAACAGCAGGCTTATGGGATGTACATGGAATTTTTCAAACGGGTGCCAAATATGCAAATGGGGTAACAATGATCGTGAGCAATGAATTTCCAAACGGGATCAAATTTGAGGGTACCAAAGGCTGGGTATTTGTTTCAAGAGGCGATTACCAGGTAACAGCCAGTGATCCGACCAAACCTGGTGAAACAGCGAAAAAACTTGATGCAAGTGATCCTAAGCTCCTGACTTCAGTGATTGGCGAAAATGAGTTTCACTTTACCGTGAGTAGGAATCATCATGGAAACTGGCTCGAAGCCATCCGTGATGACAAGCCAACCATTGCCCCGGTTGAAGAAGCCCATCGTTCCTGTTCTACATGTTTGCTGCATCATATCGCAATGAAGCTTAGAAGAAGATTGTATTGGGATCCAAAAACAGAAAAATTCGAGAACGATGCCGAGGCAAATGCAATGTTGAGCCGAAAACAAAGAAAGGGGTATGAAACTGTTGCATAAAATAGCACAACTTTTCTTATTAATAACGATTCTGGAGATGAGTTGCCAGTCTGATAACAAGAAGGCTGAAACAGGTACAATCGGCAAACCGGTTAGATTGGTAACGCTCGATCCAGGGCATTTTCATGCTGCATTGGTTCAAAAGACTATGTATGATGATGTGGATTCGGTTGTATATGTATATGCACCCGGGGGCGATGATCTTCAATTACACCTCGGTCGTATCAACGCATACAATACAAGAGTAGATAATCCTACAAACTGGAAGGAAGAAGTTTATACCGGCCCTGACTTTTTCGAAAAGATGATTGCAGAAAAAAAGGGAAATGTCGTGGTGTTATCAGGGAACAATGCAAAAAAGACAGAATACATACTGAAAGCGTTGGAGGCCGGATTCAATGTGCTTGCTGATAAACCAATGGCAATAACCTCTTCGGACTACGAATTGCTGAAGAAAGCATTTCAGGTTGCTAAAGAGAAAAACCTTCTTTTATATGATATCATGACCGAAAGGTTTGAGATCAATACGATCCTTCAAAGGGAAATCTCATTGATCCCGGAAATATTCGGTACGCTGGTAAAAGGTTCCGAGGATAACGCGGCAGTGGAATTCTCAAGTGACCACTGTTTTTACAAGTATATTTCCGGAAATGTTTTAAAAAGACCGGCATGGTTCTTTGATGTTTCGCAACAGGGTGAAGGAATTGTGGATGTAACGACGCATTTGGTGGACCTTGTGCAATGGGCATGTTTCCCAAACCAGGTTATCGATCCGACAAAAGATGTCAAAATGGTCTACGGTATGAGATCGCCGACCTATCTCGATGCATCACAATTCAGAACGATCACAAAGCTTGATTCGATACCAACTTATTTGAAAAAAAATCTGGTTAACGATACCACATTGGCGATTTATTGTAATGGGCAAATTAACTATACAGTTAAAGACATCCATGCAAAAGTCATAGTGGAATGGAACTATACGAATGAAGCAGCAGGCGATACTCATTACTCCTTGATGCGTGGCACAAAGGCGAGTCTTTTGATAAGACAGGGTAAGGACGAAAACTATAAGCCCGTCTTGTACATTGAACCATTAAACAATAATAGCAGCTTTCAAACTGTAGTCGAAGAAAACTTCAAAAAAATAACTACAAAATTTCCCGGTGTTGAATTATACAAGACTAACAAAGGTTGGAGTGTTAAATTGCCTGAGAACTTAATTGAAGGACACGAAGCACATTTTGCAAGAGTTACAAGTAATTTTCTTGAATACCTGAAGAATAAGAATATGCCGGCATGGGAAGTCCCAAATATGCTTGCAAAATATTATACAACAACCAAAGCATTAGAAACAGCTTCAAAGACAAAATGATGAGAAGGTTAATCTTACTACTATTAATTGCATTCGCCCTGAATGCTTCGGCACAATATCCAAGAGTTGATATCCCTGGCTCGGAAGTAAGAAAAATAAATTCATCCATTGTTGCAGGACAGGAATATGAATTGCATATCCTTCTTCCGGGTGGATATAAAAACAGCACAAAAAGATATCCCGTCGTTTACCTGATGGATTCACAATGGGATTTTCCTTTGGTTAAATCAATCTATGGGGAACATTACTATGATGGCTTCATTCCTGAGATGATCATAGTAGGCGTAACCTGGGGCGGCCTAAATCCAAATCCCGATAGTTTGCGAGCGAGAGATTATACTCCAACCAAAATAGCTCAATTACCACAGAGTGGCGGAGCCGATAAATTCCTGTCCTTCATGAAGGATGAACTGTTCCCCTTCATGGAAAAGAATTATAGAGCGGATCTGATTCATCGCTCCCTGATGGGCTGTTCATTGGGCGGACTGATCACTTTATATGCTTTTCTCACGCATACCGAAATGTTCACAGGCTATGCGGCCGCAAGTCCTGCTGTAGGATGGGATAGAGAGGTACTTTACAAATACGAAAAAGAATTTGCGCAAAAAAAATTAATTAAAGCAGTCAGAGTCTATATGACGATCGGCGACGTAGAAAGAAATCGTCCGGGTTATGAGAAAATGGCGGATTATTTTATCGGTAAAAATTATCCGAATGTCAGCATTCGTTCAAAAGTTTTAGAAAATACGGGGCACTCGGGCACGAAGGGTGAAACATTTGCGAGGGGCCTTCAATATATTTTTGAAAAACCAAAGTTCAAATTAGATGATGTTACGCTCAATCAACTCGCTGGGAAATACGAATTCCCCAATGGGAACAGCGTTGAGCTAAAAAATGAAAACCATCGTCTTGTAATTTATTTTTCTCCATCATTTAAGTATGATCTGTTTGCGGCCAGCGAGACTGAATTTTACACCAACTCAGAATTTTTCAACATCAAATTCAAATCAATCAACGGCAAGATTGATGGATTTGAATTAGCCACTTATAACAATAACCAGTTCCTTAAAAGAGTGAATTGATGAAAGGCCCTCTTCTTATATTATCTCTCTTTGTTTCTTACTCCCTGTTGGCGCAGAAAACAGATTCATTGGAGCCAAAAGTTTATTACTGGAACAAGCTTGAAGCGAAAAAAGAAGATACCAGAATAAGAAGACAGGTATTGGAAGGAAGCACGACCTCACTTTCTTATTTCGAGGTGCATACTTCGACACTTGAGCCAGGCAAAACTCCTCACCCACCACATACGCATGAGGACCAGGAAGAGCTGATGATCGTGAAAGAAGGAACTGTTAAGATTACTATTAATGGAGTAAGCAAAATTCTGGGCCCTGGCAGTATAGCATTTGCAATGCCCAAAGAAGAACATGGAATAGAAAATGCAGGAAATACCCAGGCAACTTATTTCATCCTAAAATACAAGGGAAAACTTTCGAACCTCGAGCGAGCCAAACAAGCAGGTGGCTCATTCATGTTAGACTGGAATGAATTGAAGACAAACAGTACAGGCAAAGGCTACAGAAGGGATTTTTTTAATCGCGCGACATCTCAGCTTGCGCAATTTGAAATGCACACTACAGCCTTGAATGCGGATTCAGTCAGTCATGCACCGCATACACATCTGCAGGAAGAGATCATTTTGATACTTCGAGGAAATGTAACCATGCATATCGATGGAAAGTTGATACCCGCTGCGGCTGGAGATCTTGTATTTCTTCCTTCAAGAATACCTCATGCTTTATTGAATACTGGAAAGGAACAATGCGAATACTTTGCTTTTCAATGGAGAAACTAAAACCAAAACCGCTTGCATGAAAAAAACAAGATTATTCCTTTGCTTTCTTCTAACGATGGCATTATCCGCTAATTCGCAAAATATTGGAGTTTTTGAGGGCAATGTCGATGTCGGCGATCCTGTTAAAAAAGGAGCTGCAAGTTATGATAGTGAAAGGCAGGAATATACTATCTCCTGCGGGGGAACGAATATGTGGGCGAACAATGACCAGTTTCGTTTTTTGTGGAAAAAGATAAAAGGCGATTTCATCATCAGCGCAACTGTACGCTTTATTGGTAAAGGCGTAGACCCACATCGTAAGATTGGCATCATCGCAAGAAATGAACTTACCGCTAATTCACCTTATGCAGACGCCTGTGTGCATGGCGATGGCTTGACCTCACTTCAATTCAGGCATGCAGACACTGCACAAACCCAGCAAATCGTTTTGCCATCCAATGGAGCAGTCAATATCGAATTAGAACGCAGCGGCAATACATTTACTTTTTCCGCGGCAACTCCCGGTGAAAATTATAAGACTTCTTCAAAAGACCTTGCATTGAACGAGGAACTGTACACCGGTATCTTTATTTGCTCTCATAATGAAAATGTTGTTGAACAAGCCATATTCAGCAATGTTCGCCTGATAATTCCAGCAGCTAAGGATTTCCGTCCTTACCGTGATTATATAGGAAGTCATGTTGAAGTAATGGACGTGCAAACGGGACATAGAAAAATCTTACACAGTGCGCCAAACTCATTGCAAGCTCCTAATTGGACAAGTGATGGTAAACATCTCATCTATAATTCTGAAGGATTGCTGTACAAATACGACCTTGCTAATGGCTCAG
>JGI10213J12805_10004952_pt1 | contig 14554 bp, 9 predicted proteins | sample WisNatreferecore_FD_12805 | JGI IMG/M metagenome (IMG submission 12805)
TTCCGGTGGGTACGAGAAATCTTTCCAGTGGTTTCAGTACAAGTGGCGCTTCAAGATATGCTCTAATGTCCATTCCAGCCGCGCCTTCGGTTGCATATTCGGGTAAGGGATTGGAGGAATTATTGATGATCCGAACCTTGACTTTCGACATGATTGCAAAAATACGAATTACGATTTACGAATTACGATTTCTTCATGTGTCGCATACTGATAATATTCAAAATTGCGATAGGCGGAAATTCTTATGTATAAAGTTTGTTACACTTCAGGAAATCGTAAATCGTAATTCGTAAATCGTAAGTAGCAAATCTAGGTCTTCTCCAATAGTACCGTCGCATACGCTACCACTCCTTCTTCTCTTCCAACAAATCCTAGTTTCTCGGTCGTTGTTGCTTTGATGGAAATATCATCCTTGGTTATTTCCAGTATGTCTGAAATCACCATTCTCATGCCATCGGAATGTTTTCCAATTTTCGGTGATTCAAGACATACGGTTGAATCAATATTCACTACGCGATAGCCTTTGTCTTTAATTAGTCCGTAAGTCTTTTGAAGAAGGATCTTGCTGTCGATGTTTTTATATGAAGGATCATTATTAGGAAAATGAATTCCAATATCGCCCAATGAAAGCGCTCCTAGCATCGCATCGCATATTGCATGTAATAATACATCGGCATCGCTATGACCCAATGCTCCTTTGTTGTGAGGTATCTTCACTCCACCGAGCCAAAAATCCCTGCCTTCAATTAATTGATGAAAATCGATTCCAGAGCCGATCCGATAGGACATGAGTTATAGTTGAAATTTATTTGAGTTCTCCTCATTAACCACGAAGGCACGGAGACAGGGTTTATTATTGGATGAATGAACCTATGATAAATAAAACCGTGTCTCCGTGTCTCCGTGCCTCCGTGGTTAATCTCTACAGGCATGCTTTTATAACAAAAAGCACCGACCTTTTCAGATCAGTGCTTCAAATTTATTTGATTTATTTCTATTTATTGATTGGTTGTACCAGCTGCGCCACCGTCTCCATCGAGATCAAATACCAATCCGAAGCGAAGTGTATTCGAAAGTGGATTTCTGTTGATACCCTGACCAGAAGGAACGAGGTAAGAGAAATTCAATCCAAATACATTGTATTTAATTCCCAAACCTACAGTGAAGAATTTGCGGTTTCCTTTGGTTTTATCTTCATAGAAATAACCACCACGAACGAAGAACTGATCGTTGTAGGAATATTCAGCGCCGATAGACAAAGTCCATTCTCTCATTTCTTCTCCAAATCCTCCGGGAGCATCTCCAAATGAACTAAACCAGCTGCTCACTACGCTTTTGCTTCTGTAATCGGCAATGTTTGCAGAATCCGTAGAATAATCACCGGTAGCTGTTGGCGGGGTTGGTACAAGCAACTTGTGGAAATCAGCACCGAAAGAGATCTTGTTATTCTCGTCGAATACCTTTGTATATACTGTACCAATGCCCAGGTTGCTAGGAATATAATCCTTTTGTGTGGCGTCATTGGTGTAACCAATCTTCGCCCCGAGGTTTGTAAGCGTAGCGCCGAAACTCCATCCATCTCCACTCTCTTTTTGTCCATTATAGTAGAATGACAGATCGCCAGCAAGTGAACTACCAGCTTTGTATGTTGTACTACCTACTACCTGTCCTGCTGCAAGGTTTGAGTAGATATAGCGCAATGCGATTCCCAGACCAATCTGGTCACCCAATTTACGTGAGTAACCGAAGTCGATACCAAACTCCCGAGGACGGCCTTCACCGAAATCAACACCACTGATATCAGTAAACTGGATATTTCCAAGGCTAAAGTAACGAATTGAACCTGCAATAGCCTGGAGCTCGTCCGGAAATTGATAATAACCAGAAAGCGCAAGAAGATAAACATCATTCAATCCAAGGTCTTTCAACCATGGCGTGTAAGTCAATCCGATACTTGATTTAGATTTAGCAAATGGAGCTTTAGCAAGATTGTAAAAAGAGGAACTTGCATCCGCTGAAGTCGCCAGTCCCAGATCACCCATGCCACCCGCTCTTGCATCCGGAGAGATCCTTAAAAAGGGAACAGCTGTGGTCACCACATTAATGGTATCAACGCTCTGGGCTTTAAGGGAACTAACGCCGGCAAAGAGTAAAAGGATGACAGTCAGCTTTGCGGTCTTTCGTTTCATAATTGAGAATTTGTCGGTTTTTATTTTTGCTGCTCAAATGCCTTCGATAAATAACTTATCTCCAGGATAGGATTAGCCTGTTTTGGTTTGAAAGCCTTGTTAAGGCAGCAATAATTGTTTTAGGGTAAATTTCTTATTCTCAATAGAGCGGCTAAAATAAGGATTTTCAATAAATCGTTACAAGATAAATAATTTTTCCAGCCTCGAGGCCGACTTACCGTCTGATGTTCGCACATTCAACCGGTAAATATAAACCCCCCGACCTATCTTATTACCATAATCATCACGGCCGTCCCATTGCACTTCACTGGAACGGTTACCGGTCGAAAATATTGTATTCTTTATGGTTTTCACGAGTTTACCTGACACCGTGAAAATCTGTACGGTAACCCTCAACTCTTCACCCGGGCGATTGTGGTCGAACCAGAAATTTGTCCTTGTAGTGAAGGGGTTTGGATAATTAATTACGTGATCGAGCGTAAACTGGTTTTCTTTGATCACGCGGAATTCAATCATTGCTTCCGATGAATTATTTGCTGCATCCCAGGCCTTTACCTTCAATGTATGCAACCCTTCAGCTAGTACAGGCAACTGAAATCGAACGATTCCTTTCCTGAAATTATCCAGCTCGGTTTCATAGAACGAATTCAACACAAATCGTTGTTCCTCATCATCATCAAGCATGGCGACCAGGTCATGGCCAATGCCGGTTCCCATCACATTTATTCCCGAGCTATCAGACAACTTAACAAGCAAGATTGGTTGCGCATTGGCTATCCCGCCATTCACAAATTTTTCATCATTAAGGTAAACCCTTAGTGATGGACCTTCCGTATCCGCAAGCCCTGTGCCAGTTCCGCCAACAATAAGATCTGTGAATACTCCATTGCCATCAACCTGGCTATTATCCGAGTAATAACTTATCCTGCCTTTACCAAACTGATAATTGATATCTTTTGGAACAATGAAGTTGATTGAGAATTGCCCATTTGTCACCTTTGCCTTGCCCTTGAATATGATATTCTTCTGAACGGGGAATGAAGTTTTTAAACTTCCCGGATCGTTTGCTTCCGTTGTTTGATTCTGCACTTTGTCAAAAATGGTTGCGTATAATGTTCCGTTGAAATTATTCAATATAGTTCCGCCAAGATCTGCAACCTGTCCACTGATAGTATATTGATCCAGTGCTTTCAATGTATCAGGCACCGCGGTGACTGGCTTTCCATTTATTGAAGTTGTTTGAACCTGGTTGTACGGGAAAGCAAGACGTAATGCCGGATCTCCAAGCAAAGTGAATTTTCTGTTGTTGATTACATCACCAAAGAAAGTGTAAGTGAAATTCTTTGCTTGCTTCACGGCTTCGCCAAGTGTACGATAATTTCCATCAGGCTTCCTTTGAAGAGCGATCTCCATGTAGTTTTTATTCATCACGCGATTGCTGAATGCAAATACCAATCGGGTAGTTGTCATCAGTGCAATGGCTCCGGTTTTTTCTCTCAACAAAAGATTTTCCCCAATGGAATTGACAAGTGGATTATCATAAGGAGCAACATCGCAGGTTGCAGTAATGAACAGGGGAAGTTTGTCAGGATTTTTGAAGTTGTTGATGATATCCTGGTCCAGTACCACCTCTTCAGCTAATCTTCTAAAGCCACCATGCCCGCTATAATTCCAGATCAAAGTTCCATTGAAGATCTTATCCTGTATCGCCTGGTTCACGTCAGGATATCGGCTACCACTGGGACTACTTTCCTGTTTATATGCATCGAGATAGATCTTTTCAGTGTTATGTAAAGGCGATATGTTTGAAGCTGCATTTGCAACAACTTCTGCATCCTGCAAATGAAGATTAGCATCTTCGTCATCCGCGACAAATGTTTGTTCATTTCTCCATGGTCCAAGCGTTTTTGGATCGGAATAGCTGATGATCTTATCCACGAATGCTTTTGCCTGTTGTTCATTGTAAGCAGGAATTCTTCCGATACCGATATCTAATAGTGGAAGAGAGGTTGAGTTGATATCTTCATTGTCATCCAGGAATCCGAAGAAATCATCAGAGGTATAGGTTGATAAAGGATCCAGTGAGACCTGGCTTTCCCATGCAGGAACAAGATTGGTATTCTGATTTATCCTTGATTTGTAATCGAAGGATGCATCTCCAAACAACAGTAAATATTTCGGTCTTTTGGTTGAATCGCCAGCAGCTTTATCATAATACATTTTTACAAAATCCCTTATCGCAGTTGGGTCCGGACTGCCGGAAGAATATTCATTGAATACTTGCCTGGTGGTTACCAAGACAGACTTAAGATTATCTTTTTGAAAATGAAATGAAGCTAATCTTTGGGCTTGAGCAAGCAATGATTCATGACTCACGATAATAAGGTCAATTGTTGAGGAATTATGAAGATCCTGGTTATTTACTTTACCAACTGCCACAGGAATAAGAAGGTCATTAGCATTAAATGCTACGTATTCATGTAATCGATCCGCATTGTTTACAAAACGAAATTCAGTTCCATTAATGCCGCCATTTATCTTAACCGGTTCTAATGGATTCGTAACCTGCCAAACTTGAATCGTCGGACTAGTATTTTGAATAATGAATTCAGCACGATTACCCGGAGCTACGCTATTCCAATCCCTGAAAAGCAATTGCTTTACTCCACTCATTGAGAGGTTTCGTCTCGCAAAAAATTCAAACCAATCCAACCAGCCTTGCGAATTCAAACTTCCGGGAGTATAATCAAAACTGATTACCGGGTTGGATTGAGTGATGTTTACTGATGATTCTACCTGTGATGTTTGAGCGAAGAGATCATATGGTCCCGTCGCGACGGGAGGGATATCCATTTGAATAAATGGCTGTCCATTTGCACTTACTCTAAAATTACTTCCTGTTCCGAATGATCTTGCGACACAGCTAACCTTTAATGAAGACGGGCTTGATGTGTTGATATTCGGTGTTGGAAGAGAAAAATTTCTGTTTGTTGTTTTACCTGGTGCGCCGGAAAATTCTTCACCATACCATTGTTTTCCACTACTCAAAAAATTCACGGTATCGAGCTCATGAAAATACCGTTCAGAAAATGTGTTTACGTTAGTATTCGGATTTGGAATTACCGGAGCTGTTACAACGCGTTTTCCATTTCCCCCGACATTGAGAAAATAGAAAGACTTGTCACTGTAAATATTTTTATTGTGAGAAAAACTCCTATTCAATGAATCCTTGAGCCAGGTATCCGGACCTGTAGCAAAGAACAGGATATAGTCACTCCCGTTTAATTGTCCGTCACCCCCGTCCTCAATCCAAATTGCGTTCTCAAAAAGATCATCTTCCTTAAATCCGCTACAATTTTCTGGAATTACCCTACCACCGTTCCCAAAAATCCGTATAGTATTTGAAGAAAGACCGGAACTGTTGACACCCAGGCTGTTAAGAAATGCGAGGTCAATTTTGTAAATCCCAGGTTCTTTGACAGAGAATTGATACCAGTTGCCCGATGCCAATACCGAATTGGTACGGTATTGCCTCTGCCCCCACAAGGTCAGGTGCAAAAGGAAACAAGGCACTATCAATATCAATCTCCACATAAGCGCTTGATTATTAATAATTTATTATTGATTATTGATTATTAGTCATTCCTAATACGACATAATGAAAACAATAGTCGGGACAGAAATAATTAAAAATCAATAATCCATAATAAATAATCAAAACCGAGAGGTTTGAGCCAAAAATAACTCATTTTGAAAATCGTTAACTCCCTATAATTTATTGTTTTAGAGAAACTACTTATATTCGCGACCCGCTCCCGACCTTGTGGATAAAACTCTAAAAATCTGTACAATAATTGAACTAGTACTGCGTTTTAAACTATTGAACCAAAGGCAAAAGCTATCACAATGAAATTGAAAAACCTATTCGTGCTGCTTTTAGTTGTCGGAGTTTTCGCTTCCTGTAAAAACTCGAAGCTTTTCGGCAAAAAGCATGAAAAATCGGACGTAACCGGCTGGAACTACAATGACAAGAACATGGGTGGTTACCAGGTTGCTAAAGAAAAAGAACAACGTACCGGTCCCGGCCTCGTGTTTGTACAGGGTGGTACATTTATGATGGGTGCCGCGGAAGAGGACGTCATGAACGAATGGAACAACGTTCCTACCCGTAAAACAGTAAACTCATTCTACATCGACCGCAGCGAGGTTGCGAATATTCACTACCGTGAGTATTTGTACTGGCTGAATAACGTATTCGATGGCGATGAATTCAGAGCCGTTCGTGAAGGTGCTTTACCAGATACCCTGGTATGGCGCGATGAATTGGCTTATAACGAACCAATGGTTGAATACTATTTCCGCCATCCTGGTTATAACTATTATCCTGTAGTTGGAGTTACCTGGAGACAGGCGCACGACTTCTGTTTGTGGAGAACAGACCGCGTGAACGAAAAAGCCATGATCGACAGAGGCTTCATCAACAAGAATACCGTGAAGAATATCCAGGGACAAGGTTCTGAGTCTTTCAACACCAAATCTTATTTGTTGGGATTGACTACTCCTACTCCTGGTCCTGGTGTTCGTTCCAAGAAGAATCCTCTTAAAAATCCAAACGGTACTCCGCGTACACAAGTAACTTTCGAAGATGGTATCCTGTTACCAGGTTATCGTTTGCCGACAGAAGCTGAGTGGGAATACGCTGCATTGGCATTGATCGGACAAAACCCGAGGCCAAGCCGTAAGGAAAAAGAAAGAGGAGAGGAATTGATCACAAACAAACAGGTTTATTCCTGGAGCCAGAATGTAAACGGTCTTCGTGATAGCCGCCGTGGTAGCTGGCAGGGTACATTCCTTGCAAACTTCAAGCGTGGATCTGGTGACAACATGGGTGTTGCCGGAGGTTTGAACGACCGCGCTGTGTATACAGCACCAGTTGATGCCTTCTTCCCGAACTCCTTTGGTTTATATAATATGTCAGGTAACGTGAACGAGTGGGTTGGTGACGTTTACCGCCCAATGTCTGGACCTGATGTTAGTGACGTATCTCCTTATCGTGGTAACCGCTTCCAAAAAGATTTCAGGAATAAGGATGGTGAATTTGAAAAAGATTCACTGGGTCGCGTTAAGAGAGAATATGTAACTGATGAAGAAAGCAAGAATCGCCGTAACTATCAAAAAGGTAATGTTATTAATTACCTCGATGGTGACTCCCTGATCATGGGCGTTAACTACGGAACAGATTCAGTTGGATTCAACCTTCGTGAAGGTCGTGGTTATGGTATCACTACTTTGATCAGCGATAAATCAAGAGTGATCAAAGGTGGTAGCTGGAATGACCGTCCTTACTGGTTGTCTCCTGGTACTCGCCGCTTCATGGAAGAAGATCAGGCAAGCAGCACAGTTGGTTTCCGTTGCGCAATGGACCGCGTAGGTAGCCCTGAAGGTAACGGTAGAAAAACCGGTATCATCTACAAGCAAAGAAGACAGAATTCTAGAAAACGGTAAACATATCTTCATATAAATAAGAAGTCCCGGTCTAACCAACCGGGACTTTTTATTTTCTCTGTGTTCTTTGCGTCCTCTGCGTCTTCTTTGCGTCCTCTGCGTCGCTAAAAACTTTGAATAGTAGAGAGTTTCAAAATACTAGGGCTCTCATTGCGCAAGATTTTAGCGACGCAAAGGACGCAAAGAAGGCGCGGAGGACGCAGAGAAAACTAATTAAATTCATTACATATAGGTCATATTCGGGTTTATTAATTTTGTCGAATGACGATTGAAGAACTTTATAATCTCTACCGCCAACATCCTTCTGTACAAACTGATACCAGAAAAATAAAACAGGGCGATATCTTCTTTGCACTGAAAGGTCCGAACTTCAATGGGAATGCCTTTGCGAAACAAGCCATCGAATCAGGTGCTGCATATGCGGTTGTCGATGACAAAGAATTCGCTGATGAAAAAAAGATCTTTTGGTTTGAAGATGCCCTGGAGGCATTGCAGGAATTAGCCAAATTTCATCGATTACATTTTGAAATCCCTTTTATTGCAATTACAGGAAGCAATGGGAAGACAACGACGAAGGAATTGATACATACAGTTCTTTCTTCAACATATAAGACCTACACCACTCAAGGGAATCTCAACAATCATATCGGAGTTCCATTGACTATCCTTTCAATTCATCACGATGCGGAGATGGCTGTAATTGAAATGGGTGCGAATCATCTTAACGAGATCAAAGAGTACTGCACTTATGCTCAGCCTACACATGGATTGATCACCAATTGTGGTAAAGCACATCTCGAAGGTTTTGGAGGAATTGAAGGCGTAAGAAAAGGCAAAGGCGAACTATTCGATTTTTTGAGAGATAATAAAGGAACTGCATTTGTAATGTGGGATTATGATTATCTCCGGGATATGAGTAAAGGGATTCCGCATATATTCAAGTACGGAACTAAGAATGCAGATGTGGAAGGAAAGATCATAGCTAGCGAACCCTATCTCCAGGTTGGAATAACTAAAGGGGCGAGTCTCAATATCAAGACCCAACTTGTAGGCGATTATAATTTTTCCAACGTACTCGCTGCGGTGACGCTTGGAGTCTATTTAAAAGTGCCAGAGGACAAGATCAAGAAAGCAATTGAAGATTATGCTCCCTCCAATAGCCGTTCACAGTTGATTCAAAAAGATGGGAAGCATATCATTCTCGATGCCTACAATGCAAATCCAAGTAGTATGAAGGCAGCCATTGAGAATTTTGCAAAATTACACGCAGGAAAAAAAGTTCTTTTACTTGGCGCGATGGCCGAATTAGGCACTGAGAGCATTGACGAACACAAAGAGCTCGTCCAATTAATCGGTCAATACAAATGGAACGAAGTGGTATTGGTTGGAGGTGATTTCTTAAAGATCGATCATCCTTTCAAACAATTCAATAATTCGGTTGAGGCCGGTGGTTGGCTTAGACAACAGAGTTTTGGGGATGCTTATTTTCTTATTAAGGGATCGAGAAGTATGCAAATGGAAAAGGTATTGGAATAAAAGAGATGACATCTTCCCCTGCAGGCTTTTCGCATCTTGGGAATCCTACGGGGGAAGATGTCATCTCATATTAGGGCCTCCGAAAGTAATCAGGTCCTCACAGCAAAGGCCTAATTACTTTAAACAAGCCGATACTCTCAAGTAATCTTCACTAATTGACTGATACTTTGGGAAAATGTCATCTCTAGTCAAACTGGGAGACAAGTCTTAAACCTCTTACCTTATTAAGCAGTTGTCCCTGCAATACCGACTTTTGGGTGCAGGATTTTTCCTTTAAACCAAGTAATACTGATTTCTCTTCCTCTGGTAATTCATTGATTGTGGAATCATCAAGGAAACCAACTGTTATACTCAGATCATTGTAATCACCAAGCGCCGTGGTAATATCACTCAATGCTTTTTCACTTTTCCAGGCATGAATGGGAAAGCTTATCCCCCACTCCTGTTCGAAAATTCTTATTACATACAATAGATCTTTCAAATGCTTTCGGATCCCGTGCAGGTCTTCGTCATTCTCAAGGGATAGAAGAATCAATTGAACTGCCGCAACCTTGCGGTGTACGAAACGATGGATTGCCTCATCATGCAAAAAAGAGGGCAGTGATTTTTTGAGTTTTGCTTCCCCATCTTTAAATGAAGTCTCCTCAATTGCTAAAACCAGTTTTTCCTTTGTCTTAAAAAGTTCCCTGTTAATTCCCGATGCAAATTGAGGCATTAGGGTTGTTGGATCTTTGATTGATTTATGAAGAAAATCGAGAAACAATTGTCTATCTCTAACTTTTGCCCCTGCCTGGTATACTTCTTTAATATCGTCAGGAACCGCCAGGTGTTTGCCTGCATCCGGATCTTCCTGTAATAACCTTACAAAAGCACGCAGCTTTTTATAATTCACACGCAACTCATGAATATCTTCCTTATCAAATTTCCCCGGAATAGAAGCCGCATGCTCCGCCATCTTTTGGCAGTATTTATGAATTACATCTTCCAGATATTCTCGTTGCATGAAAGTTCAGCCTGGATTATTTTGTTTTTTTCATTGTTTTCATCACTTTCCTGAAGGTATTTTCAAATACAAGATCGGAAGGTTTGCCCAATGCTTCATAAACTTCTTCATAAGCTTCTTGCTGCACGAGAGTTTCATCATCCTTTATGCTGGTTTCCTTCACGATCACCCGGATGATTTTCTCCATTTCACCATTTTTATCAAAATATGGTTTCAACTCAGCCAGATGCCGGTAACGATTATCCTCCTTATCATAATACACAAGCTCGTAGATCATGGAGTTTGCCGGAGCTAAACGAAAATCAGCCAACGAAATGAAAAGCGTATCGCCTTTTGTTTTCAAAGGAATGTTCTTCGCCTTCGAGTATTTGCGCGATAAATAGAACCCACCCCCCTTGTTTATATCAAATCTACCTGGATCGAAAAGATAATAATTCTGCTTAGAAATTAAGATTTTTGAATTGATCGAATCAATTGTCTTGAAAACATCTGGAACTAATTCACCGAATTGACCTCTTGAACTCAGGTATCCTTCTTTTGACTTCAAAAACTTTGTTGATTTCAGCATTTCAACAAGTGCATTCTTTTCTATCGTTGCTTTTGGACTTGGTGTTAAGACGTAAGTTCCCTTACCAGTAATGATCACCCGAACCATATCCTCTGGTTTTGAAAAGACCAGCACATCTGTTTCCTTGAGCTTGCTGCCAACGGTGATCTTTTCTCCACTTTTCTTCTTTACATTCCCAATCACTTTGGTTACGGTGTATTGTGAAAAGCAAGCCTGAGCCAGAAAGCTGAATATAATGATTGCAAAAAACCTCATGTCTTAGCCGGTTTTCGGGGAACTCCTAAATTAACAAAAAAAGGGTGCGGGGCTGATTTCATAGGCATTTTTAACTTTTCGCCTCCGCCTTCTTCTTGTCCTTGTTCTTCTTCTGCCTCCAGTATTCAATGCCAGAAAAGATAAGTGCAGGAAGAAATAATGCCACCTGCACATTGAATACAAAGAGAAAGATCGTTGAGAGAAAGAACATGGTTCCAAAATAGGAAACGTAGCTCTTAACAAATTTCGTCAGGTACGAGGAGAACATGAACTTTAGATTGAGTTTGATCTCAGGCATTTTCTTGTAAAAAGCTATATAGCTTAGAAAAGAAAAACTCAACCATAGTATACTAAACATCAGGATACTGAACAGGTGTTGATTGTTTAGCAAGGTCAAATACATGTTCGCGAGTAAAATTGGTCCTGACATCTTTCCAACTGCAGTTGGATGCACGTCGGACTCAAAATTTCCCACGATAACAATCTTATCTTTAAAATAATTCTGATAATTATCTGGGTTCGCCTCCATATCCAATATGATCTCACCTATATTGAAATACTTCCCATACTTATTTCGGTTGGCAATAACGTTAGTATCTCTGAGAAAATAAGTAGGCCAGATCGCTGAAAGGCTCAGCCGGCCATTGCATTTAGTATAGAAAAAATGATCCTCATAAACCGCTCCATCAATTCTTTGGTGAAGCAATACGGGTATGGAAGGGATGGTTTCTGATTTCTGTAAACGGAACTTGTTGAAAGCTGCTCCAAATGTCCGGTAGTCGGAATAACCATAAAGTCCCTTGTATATTGGAAAGAAATAATTCCCATATTCATTCTTAACCACAGGTATCACAATATTTGGATTTTTGTCCAGTTCAACCTGCATGACGCTATCAATAGAAGGATTAGGCGTGTAAGGATAATAGAACTGTATATCCAGAGCTGTAAACACAGGCTTTCCTGGCAAACTGTTGATGCCCGTAACAAGCTTGCTGATCATTTCTCTGTCGGATACCACAACATTTCCGTATTCAAATGTATCTGTCACAATTGCGGGATCCTTACTTGTATTGATAAAAACAAACTCTTTATAACGTTCGGGCCTTACATCAACGACCTTGTATTTCCAAAACGCCATCTTCTTAAAGAAACCATCCTCTACAAGCAATGAATAATCATAGTTCTGATAGAACCAGGTAATGGTCAGGATGATTAAGCCTAGAAAAAGAGAGAAGAGAATTTTTTTTACCATGGGGTTTGGTAGAACCGTAGCTATTAGGGTTTATTGACTATTCACCATTCACCACCTGCCTGCCGGCAGACAGGTTCACCACTCACTAAACAACTTTGGTTTCTTCCTCCTCGCTCTTGTCCACATTCTTCTCTGCAGGTGGTTGTTCGTTTCGATTGGTGAGATCTTCTATAAATTCTTTTAGTTCATTCGGAATAAACTTTTTCCATTCTTCTTTCCAACTACTGATATCAGGGAATGTTGGTGTTTTGAATTTGATTGCTGCTTCAAGGTTCCTGGGTTTGTATTGTGGGACCAGATCAGAACGTTCAAAACAACTGTAATGGATCTTTTCATTCCGCCTGATATCGTATTCATTATATGTTTCTGATTCGTCATCATAGAGCTTTCCCTTGCCCTGTTGGTTTACGTTTCTCAGTTTCTTGGATAAAATCGCAAAGATTCCAGTGGTACTCTTTCGTATCGTTCCTTTTGCACTTGGCTTGATCTTTTCATTCAGGTAGCTTTCCTTGAACCCCAGTCCTGTTCCCTGTGCTTTTTCAATCATCCAAAGAAGCGCGATATCACTGAGGCCCGTATCTGCATAACCGCCACCAACATTGCTATGAACGCCGGGGAACCAAACCTGTTCAACTTCCTGTTTGAATTCAGGGTTATTTGTGTTTTGTGCCACTTCCCATAATGTGGGTTGAAATAACCTCCTCGTTTCATCGAGTGCCATTGCATGGTAAGCATAGTCAATATCCTTGCTCAGCTTTACATCATGAAACTGGTATTGCTTATTTGACCACATGCTGAGTGGAATACCCAATGCGCCAACTGTATCCCAAACTCCAATGAATTTTATTCTTGTGAACTGACTGTACTTGGTTTTGAATGCCATCATTAGGTCGCTATCGGGATGAGTAATAGCATTTCGGTCGCGATACAAGGAGTATGCTTCGTTTACGAGATTGAGATATTGTGATTGGAGCACCCCGCAATTGCGAATGAGACCAGTTAGACTTCTTGCTGTGTATGCTCCCCTACTGAATCCAAAAAAATACAATTCATCACCCGGTTCATAATTCCACATAATGAAGCGGTAGGCGTCCTTGATATTGCGATCAATGCCTCTACCCGTGGCACCACCAAAGAATCTATCGGACAAGGTATAACCGGTTCCTACACCAACGCCATAATATTTTACCTGGGGAATTCCGTCAACGCCTTTACTGGCGATGGCTTCGTAAATCTTTTGAACATTTGTCTTCACCGGTTTGCCAAGGTCCATTAGACCCGGTTTATTCCATGTGCCGTCGCAGCATATGATTATACGTTTCATATCATCAGTATTTTGTGGGGACTAGATTTCGATAGCTATAGGCGGGAATTCAAGGATTGGATCCTTAGTAAGGTTAAATTTATTATTTCTGGGGGATTTAGTCAAGCTGTATTTCTCCGTGGGGTTCCCGTTTTCGCGGGAATGACGACCTCGGAGGCACGGGGGACACGGAGAAATACAGTATCAATTATTTACTCTTTTTACGGGGTTTGTTGAGAATCCTCAATTTGATAAGCTTCTCCAACTCAACTGCATGGAATACAATCGCTGAAACACTGATACAGATCAATAATTCACTTATGGATAGGGGTTTGGTCTTAAAGATTTCATTAAAAAATGGCAGATAGATCACCATCATTTGGAGAATGAAAGTGAGCGCAACAGCGCCGAAAAGGGGAAGATTGGACAGAAATCCTTTTTGATAGATGAATTCGGATTCCGAGCGGATGGCCATCACGTGTCCCAATTGCGCCAATGAAAGCACGGTGAATACCATCGTTTGCCAATGTGCGTTATCCGTGTGATATGCCCAGGCCTGCACACCCAGTGTAATAAATGCCATTAATAATCCAACCCAGATAATATGGTATCCAGTTCCACCAGAGAGCAGGCTTTCATCGGTTCCGCGGGGACGCCTTTTCATGATATTCTTTTCCGCGTCTTCAGCGGAAAGTGCAAGGCCAGGTAGACCATCCGTCACCAGGTTGATCCACAAAATATGAATTGGTAATAGTGGAATTGGAAGTCCGATCAAAGGAGCAAGAAAGATCGTCCAGATCTCAGCGCCATTACAGGTCATGATATACTTTACAAACTTTCGGATATTATCATAGATCCTTCGTCCTTCCCTTACTGCTTTTACGATAGTCGCGAAATTATCATCGAGCAGGATCATATCGGCTGCTTCCTTGCTTACATCAGT
>JGI10213J12805_10004297_pt1 | contig 14317 bp, 15 predicted proteins | sample WisNatreferecore_FD_12805 | JGI IMG/M metagenome (IMG submission 12805)
TCTCTTTGAGAGAAGGGGTTGCTCGTAAGCTATATAGGACAGAGTCTTTAAGGCAGCTCCAGAGACAAAGGGCTGCTGTGCAAATCTTCTGATAAGAGGAGTATATTGTGGTTTCAACTGAAAGACAAACCTTCCATCTTCTAGTCGATTAATTTCTATGGCTTTAAAAACAGCTTTTGTTTTTTTCATTAGATCAGTAACAATCTTTAACGTCTTCTCATTTGAGACTGTTCCGCTTGCTTTAGTAAGCTCATTTAATGAAAGTGGTCTTCCTGCACAATAAAGTGCTGCTTCAATTCTAGCACTAATTTCATCTTCAAAAAACAATTTCCTTAAGCAAAAATCTGTTCTACAGTGGCTAATTTCATGTGGTATCTTAATTTTTTATAGTTATTCTAATATCATCGATTTCTTCTAACTGTTCTACGAGGACCTTATCAGTCATAGCCAAATATAGTACCGCCATAAAGCATCTTACAACTTCTAGTGAGTTCATGCCAATAACAAGGTTTCTGAAAGATACCGTTCTATTAAGAATAAGAACTTTTAAAATCTTATCCTGGTATTCTCGCAAGATTTTTTCCAACTTTACTATATATTGATCCAAATCAAAAGTTTGGATAGCTTCTAATTCCATCTGCTTCTTTTTTTGTCTTGGATTTGTAAGTTCTGAGATCATATTTTCTAAAACATGCAATAAGTCTTCTAACGAAACTGGATACGTAGATTTTACCCTAAAAGGAATTTCAATAGGTTTAAGCTCTCGCACAGATTCTTGGATCTTTGAACCTTCTAAGCTTTTATGCTGCATAGCTACTTTTTCTAGTTCAAAGATGCTCTCAACCTTTATTCGATGTATCATAGCTGATGATACTACAGCGATTCCACATAGCCTCAAATCCTTGTTTTCAGTATTGGCAATAATTTTAAGGAGCATATCAAGTAGCAGTGTGACATTTATCTTCCATATATCCTTCCTGTCTACAAGAGTGGGATTAAATAATAAATTTAACGGAGGTTCAGTTATTAACTTTTTTGTGTCCTTTTCCACTGTTGCTTTTTCAGACATTTTTCTTGTTAGAATGTTTATTAATCTGGTTATAATAGCCTACTGGCTCATAATGGACCAAATAGTATGTGGTCATTTGTAAGATGGTGGGAAAATTATTTGATCCCCAAAGATTGGACCTAAAAAGTGTAAGTAAGTCTATGTTAAAATTTATTTTAATACTGTATTATCTATATCTTTATTAACTAACTTTCTTGCTAATGAAAAGCTATTTTATACCATTTTGACAATAGGATCCTGACAGAATGGATACGGATATCTGAAATCATTATCACTCATGTAAAAATCGTACTGAATAGTTGGAAAAAAGAGCAGCATAGGAAATGAATCTTGTTAACAGTGGTCGATTGTATTCCGAAAGGACCGCACAACACAGCAGAATAGTACTTCTAATTATGTATAAGAAGGTTATATGGTAAATGCGGATTAATTTAAATAACGTGAAAGTAGTATACAGTTATGATTGCAACGACAGAGTAAAGTTCGTGTAGAGAGAAAATTTGGGGTATTATTTTTAATTCATACGCCCATTGGCTTAAGTTTCTTTGACAAGATTGCAAAAACCAAAGCAGCAAGAGTATATGCAGAATTTAATACTTATCTTATGCCGTTAATAACGGTGTTGGCCATAATACTTTTTTTTATCGGAATAGGCGGTATGCTTTTAAGTTCTGAAGCACGGGAACAAGTACGCGGCCTAGGTCCACAAGCCAATTTATTAATCCCTGGTATAAATCCTCTGCTTCCCTGGACGTATGGTTGGATAGCGCTTGTTATTACAATCGTTATTCATGAGGGAGGACATGGAATAGTTGCAAGAGTTTATAACTTAAAAATAGAATCTACAGGGATAGTACTATTTTTAATTTTTCCAGTAGGTGCATTTGTAAATATTGAGCGAGAAGAATTAACAAAAGCATCTCTTAAGCAAAAAGTTGCAATTTTGACTGCTGGTCCCCTTAATAACATGATTCTTGCTGCGTTTTCCCTGATTGCTCTTTATTTTGTTATATCCACTCTTAGTCCCTTGCCTGGTTCTAACCAGAACTTCGGAGTAGTTATTACCCAAGTCATGCCGGGTTCTCTTGCAGAACAATTAGGTCTGAGTCAAGAATCAGTAATCGAATCAATTGATGGACAAAAAGTAAATACCGTTAACGACGTGGGAAAACTGCTTCGATCTAGTATTGGAGACAATATTGAGGTAACTTGGAGTAAAAAAAATGGTGATACTGTATCCCAATCTGGTCAAAATGAGAATGGAATTCTGGGAGTTACTATACAAGGTGGTGGATCTCCCTCAGAGATACTGGATGGCTATAAAAGAGCTTTTCTTGACCCTAGAATGTATCTGTTGCTCCTTACTCCACCAACAGTGGCGCAAAATGCTTTACCATATTCTGATGCTATGGCACCAGAATATGAGTCAAATTTATTTGGATCGTATTTCCCAATAATTTCTAATATGTTATTTTGGTCATGGTTTTTCAATTTCAACGTTGGCATATTCAATGCACTTCCTATCGGACCTCTTGATGGTGGGCAGCTCTATGGTTCGCTAATTGAAAATAAATTAAAAACTAAGGAAAGAAGACTAAACGCTGAAACATTGACAGCTGCTATAACTATTATTTTTGTTCTATTAGTTCTTCTGATTATAGCAGGACCATACATATTGGAATAACTATGGAAACCACAGTTGCAGCATATATAATAATATGGTAAAGATAAATTAATAACAACTACAAGGAATGGGTGATTGGTATTTCTGAATATGAATCAGGTACTTTCAGATGCAAAATTTGTGCTAAGGAATTCCTTACAAAAAGTGAAGCAGATAGTCATTATATCAAAATACATTTACATGAAGTTACCGACATAGGAGAATAATACATGATAACCAAACAATAACGACAACACTATTCTTCAATTAATTCATTTTTACTAGAGATAAGCTCTCCCACCTGATTATAAAGTTCCAAGAAACGCATCCCCTTCTCTGTTATCTTGAAGAGCTGCTCTCCTTCCTGAAATCGCAGGAGACCATTTTCTAGCAACACACCAAGATATTCTTTTAGCTGTGCATAAGACAGGAATGCCCTATACATAATTTTTGTCTTGGCTGCTCCACCATCAGCCGCGTCCAAAATTAAAGCAGCAATATCGGTTCGATTCCTATATTTCATAACTATCTTTATAACAGCAAATTGATAAAAACAAATAGTCTAAATGCTGTAGTAAATTATTCTATCAAATCCCGAGTTGTCCAACTCAATAAATATTATGACAAAAATAGCAGGTGCCTTCATTTGTTTATTGAATGTCGTGACACAATACTTTTCTGAATGTTCAACAAGTAACAGTATTTGTATAAACAAAATTGCTGTCAGAATCTATTTTACAAATATTAAGTAAGCCCTAAATATGAATTGATAATTTATCTGCCCTTTATCAGAGTGGCGCCTCTCTCTAAGGAGAACTCAAAAGAAAATAGAATCCTAAAAATAACTTTATGCGTCATATCTATTATTATTGGCAGTCAATCCCAATAACCTTGAGGAAGTTCTTATCTCAGAACTGCATATATCAGAAGAAGAAGCAAAAATGTTTATTCTTATTGTCAAGAGCGGTAAGTTGAATGCAGAAAAAATATCTATGATGTTGAAAATAACGTTTGTAGAGGCACTTAGGGTTGCTAAATCATTGATAGAAAAAGGCATGCTAATTGAAACTAGTTCTAAAGAATATGAATCCTTACATCCAAGATTTGCTATATCTAACAGATACAGAATACGATGCCAAGAGGATAATATTAACTTCAAAAGAAACACTAAAATAGATAATATTGGTCTTCTATTGGAACATCATTATGAAAATGCAAGAACTAAATAACCTCTACTAAGCGATAAAATCATTATAAATGACTACACCAGATCGACCAGATGAAGACAGGGTAGTATACTTTGGAGTCATTAATGTTAACGAAAATCATAGGACTATAGGTGCAGTAGATATCTGGCGTAGTGCAATAACAAAGGAGTTTTTCTGTGAAGAAAAAAGATTGGGAATCTTGGAGATTGCAGATTTTATAGGTATGCCAAAGATAGATAAAGACAAGAAATGGGCAGTAGCAATAAGTAGAACAAGGCAAGGAAAGGACAGATGGAAGTTAGTTAAACTGATTCGCGAAGGAGAATTACAATTTCCTGACACTGATGATGAAACCTCTATAGTTGTTAAAGTTAACGATTACAAAATTATAGATGGAGAATGGTGGTCTTTTCTTGTAGAGAGAAACGTTAATCGTACTATAGAGGTGACTGAGGAGACAAATCCACGATGACGAAATTTGATAGTCATAAAGATGACATTTCGGTTGATGTATTCATTAAAAATGTAAGAGGTACGGAAATTGCTAGCAAGTTATCAGGTCATTTTGTAATTAATGGCCAAGCATTTAGATTTAGAGCAATTGCCTTTGGTAGAATAGGAGGACATAATATCAGTTTATCTATTTCAAAAAAAACATCACAAGGAATAAAACGAATGGGAATAAATCCGGAAGCAGTAGAATTAAAAGTCCAAAGAAAATTAGTAGAGGGTGATATTATAATCTCAGAAACCCAAGGAAAGGAGATTTAGAGATAAAGATCTCTCTATATCAATGCTCCCTCCAAAGAACTGCTGCAATTGCAGTTATCTCTTTTGTGTGGGATTTTGGAAACCAGTGCTGTTATTATCTTTCTTGTTCTCTCTATATGATTGTGCAATATTTCCAAGACAGCCTTTGTACTTACAGGTGAATCAGACCATACATCGTAGTCTGTTATCATAGAAATTGAAACATAGCATATTTCTGCTTCTCTAGCAAGAATGCATTCCGGAACCAGTGTCATCCCAATTATATCCGCTTTTAGAACTTCTTTGAAGAATTGAGATTCAGCTCTTGTAGAGAATCTTGGTCCTTCTATACAAAGGTAGCTGCCTTCTCTATGAATATCATAATTCAAATCCTTGACACATTCTATTGCCAGCTGTCGCAACTCAGGACAAAATGGATCTGCCGAAGAAATATGACATATTTGTCCTCTATCGTAAAATGTATAATGTCTTTGCTTTGTAAAATCAATGAATTGGTCTGGTATCACTATATCTCCTGGCTTGTATTCCTTTCTCATGCTTCCTACTACAGAAGGAGCAAGAATCCTCTTTACACCAAGTTCTTTTAAGGCCCAAATATTTGCACGGCTATTAATGGCGTGTGGGGGGATTGTATGTCTTCTTCCATGTCTTGGAATAAAAGCTATCTTTTTATCTAAATAGTTTCCAATGGTTACAAGATCAGAGGTTTCTCCATAAGGAGTATGAACCTTAATCTCCTTCACATTAGTAAAAAAATTAGGGTTATAAAGCCCAGTCCCTCCGACTATTCCAATTTCTGCATCGTATTTGCTAGACATTATTGTTGATATACCACCAACGATTGGACTTGATAGCCCATTTTCCTAAGTTTATTTGCCCCTCCAAGACCTGCTAGTTCTATAACAAACGCAAATGCTACAACCTTGCCACCTAACTCTTTTATTAAATGTGCTGCAGCTATTGCAGTGCCACCGGTTGCGATCAGGTCGTCAGCAATCACGATATTTTGTCCTTTTTTTACTGCATCTTTTTGAATTTCCATTGTCGCATTGCCATATTCAATATCGTATGATTGCTTAATAGTCTCGCCTGGAAGCTTGCCTGCCTTTCGAATTAATATAATTCCCCTATCAAACACTAATGACAAGGCTGCTGCTATCACAAAACCTCTAGATTCTATACCAGCAACACCATCTATCGGAAATTTATTGAGTCGATGATAGAATTCATTTGAGATGTATTTCATGGCATAACTGTTTCGGAAAACAGGATTAATATCTCTAAATAAGATACCCTCCTTTGGAAAATTTGGACAATCTTGGATAAGACGAGTCAGATCAATATTACTCTTATTCACATTAAAGTAGGAATCGTTTTACCATAAAAAAAGATTGTGAATGAAATCAGTTCGACATATTAGTTCAAGGGCTATAACCTAAACACTACAACTATTGACCATTTCCATGTAGAAAGCAAAGGTATAAACTAGAAGAAAGTTAGAGGTTAGATAAACCCCCTTTACGATTATGCATAATAATAAATTATTTGGTTAGTAATGATTCTAAGATGAAGGGCCCACTCATAAACTCTGTTAAAAAGCGCTAGTATCAAAAATGCTAAAAATTACAGAACCTATCGCTGCCAGGTGGTCAAACTTTAGGTCATCAAGGGTATCAAAACTTTCTGAAGAATTTCTGATACGTCTAAAGGTTCAAGGTTTTTAAGGCTTTGTATTGAAAAGTCTAAAATAAGCCAAAATCAGGCTAATAAACAATAAGATATATATAGACTAAAAATACAATGAATACTTTAAAGTTCAGAAATGTTCTTTTTTCTTAAAGAAAATTGTTAATAAGATATAAATATTATCATAGGTAATCTTAGACATCATGCCTATTACAAATGGGGCAGAATATATTGAAAGCCTCAGGGGGAGAAATATCAAAGTCTATTTATTCGGAGATCTTGTAAAAGAACCTGTCGATCATCCAATGATTAGGCCATCAATTAATGCAGTTGCAGAAACATACGATATAGCAAATGAAGAACCGGAAATTGCTTCTCCGTATTCTTCCATTACTGGTAGCAAAGTCAACAGATTCCTTCATATAACTGAGGCTTCTGAGGACTTGGTAAACCAAAACAAAATGCAAAGAAAACTTGGACAGATCACAGGTACTTGTTTTCAGCGTTGTGTAGGAATGGATGCATTAAATTCTTTGTATTCGACAACTTTTGAAATAGATGCAAAGTATGGAACAATTTATCATAAACGGCTTATTGATTTCATTAAAATGGTTCAAACAGAGAATTTAGTTATCGGGGGAGCCATGACAGACGTTAAAGGAGACCGCAGTCTATCCCCTTCTCAACAAGCAGATCCGGACCTTTTTGTCCATATAGTAAAAGAAGATGAAAAAGGAGTATACATTACTGGTGCCAAGGCTCACCAAACGGGCTGTATTAATTCTCATTGGATTATGGTAATGCCAACTATGCGGCTCAGGCCTGAAGATAAGGAATATGGTATTGTCGGTGCTATACCTGCTGATGCAAAGGGCATTACGTACATCTATGGCAGGCAGTCTTGTGATACTAGAAGCATGGAAACAGGAGATTTAGATGCAGGCAATGCGAAGTTCTCCGGACAAGAAGCCATGATAATATTTGACAACGTGTTTATACCCCACGAATTAATCTTTATGCACGGTGAAGTTGAATTTGCATCTATGTTAGTTGAGCGTTTCACATGCTATCATAGAAGAAGCTATGTGTGTAAGACTGGCTTAGGAGACGTTTTAATCGGGGCAGCAGCAGCAATTGCAGATTATAATGGAGTAGCCAATGCATCACATATTAAGGATAAACTCGTGGAGATGACACATCTTAATGAAACGATTTTTGCTGCTGGTATTGCGTCTTCCTACCAATCTCACAGAACTGCCGCTGGTAATTACCAAAACGATGACATGCTAGCAAATGTTTGCAAACATAACGTTACAAGATTCCCATACGAAATAGGTAGACTAGCACAGGATATAGCAGGTGGTTTAATGGTGACAATGCCATCAGAAAGGGACTTTAGAAGTCCTGAAACTGGTCCAATATTAGAAAAATATCTTAAGGGTCGGAAAGGAGTCTCCACTGAAAACAGAGTAAGAATACTTAGATTAATCGAAAATATGACATTAGGCAGGAATGCTGTAGGATATCTCACTGAATCAATGCATGGAGCAGGCTCGCCACAGGCTCAGAGGATTCAGATTGCTCGTCAAATGCAGCTTGAATATAAGAAAAAATTAGCAAAGGACTTAGCGAGTATTGAAGAGGGTGAAGCGAATGAACTTACTAGAGAACAATCCGAATATTTTGATAGAATCTTTGGCAAAAATAGTGACTAGAACTGACATGTACTATAGTCAAAAATTATAATTTATTAGTTGCTCACAAAGATGTGTTCTCTCTATTGCTATAGCTGAAGTAGTGTGCGCTAAGAACAATTCTAAGCAATTGTAACATGCATTGATTGTTCAAGGTATGAATATAAAAGATCATTTGCCACAAAACGATTATTTATGAGTTAAGTGACTAATCTTATTATATCTGGGGTTAATATTTGAGGCTAAAAGAAACAGATATAGAGGATCTAACAGGAAAAAGTTTTAGAATCATAATTAATAACGGAAAAGATGGAATAGTGCAATCCAAACTTTGGAAGGAACTTGATCTAAACAGTCGTGATGGCTCTAGGGTAGCAATTCGCCTGGAGGAGCGTGCATTGATAAAACGGGAGAGGTTCCTCGACAAGGGACGATGGACATACAAGCTTTTCCCTACTAAATTACCCATAGATACAAAAAGTATTGAATTAGCTCCGTGTTTAGGTTGCCCTGTTGAACACATGTGTTCAACAGATGGTGCATATAGTCCTAATAATTGTAGCTTAGTTGAGGATTGGATTATGATTTCCTTTAATGAAAGGACACAATTACAACCAGGCATAAACTATAATATTCATCGAGATCACGAGCCAGTTCAACGAGAAAATCAAACAAATGAACGCAGAGTAGTACTAAGAGTATCCAAAAACAACAAGAAAATAAGGAATAGTGCAGTTGGTAAAAGGCAAATTAAGGAATAATAAAACTTGATTTGACAAATTTAGACTATACTGTTGAATTTAGTTTTAATACGTGTGCTAATTACCCTACAAGCTTGGTATGATAATGACCAAATTGACCAAATATAGCTCAGGAAATGGATGTAACAGAAATGCTCTATTTTGTTAGATACATCACTAAGGATATGTATAATGTACTTGGCAATAAAAATTCATCAAAAAATGTCTTTTCAGTCTTATGAAATTAACTGATGCTCAAAGGGACTATTTTCGTAAATTATCAAAGGAAAAAGGATACAGGAGTAGGTCTGCTTATAAGCTAATTCAGCTGAACAAATCCTATCATATCTTAAAGCCTGGACATAATGTCGTCGACATAGGATGTGCTCCTGGCGGGTGGCTTCAGGTTGCCAAAAATGAAGTAGGCCACTATGGCAAGGTTGTTGGAGTAGACATTAAAAAAGTCCTGCCTATTGAAGGAGTAGTGATTTTGCAAGGTGATATAGAGGATCCGAAGGCAGTTATGTCAATTATTAAAATCCTTGATAGAAAGGCCAACACAATACTATCAGATCTTTCTCCAAACCTTAGCGGAATTTGGGATATAGATCATGCTAAGCAGATTTCCCTTAGTATGAGTAGTCTCAATATATCTAAGGAAATGCTATCCAAAGCCGGAATTGCAATATTTAAAGTATTTGAAGGAGAACTTTTAAATGAGTTTAAAAGAGAGGTGGCAACTTATTTTGATAAAGTTCTTTTGACTAAGCCAAGTGCAAGTAGGCAACAAAGTAGTGAACTTTATATGATCTGTTTTGGATTTGTAGGTAATTAGAAAAGCTAAAGACTAGTAATTTATGTCGAGCCTCAGTTCATTGATGAAGATTCATCGATATGGCTTCTATGGTTCATTTTCATTATAAAGCAATCTTAATTCTTCAAAGCTCAATTTTGAACCAGATTGCAACTTCTTCTTTGCCGATTCCTTTGCTTTAACAAGATTATCATCAGACATAGCTCGAGGATATTGCTGACGCTGTTTTTTTCTCATTTCTGCCATCATGTCTAACCTTGCATTTACTTTGTCTAATTGAAGCAATAGCTCATTATATTTCTGAAGATAACCTTCCCGTTCTTTGGCAATCTGATGTTTAGAATCAAATAAGTCTTTAATTGTCCTACTGCAGTTAGTAACTTCTCTTTGGTATAGGCTATGTTTTTCGTCTAGCTTATTGAGAGAATTTTTAATATTTTCAGATTGGGTTTCAAAATGAAGTAATTGTTCTTTAATTGTGCGGAATGCCTTTATTGCATCCATCTTCATTGATGCATCTTTTATTAACGAAAGAATTTGATCTTTTTCTCTTGTGCTAAGGTATTTTCTTTCATTTATTAGTGATTCATTATGTTGTATAATATGAAGTAAATTCTCTTCCTTTTCGTAAGGTAGCCTATGCTGCATTATACTGAGAAAATCTTTTGATTTTGAAATTCTTTCACTAATTGCAAGTAAATCGGAATTAGTATATTGAATATCTGTTCGGTTCTGTCTATCTTCTAGTACAAATTTTTTGAGTACTTTTTTCTGCTCGTATATTTTTTTATTAAGTTCAGGAAGCCTATTCGTATCGATATTTATGATTTTATCAGTAAAGTCTCTAATTAATGCTGATGTTTTACGTTTCAAAAACACTAAATCGTTCCACCCTAAAGACTCTATATTGACAACTGGATTTTGATCCAATTCTGACAAATCTGATCTTCCTTTACATATTAACTCATGAACCTGTAACATAAAAATATATAGACTATAGCAGCATTAGCTGAAAAATCGCGTTTCAGATCTGTTTTTATATGTACTAAAATTGATACTGTCTCAAATTGGGTCTATTGATGAACAATTATGTAACAGCAGAGTCTCGGATTGTATTCATACAAAACTTTCGATGGTTATTATTATCCTTGAAAATCTAGTTAGAATGTATATCAATTAAATACATACTACAGTTCCGTTTTGTTTCTTTAAAATAACAAGTTGAATAACACTTGAGCATTACAATATCTTAATAAAATCCACTACTGCTGAAAAAAGCAACAATATCTAATTGTGTTGCTTATGTAAGAAATTTTTTCTCAGCTGCTCTTAGCATATCCTTTCTGCCACAACGCTGGATTAATTCTAACAATTTTTTCTGTGCTCTTCCAGCCTTTATGACTTCTCTCGCAATCTCAACTCCTTCTTTAAAATCTACTGCTACTTTTCCGACGACCAGAGCAGCAGAAGCGTTCAAGACTGCAATATCTTGTTTTTCTTTGGTAGAAACTCCGTAGATTACTTGTAACGTATCTCTTACTGAATCTTCCTTAGATCGTATTATTAGGTTTTCTGATTTAGCAAGTTCAATATTCACGTCTCTTGGATGCAGACGGATATTCTTAATTTCTTTCCCAATAATCCAGGTAATGATATTCTCACATGTATTAGAAAGTTCATCAAAACCGTCTAATGCATGGACTAACATAACTTCTTGTATATCCGAATTTTGCATTACAAGTGCCATAGTTTTGAGTAGCTTGGGTTCTGAGACTCCTACTAGCTGGCCAAACAGGTTTGTGCATGGATTGCTTAACGGACCTAGAATGTTAAATATAGTCCTAATTCCTATTGTTCTTCTAGCAGAAGTGACGTTCTGCATAGCGGGATGGAATTTAGGAGCATATAGAAACCCTATGCCTGTATGCTCTATTGCTGCTGAAATATCTTGGACCGGACGGTTCAAATCCATCCCAATATATTCCATAAAATCTGCGCTACCACACAGCCCAGAGACTGATCTGTTTCCATGTTTTGCTATTTTAGTTCCCGCCGAACTTGCGATAATTGCAGAGGCAGTACTAATATTAAATGAATTTATTATATCTCCCCCTGTCCCACAGTTGTCTATTAAACATCCGTTTACTTGGGGCGCAATTCTGATAGCATATTTCTTTACTATTTGGAGGATGGTTCTTATTTCATCTGTACTTTCCCCCTTCATCGTAAGGGCTACTAAGAATGATGCAATATATGCTTCTGATGCTTCACCTTGTAGAATCAAATTAATTGTCTGTGTGATTTCGTCTTGGGAAAGATTCATTCTAGAAACTAACTTTCGTATTACACCATGAAGGTTGTTAGGTCCAAAATTCATCTCTTCAACATCGAGATAAAGTTCTGGAATATTTTTGGACCCTCTGCGGTCAAAACTGATTCTGGATGAAATTGAATTCCCTCTATCAAATGCCGTCTATGCCTTACTCCCATTACTTCACCATCATCAATTGCCTTTGCTGTTACTTCAAGACAAGAGGGAATTCCCTTCGGGTCAGCAACTAACGAATTATACCGTGTTGCCTTAAATGGATTGCTTACATTATCAAACAATCTGCTAGAATCATATTTGATCAGGCTCGTCTTCCCATGCCTAACGTTCTTAGCATTTGTTATATTACCTCCAAATGCATCAACTATCCCCTCATGTCCTAAGCAAATACCCATAATAGGTATTTCAGGTCCTAAGTTAATTATAATATCCGTGCAATTTCCAAAGTATCTGCGATCTGCTGGATGACCAGGACCTGGCGAAATAATTATTGCGTCAGGATTCATTATTTTCACAGACTCTACACTTATCTTATCGTTTCGTACTACGGTCGGTTGAACCTCAAGTTTGCCTAATATCTGAGCAATATTATACACAAATGAATCATAGTTATCGATGACCAGAACCTTCAAACCAGAAGCTTCACTATATAATGATAACTATAATATAGAACATAAAAACCTTCTAGGGTCGGCATAACAACACTGTTTGATAAATTACGAAATTCTACGAAATTGTTGAAGCTTACTTCATTTAAGATTGTTGCTTTCTAATTTAATATGCTCTTGTATACTTTAACTAGGAAAATTTTTCTCTAATTCCCGTACAATTAAATCTCATTTAGAACACTTTTCTCATTCAATTACACTTCTAGGAACATGACTGTTACAATCCTTGAGTCTTGACTGTATATCCAGCAACCTATATTAAATGTCCAGCATAATGTCATCTCTACATAATTCGTGATAGCATGTTGATAAAACTGTTCATAAATGGGTACGGTAATATAGGTCGGAGACTTGCCAGTGCACTTTCAAATGACAAAGAAATTCAGCTTATAGGGATCGCAAAATATACTGCAGACGAAAAAACCAAGGAAGCTATCCAAAACCAATTTGATATTTATGTTCCAGAAGGTAAGGTAAAAGAATTCGTTGAAAAACAATATAGAGTCAATGGCACTATACACAGTGCTGTAGGTAAATGCGATATCATCATAGACGCTACCAAAGAAGGTGTGGGCTTTAATAATAAAAAAAATTTGTATGAACCAATGAGAAAACCCGCGATTTTCCAAGGGGGTGAAGAAAGGCATGGAGAGCGCGCTGTAGCAGATATGGTTCACAATTCTAGAGTGAATTATGAAATGGCTCATGATAAAACCTACGTTATCCAGGGCAGCTGCAATGTTTCTGGAATGGGACGAATAATGCAGCCTATGATTGAAAAGTTTGGCAATGAGATAACAAGATATGATGTCACTTTGATCAGAAGATGGGCTGATCTTGAGGACTCAAAGGAAGTAAAAGATTCTATTGAATGGGACCGGAATCCTCATCATCAAAACGACGTCAAAGATTTTATACCGTCAGCCAACCTCCATGTTTACGCTTACAAAGTGCCTTCTAGAATGATGCATTTACATCAAATGTTGATAAGATTCAGAAGAAAAGCTCCAACTAAAGATTCAGTTATTGAGGTATTTAGCAAAGAATTTGGAATAGCTATTCTGAATTCTGCCAAGGGAACTGCGCAACTAAGAAAAAAAGCAATGCAAATGGGATTTCCATATGGAGATACAAATATGGTCCATATTCATCAGGAAGTTCTACGAGTAGAAGATGATACAGTAAAACTATCCTATTCTGATGATCAAACTGGTATGGTAATACCAGAAAATTATTTGCTTTTGCAGTCTATGATTCAGAAACGGAATAGGCAAGAAGCATTGGCAAAAGCTGATAATTTATTTCAAATGAGCTACAAAAAGAAAATTTTAGAAGAAGAATTTGCATAACCATACCCTTCCAGGTGACAGCATTATCATTATATATTCTTATAGAAAATAACTTCACGGCAAGAAATTTACTGTGTAAAGTTATAAAAGATCTAATTATTATGGGTGTTTCTGATAGAATATTTCACCAATTGAGTTTATGTACTGGACTGATCAGAATAAAGACCGTACATTAGTGATAGATACATTACTTTCGAGGAGCAACGTAGGTCTGCTTTTTTTTGTTGCCATAATAGCAGTTATACTATCAATTCTTTCTTATCAATACTCTTCCTTCACTGCTAATAAGATTGCCAATATTGCATCAGAAGATGTCAGATCTAATG